>Ga0256829_1001520_pt1 | contig 18855 bp, 24 predicted proteins | sample 131447metaG_FD_185979 | JGI IMG/M metagenome (GOLD analysis project Ga0256829, IMG submission 185979) | Hydrothermal vent microbial communities from Lau Basin, Pacific Ocean - 131-447 | ecosystem: Environmental > Aquatic > Marine > Hydrothermal vents | place: Pacific Ocean: Lau Basin | collected...
CGTTGTACGCTGCGAGGGCAAGATGCGGATCGCCGAACGTCTCCAGCATCATCGCAAGATAGCGGGCGGACCCGTCGAGGTTCTGCAGCGGATCACGCGGATCGACGCCGAGATCGCGCGCCGTCGCGGGCATCAATTGACCAAGGCCAATGGCGCCAGCGCTCGAGACCGCGTCCTGTCGATAGGCGCTCTCGACTTCGATATTGGCACGGTAGAGCGTCAGCCAATCACGAACCGAGAGATCCGTGCGCCGTAGCCCGGGATGACCGGCGTAGCGAAGGGCGGTTGATTCGATGGCCGCCAGAACATCGGCGCGGGGCAGGGGTGCCGGATGGGCGAGTGCTGCAAAACGCAACGCGTCAGGTTCAATAGCTGGTTCAGCTTCACCGAGGATCGCCAGCTCATCAGCGACCGACCCCTGACCGATGCCGTCATTGTAATTGCGGGCAAAGCTGTTTTGAGAGCGAGACGGGGTCAGAGAGCCGTCGCTCTCCATGACCAGCACCATTTGTGCTGTCGCTGGACCCGTGAGAAACCAGACAAGTAGAAGACTACTTGCTACCGCCCTTGGCGCTCTTAGCCAGCTTGTGCGTCGTCCGCTGGCCTTCTTCGAGCGGCACATCGGCATGAGAGAAACCGATCCCGATGAGGAAGGAGACCACGCCCGTGATGGTTTTGAACTCGCGGATCTTGATGTCGTTGTAGGTTGTCCGGGTACGGGCCGTGACGAGGAGTTTTTCCACGCCCTCGTCAGAGACGACGCGCATGATCCAGACCCCGTAGTAGCTGGGGCCCTTCTTGTGTGCCGATTCCTGGCACAGGATTTCAGCGCTATAGCCGCTTTCCACGAGTTCGCGGAAACGTGCTTCCGTAACCACATTTGGTGCTTCGATGTCCCAGTCCATGGCCCGGTTCACGCTTTCTTCAAACACGCAACAACCGGGCATTCCCACTTGAAGCCCAGAGTTACGATAGTATATTATTAACCGCAAGATATAATGCGGCAGATACGGCTGTATCTCGGTTACTCAAACTCTAGGCACGGCCATTGGCGTCTATCAAGGAAAATAGGGGTTTCAGAAACCTGCGGTTGAGCCGATGGGTGAAGATGCAGGCTGTGGCCTTGCTGATGCTCGTTCCAGTCGCAAGCCAGGCCGGGTCCTGCCTCCCACCGGTCCGGCCGTTCGTTCCAAGCGATTCGCAAGCAGCCCTGGACTATGCCGATATCATCCGACGGGACTTCGAGGTCTATATTGCGGACATTCAGGACTACTTTCGCTGCCTCGAGCAGGAGCGTGCGCGCGCATTCGAAGAAGCCCGCGAAGTCAGTCAGGACTACGGTCGGTTTCTGGAACTGGTGGGGGATTGATGGGCGATTGGGTGTGCATCAGGATTGCACCCCTTGGAAACCAGACGCCGATAACACCCTCAAATATCTACTTTTTAGATAACAGATTTCATCCGCTAGCGACGTCACAAAAGGTATGTGACGCGTGGCGAAAACAATCAGAACAAATGGCCAGCTGGCGCTCGTCCGTGCGTTGGTTGATGCACGTCAGAATGCAGGTCTCAGCCAGCAGCAGTTGGCGGCGAAGCTCAAACGCCACCAGTCTTTTGTCGCACGTCTCGAAAGCGGCGAGCGTCGTATCGACGTGGTGGAGTTTACGGTTCTGGCGAGGGTCATTGGCTTCGACAAAAATGAAGTCCTGTCGATTGTCGAAGCTGCCACGGAGCCCGACCACAAGATTTGAAAACAAAGAAATTTTGGAGCGCTCCGAATTGGACCTCTTTATGTGAAGTGAGCTCCTTCAAGGAAGAGCAATCAACCAACATCCACCGATTGCGTCATGCTGTGCAGGCTAGGCCTGGAAACACGATGCCGCGATTGCAGCGCCAGAGTGCAGGAAGTCAGTAAACAGTGGACGATGATAAAGGTGAAGGCGTCGCGATCGCCAATCTGATTGGGACCAATGGGTGCAGCATAGTTGGTTGGGTTTATCGCTGGAGTACGAGTGAGCTTGCAGTGATGTGGGACATCTGCGGGCCTAAGCCGGTGTCGGAAATCCGGCCGGATCTCACTGCGGAACAGAAACAGGAAATTGACTTCGACGCGCTCACGCGGATCGGAAGAAACGAGGGCGGGTGAGGAGTGAGAGCCTGTAGTCTTTGCCGAAATGCCTTAAAGCCTATGGACCGCGACGAACATGCGGTGCCGTCGTAAATTCAAAGGAGCCGGGTTCCGTGCCAGCCAATGCAGCGGTAGGTCAGTAGTTCACCTGCTCAAATCCGTAGTTGCCCTCGTAGTCGCGCCAATCGACGAAGACGGATCGATGATAGATACCGGGGCAATTCTGGCCCCATCGTTCGAGACCGACATGGTCGACTGGTAGGGCGGCTATGGAAGACCTCTGCCAGGCGAAGTCACCTTGCGTCCCATATGTGCCGAGGACCACGTTGGCGCTACGGTTGCAGTCGCCGTCTCGTCCGGATTCGTGCTGGCGCGCATACCGAACATCAAAGACTCGGATTGATCGTACGAAGTTGAACTCAGGTCCGCTGATATCGATGTCCGCGCGATCTTGAATGAGCCGAAGGGCCCAGTCGGCGGGAACAAGGTAATCTGGAGCTTCTGGAGTGCGCCAAGCAACCTCAATCGGGTCAGCCGCATCGCGGGCTGGAAAAGACTGTCGCGTTGTAGTGATGTTATTCTGGAAGAACGCTTCAAAGATGCGGTTTGCACTGTTTGGTGCTGGAGCGGTCTCATAGGACGCGCTCATAGGACAGCGCCAAATTTGTAGCGGAGGTTCCACCGGCCAGGGCGTAATCCGCCGAATGAACTCAGCGCGGGCGCGGGCGCAAGGAACGGAAGCAGGCCAGCCGCCAGACAAGCACAAGAGGATCGCGCAATCGATCGGGTATGTCTGCGCGCGTGCGGGCATCGGCAGCAAAAAACTTGTCACAGCTAAAGCGACTGCGACCGACGGGAGGAGCTTCTTAAATAGATGACGCATACTGAGGACCCTCTGAGACTAGACGAAGCATATCTACGATAATATACTATCGCAACACTAAGTGCGAATACGCGTAAGGTTTATTATGTTATAACATTGCTTTCCTTCACCTCAAATTTCCACCACATGTCAGCTGCACCTAAAGGCCAACGTGCTCAGGACAACAGTTAATCACGGCGGTACACTATAAGCAGAATTAGTGATCAAAACATCCACTAAGCCAAAGGCGCCATGCAATGATGTATTCATTTCTGATTTCCGTAACACTTTTTCTGGCAACCGCTTGTGTGCAGTTGGCGTCACTGAGGTTCTGCTCCGGACGAATGACTTCGATCCCAATGCAGCCCCACACTCGGGTTCTGTCGATTGTAACTATACTGTTCATCACTCATCTCCTTCAAATCGGGCTCTTCGCAGGTGGGTTCTGGTTCGCGGCGGAGGTGCTTGAAGTCGGTACTTTCGAAGGTGCCGATATGGATACCTCTCTCGACTACCTGTACTTTTCGGCTGTCATCTATACTTCGCTCGGGATCGGAGATATCGTTCCGAAAGAGCATTTGCGGTTTCTTACCGGGGTTGAGGCCCTCAACGGATTGCTCTTGATCGCCTGGTCCGCGTCCTTCCTGTTTTCGACAATGAACCGGCTGTGGGATTGGAAACCTTGCGTCAAGCCGGACAACTAGGTTGGCGTGTCCCTGCGCCTACTCAGCAACTGACTTTCCTACCGTGGCGGCCGCCATCGCAGCTATGGCCGCGATTGTTGATCCGGCAATGACGGCAAGCTTCGCCGTAGCGGCGAGGCACCGAAGGCAGCACTCACGATAAACAGACTCATCGTGAATTGCCGGGACAGCGACCGATCCATTGCTCAGACAAGGTGCCCGACGTTATCTCATGTTTGGTATGCAGGCCGATCAGTAGGAAACAGTCCGTCAGAAGACTCTGGTTGATCCAGTCGATCAGTGGCGCTTTGATAGTGACTGTGCCAAACCCCATGCGCAGAGGCAGATGATGCAAAAGGGCATATAAGGCTGCCACTCGCGAGTTCGCGGCAACCACGCTGAGAGCAAGTGCCGCCCATTTGTATTGTGGCCCCTGTGAGACGGCTTTCGCGAACAGAACGTGAGACCTGATCCGTCAACTGTGCGCCGCATCCTTTTCTGGCGCCAACCACCGAGACAAATAGACCCTCTCGAACAGAAAGACTCCGATAATCGCGATGGCGGCATATGCTACAATTGATGGGTCGCTTTGCAGTTTCATGGTGGTAAAGGCGACCAGAACTATTGCATCGAAACTGAGCGCGGTTAGAATTACGACACTGGAGGCACCTATCTCCTGCCTGCGGAATCGCCAAACCCCCCAATGCACGACCATGTCCATGATCAGATAGAAAAATGCCCCCAGCGAGGCGATCCTGCTCAGGTCAAAAAAGACGGCGAGGAACGAGGCGATGACCACTGTGTAAACCAGCGTATGACGTTGGATCGATCCCGACATGCCGAAGTGGCTGTGTGGAATCATTTCCATGTCAGTCAGCATGGCCAGCATGCGCGAAACTGCGAAAACGCTGGCCAGAACGGCTGAGGCCGTTGCCACGACCGCCAGCAGAACGGTCAGTAAAAAGCCGACTTGCCCAAGAGCCGGTTCCGCGGCCTCGGCAAGCGAGTAGTCCTTTGCAGCGATGATTTCGTCGATGCTCAGGCTCGACCCGACCCCGAAAGCGACCAGCAGGTAAACAAGCACGCACAGTGCAATTGAGATCACGATGGCCCGTCCGACATTGCGATGCGGTTCAGTTATCTCAGCACCGCTGTTAGTGATTGTGGTAAACCCCTTGAAGGCAAGGATGGCCAGCGCGACAGAGGCGATAAAGCCGGTCGCGCCAAATGCACCTTCATCTTGGGATGAGACCGCAAACTCAAACCCGCTCGACCACAGAGCCGTGATCCCGAACAGTGCAATGCCTCCGATCTTTATCGCGGCCATGATCATTGAAAACAGCCCGATGGATCGGTTTCCGGCGATATTGACGAGGAACGCGAACAAGATCACGGTGACAGCGAGGATCGGAATGAGGGGGCCGCCATCAATGTCGAAGGGACGCAAGAGGTAGGTGGCGAAAGTCCGGGCAACCAGGCTTTCCGCAATGACCATGCTGAGCGCCATCAGAAGCGCGGCGCCAGCGGCAACCGCGCCGGGGCCATAGCATTTCTGCAGAATCATCCCGATGCCACCGGCCGAGGGCCAGGCGTTGGACATCTTGATGTAGCTGTATGAACTGAACCCGGTAACGATCGCGCCAATGATGAAAGCGAGCGGAAAGAGCGGCCCCGCCAACTCGGCAATCTGTCCGGTAAGCGCGAATATCCCTGCGCCGATCATCACTCCCGTGCCCATGGCGATGGCTCCGCCGAGCGTGATCGAATTTGCCTTGTAGCCGTCCTTGCTGTGGTTGTGATTCATTCGTTATCTCGTCTTTCTTGGTTTTCAATTCCGGATTTGACATCCACTCATTGGTACTTTCGTTGTTCCGGGAAAACGGGTGCGGGTGGCGCTCAGTGTCCGTGTGTCGTCTAGGTGGCCAATGATGCATATCGTTCCACCCAACTGAACATTGGTTGAACAGCCCGTATGAACGAAATTCTGGTTTATTGGCGACGAAAGACTGGCTTGGTCACGGTCGTCTAACAGGTACGAAGCGGCCAGTTTGTCTGTGCGATCAATCTGGCCCCAAAATGTCGCCTCGATCACGGCGTGGCAGCTTCGCGCAATCGCGGTACGAATGCAGGAACAGTCTCTGCATACCTGTCCCAGGTTTTGCCAAAACGGGCCCTGCTGTCAGCTTCCTCGCTTCGGGCCAGACGCGCATACATCCATACCAGCACCGGAAACATTGCCAGCGTCAGCAGTGTCGGCCATTGGACTAGAAAGCCCGCCATAATTAGGACAAAGCCAACGTATTGTGGGTGCCGTATCCGGGCGTAGGGGCCCGTGACGGCCAACTGCCCGGCCCGTTGTGCAGACCAAAGGTGGTGCCAAGCCACCGAAATCAACCAGAAGCCTGCACCGATCAAGACGAAACTGATGAGATGGAATGGGCCGAAATGCGGGTTCGATTTCCAGCCAAACATCATCTCCGGTAGGTGCCCGCTGTCATGGGCGAACCAGTCTATACCGGGCCAGTTGGACTGTAGCCACCCAGACAGGAAGAAAATGGTTAGCGGAAACCCGTACATCTCGACAAAAAGAGCCACAATAAAGGCGCTGAAGGCCCCGAAGCTTCGCCAGTCCCGCGACGTCTGTGGTTTGAAAAAGCTGAATGCGAAAAGTATGAAAACCGCTGAGTTGATGAATACAAGTAGCCATAGTCCGTAGGAAGCACCTAGGTCCGTCATTTCTCGTCCTCTCCTGACCCGTGACCCCCATGCCCACCATGCATGAAGAAGTGCATGCCAACACACAGCACTAGCGGAAGCCAAAGTAGCCAATTGCTGGCCAAGATATGCGCGCGATGTTCAAAACCTAGAAGCAAACCGCCGAGCACAAGTGCAACGATCAAATAGACCCCCGCACGAGATTTCCAGAAGGACGGTGGATGAGCATCTCCGCCAGTTACGTTCTGACGATCTTGTTCAGTATGGTCATGCATTTTGTCGTTCCTTTTCAGATTTTAACGCCACGGAGGCGGAGTGAATTTAGCACTACCGAGATCGATGATGCGCTCATCGCGAAAGCAGCGAACATTGGGCTGATCAAGATACCAAAAAGCGGATACAAAAGTCCGGCTGCGACCGGCACACCACTCGCGTTGTAAATCAACGCAAAAAATAGGTTTTGGCGAATGTTTTGCATCGTTGCGCGCGCCAATCGGCGTGCTCGGACGATTCCGTCAAGGTTACCTTGCACCAAAGTTATACCGGCGCTTTCGATGGCTACGTCTGCGCCAGTTCCCATAGCAATGCCCACGTCTGCTTGTGCCAGTGCAGGAGCATCGTTGACACCATCGCCGGCCATAGCGACTTTCTTACCGTGCCACTGTAGATCCCTGATAATTGCAGCCTTGTCTTCCGGTAGAACATCAGCCCGAATCTCATCGATACCGAGTTTGGTTGCTACTGCTCTAGCGGTGCGCTCATTGTCGCCCGTGGCCATAATGATCCGAAAGCCCAATTTATGCAGAGCTTCGAGCGCAGCGGGCGTCGTTTCCTTGACCGGGTCGGACACGGCCACAAGCCCGGCAAGCGCGTTGTCCACCACTACAAACATCACTGTTTCACCGTCGTCTCTTCGGGAATTGGCCATCTCGATCAGATCGCCGGCATCAAGCCCGAGGTCTTTGACCAGTCTGTGATTACCGAGGGCGACCGTGTAACCGTCAACCACGCCCGTTACGCCCTTACCGGTGATAGCTTGGAAATCGCTGGCTTTGGCCAAAGCTACCCCGCGTTCTTCGGCTCCGGCCACGATGGCTTCTGCCAAAGGATGCTCGGATCCTTTTTCCAGGGTCGCAGCGAGGCGTAGTACCTCTTCTTCCTGATGGCCCGCCTCAGGTAAAACTGCAACGAGGCGCGGTTGGCCCATCGTGAGTGTACCTGTCTTGTCCACGATCAGAGTGTCGACCTTTTCAAACCGCTCCAATGCTTCCGCGTTCTTGATCAATACGCCCGCTTGCGCACCACGGCCGGTGGCCGTCATAATTGACATTGGGGTCGCCAGACCCAATGCACACGGACATGCGATTATCAAAACCGCAACGGCTGCGACCAAGGCATAAGACAGGGCGGGAGCGGGTCCCCATATGGCCCAACCGACGTAGGCCAAGGCTGCAATCATAATAACAGCCGGCACAAACAATCCTGCAACTTGATCCGCGTATTTCTGGATTGGTGCACGTGATCTCTGAGCGTTTGAGACCATTTCCACAATTTGTGACAGCACGGTGTCTGACCCGACGCGCGTAGCTTCAATAACCAGAGATCCGGTCCCATTTATGGTTGCTCCGGTGACTGTGTCGCCCACAACCTTTTCGACGGGGATTGGCTCTCCCGATATCATGCTTTCATCTATGGACGAATGCCCTTCCGCCACGACACCGTCGACGGGCACTTTGTCACCGGGTCGGACCCTAACCTTGTCGCCTACCTTTACATCATCCAGAGGCACCTCCTCCTCGCTGCCATCTGCGTTAAGGATGCGAGCGGTCTTGGCGGCCATATCGAGGAGTGCCCGTATCGCTTTGCCGGTGCCCTCTCGCGCGCGCAACTCCATAACCTGACCTAACAAAACGAGTGTTACAATTACTGCTGCCGCCTCGAAATAGACACCAACGTGGCCTTCGCTATCGCGGAAACCATCAGGGAAAACTTCCGGCATAAGAACGGCCACCACGCTGAACGCCCATGCGGCCGAAACCCCCATGGAGATTAGGGAAAACATGTTTAGATTCAAAGTTTTAAACGAGTTCCAACCCCGTACCATGAACGGCCAGCCGCACCACCATACAACTGGGGTACCCAACACCAATTCAATCCAAAGCGTCGTTCGCTCACCGAATATCTCGCGTACTTCAGGGAAACCAACATATGGTCCCATGGTGAAAACGAGCAACGGCAGCGTTAGAACGGCACCTACCCAGAAGCGCCTGGTAAAATCGACGAGCTCGGGGTTTGGGCCATCTTCCTCCATAGCCGCGTTTTCCAGTTCCAAACCCATACCGCATATCGGGCATGAACCGGGATGTGTCTGGCGCACTTGCGCATGCATTGGGCAGGTGTAAACGACGCCGTCGTACTCCAGTGGCACCGTATCGTAGTCAGCACCTAGTATGTCATTAGCGCCAGAGTGATGGTGCGCGCTTTGCCCGTGTTCTTCAATCTCCGCTTCGGGCACTAGATGCATACCGCATTTTGGGCAGTCGCCAGGTTCTTTCTGACGTACTTCGAGGTGCATCGGGCAGACAAAGCTTCTTTCTTCCATCGCGGCGTGTGCGGTTTCTCGGTGTGTATTCATTGTCGAGCATCCATTAGTTTTTTTTGAAAGAGGTAATCAGTACCGCTTGGCAAATTTTGCGCTTTGGAGTGCCCAAGCCGGTCAATCACTTCGCCAACTTCCATCATTGGAAGTTGGCGCTCTTTCCTGTTTGCCTCGCAGAAAGACTATGCTTTGGCTCAATTGTTCTGAGGTTCTTGTCCGTGCTGCCTTGGAACTGCGCTTGGCATCCTCATCCGCTCGATTGGAGCGGTAATTTCAGTTTCGGTAATGGCGCCATCGCCGTCCGCGTCAAGATGCTGAAACCTGTCAACCGTCGTCTCACGGATCATCGCGGCATGAAGTGCCTCAAATTCAACGAGTGAAAGTACACCATCTTTATTCACATCAAATTCGTTCAGTTTGGCACGCATCTCTTCTCTGCCTGTTTCCGGAGATGACATGTCCCTCGTGCCAGGCCCCATCATAAACTTCATAATAGATCGATCCATATCCATCGCGTTTCCTTGAGCATGGCCGCCCATCATTGCGTTGTGCATTTGCGTCATCATACCCATCATGTTCTGCATCATGCCAACTTGGCCACTGGCGTGCTCAGGCGCATCGTTTTTGGCAGCCCCACCGCTGTTATGGTCGTGTTGGCCCTCGGCCGATAGCAGTCCTGGCGTTGCGAGCGACATGGCAAGTGCGGTGGCGATCGTGGTCATTTTTGTCATCGGATATCTCCTACTGTTTCAGTCGGTCGCGAAGAGAGTGAGAATTCATCGCAAGCCCACCGTCTTAGAGTGTGTGCGACCGTCGTCACTTTCTCGGTTTTCAGTGCCCGAACTGTTTCCGCGTGACCTGACGATCTCGCTTTGCATGCTGGTGTTCTTGCGGCAACAGCACCCGGCAGTCTGGCCAGGTTTCGGGGTGTTTGAGTCGGTGTATGCCGTTTCTTCTGTTTTCATCACGGAAATCCTGCTAGGTTGCTTCACTCCTGTAGACGCCTCAACCGCAGCATCGTTACCAAGATTGCACCCCTTGGGGATTATCGAAGAAAACTAGAAGTTTTCACCGCTCCTGAAGAGCGTGAGCTACTCAGGTCCACCCTTCTCTCGGCGGACGAAAAAGGCCAAAAATCGGCGTTTTTGGAGTTGCATAGCGGTCTTTGCGAAGCCTAATGCCTTCGCGGCTCAAAAGAAAGACTGGGTCACTGTAGGCTGTCGTGATTGCCATGTAGCAACCCGCCCCGACCGAGCAATGCGTCTGATCGGCAGATGCGAAGTTGAAGGAGGAATGCTCAAAATCATCAAGTAGGTGTGTCTCGATGTTAGACTTTTGCGTGTGCCGATCAACAACCGCCTCGACATGTCCGACACCGCTGAGCAGCATGGCGAAGATAAGCAGTCCAACCGTCAAGAATAGTATGCCATCACTTCGCAGCCATGGGTTTCCAGATGGGCTCAACACACCGACCTCCTCAGAAAGACAGTTTGACATTTCTGAGGATTAGAATTGTTGATCTAGATCAATTGCCATCTCTTCTGGCCGGGTAAGTTACGGTTTCTGGGTGAGGCCGTGCCGTTAGGTATTTCATGTCTTCATTTGGAGTGCGACTATGGTTTCCCGGCTTGCTATTCCTGAGTGTCTTAGGGTGGTCGACTATCAGTTCTCCAACCAATGAAACCGTCCATGATGACATGCGAGTTCATTGTGAAATCGGTCAAGGTCGCGGTGCATATGAGACGGCATTCATGTATTCAAAAGTGGCAAGCTTCCAGTTTTAATCTTGCACAAGCGGACGAAAGCTAAATCCCATATACCCATGGTGGTACTTTATCCATGTAGACTTGGACCGAGCGCACGCCATCGACGTTTTCAGCAGCTACTCTTATCGCCTGCTTGACGGCCTCGCCTTCCGCGGTGCCCCAGATAGTGACACTTCCGTTCTCTACTTGTAGGCTAACGGAGCTTACCGACCCTCCTGGTGCTGTTGAAATGGCGTTCAATACCTGCCGACGCAGGGTTTCGTCTTCCAGTTTTGGTACAGGAAGCCTTCCGTTTCTAGACAACGCAAGGGCTTGTATAAGGTCCGCCCTTGATACAACACCAACTGCGATGCCATCCTTTGTTACAGGCACACGCTTTATGCGTTTCTGTTCGAGGGTTAGAGCGATGTCCTCTACTTTCGTATCTTCATCGACCGTGATCACATTGCGGGTCATCACATCCGCTACAAGCTCACTGCGTGCCTTCATATAGTCCAATGCGGCCCCTTCGTTGGATAGTAGCTCCAACCACCAAGAGCGGCGCTGCGCTTGCCCATCGCGCATTCGCCGCATCAAGTCGCCTTCGCTTATGAGACCCAAAAGCCTTTTGTCATCATCCAGAACAGGAATCGCGCTGATACGGTTGTCCAACATCAACTCCACGGCTTGATCGATGCTTCCTTCTTCGGAAACTGAGACAATATTGGTTGTCATAATATCCTTTGCTCTCATTCTCTTCTTCCCATTTTGTCCTGTTTTCTAGTTTTGATTTGACTAATAGGCCCATCGACATGCCCTCCCGCATCGACGTGAAGCACCTCGCCAGTGACGGCAGAGGCATAATCGCCCACGAGCAGGAGTGCGGCTCGGCCGACCTCATCGCCCGAGAAATTACGGCGCAAAGGTGCGACACGGGCGCTTGCGGACAAAAGACTGCTAAAATTCGTCAGCCCGGACGCAGCACGGGTTTGAACCGGACCAGCAGAGATCGCGTTCACCCTGATACCGCCCGGGCCGAGTTCGTGCGTGAGGTAACGCACGCTGCCTTCCGATGCCGCTTTCACCGGCTCCATGACGTTGTAATTCGCTACGACCCGCTCTGCGCCAAGATAGCTCAGGGTTAGGATGCTGCCGCCCTTGGTCATCAGCGGTTTGGCCAGCCGTGCCATGCGGATCAGCGAATGCACGGAGACAGTCACCGCCTTGGCAAAACCCTCGGCCAAGGAATCGGTCAGGCGACCGTGCAAATCTGCTGGCGGAACCGAGCCGATGGCACGGAGCCGGAAGTCGAGCCGTCTCCACCGCTGCGAAATCGCCGCATTAACGGCTTTGAGTTGGTCTGGGACCGCGACATCGCAGGGCAGAACGATCGGTGCCTCCAGCTGCCGGGCAACGGGCTCCACGTGCGACCGGGTACGCTCGTTGACATAGGTGATGGCCAGTTCGGCTCCCGCTCGGCGCAAATGCATCGCCGCGGGCCAGGCCAGGCTGCTTTCGTTGGCAATTCCGATGACAAGTCCCGTGCGCCCCGACAAGTCGAGCAATTCACTCGGATCGCAGCATTCCGCAAAACGAGGTCTGACAGCTATGTCATCCTTGCCGGAGCTTGGGCAGGTCTCGGAGGCAGAGCTGGGGACATCTGCATCGGTCACTTCGTGTCACCGTCCTTAGCATCTGGATCCCGGTCGGTTTTGTCTGGAGCTGCCTCGCGCTGTCTCCTTCGTGCATCCCCGGTCAGCGGGTGTGCGCGTCCGCCATGGCCTTTGCTGCCATGGCCGTGACCAAAGAGATGCATCGCGATCATGCCACCCAAGAGCAGAAGCACGAGCCAGTTTTCGGTGATCCACTCCATCGCTCAGTCCTTGTCTTTCGCTGAAAAACCTGCGCCGGGCACGAACATCGCCTTGAACACTGCTGCAAATGCGAGATCGCGGGCTTGCCGCAGCTCGCCGAGGCTGGACCCTATACGCTCAAAGGCTTCCCGCTCTGCCGCCACGGACGGGTCGTCTTTTGGTAATGGCTGGCGCTTCGGGCGGATGGCCTCGGCCATGGTTTTCACCGTGGCCATCCACGGGTTGTAGCGTGCCGAGAACATCAACCGGCTCCAGCGCATGGGGTGCATGTTGCGAAGGACTTCGGCTGAGTACGGCGTCGTCATCGCCCTGATCCAAGGTCCAGCGAACAAATCGTAGGCCGCTTCGCCAATGCGGGAGACCTGCGCAACGTTGCGAAGCGCGTCCTCGGGGTGGACTTCGCCTACATCGGATACCTCGCGCGGTTTGAAGTGGACCGAATAGGCCGATTTACGGCAGTCGGGATCGCCAGTTGGGTTGTCGATCTGCATTTCGTAGAGACCCGGTTCCAACCCTTCGATCTCGTCGAGGCTTTCGAGGATCGCGCGATGTTCGAGGCGCGCGACAGAGGCGGAAACGAAGATACCCAGATGCCCGACACGAGGGTTGATCAAGTAGACGATGCGCTGGCCGGCAGCTTTCAGCGCGGCGGTATCGGAATAGACCTTCGGAATCCAGCCAAGCGCCTGGGCCGGTGGCGTGATGTTGTCGCCCTCCGAGGCGAAGATCACGATCGGGTTCTGCATGCGTCGCAAATCGGCGGTGCAGCCATCGCAGATGCGCAGTTCGCCGTTTTCGAGCTTGTTGCCCAAGAACAGGTTCTCGGTGATCGCGAGGATTTCCTCACGGCTCAGCGTGTAGAAACCGTTCCACCAGCGTTCGAACTCCAGGAATCGTTCGCGTTCACCGTCCACGTTGGTGAAGAGATCCGCATACTTCTCCCAGATCGCCTTTTCAGGTTGCAGGTTTTCGAAGTTCTGCGCGAGCGACGCGCCATCGAAACGACCGTCGCCCAGGTCCGCTGCCATATGTGCAGCCCATGTACCGCCCACGAACGCACCCATAATACGCATCGGGTTGGTACCGGCCTCACCCGCCCAGTAGGAGAGCGGCGAGCCGTTTAGGACAATCGGTCCCGCAAGCCCGTTGCAATCTGAGGCAAGCAGCGTGATCGCCCAGCCCGCCTGGCAATTGCCGTAAAGAACCGGTGGATGGTCGGGATGGCGCTGTGCGATTTCCTCTGTGAATTGGCGCAGGGCATGGTGCACATCTTCCAGGGTTTGGCCCGGCTCGGGTTCAGGATAGAACACCACAAAATAGACCGGGTGGCCTTCGTGCATAGCGATACCGACTTCGCTGTCGCGTTTGAAGCCGCCTATACCGGGGCCATGGCCTGCACGCGGGTCAACGACGATCACCGGAGGTTTGGCCATGTCGACGCAATCGTCCCAGCAATCGTCGCCGATTTCGGTGATCCTGAGAAGCGCGTAATTCGCGGGGCGCTCAAAGCGGCGTGCGTCAAGAACGGTTTCATACTTGAAGTCGAGCAATGGCGGCATGCCCCGGCGCTCGTGCTCGATCATGTTGTCTGCGCGTTCGCGAAGCGTGTCCATGAACAGAACCCAGCGTTCGAACAGATCCCTAGGATAGGCTGAAGACGCTTGGACCCGGCTGACAGCTTGCGGGGTCACAGGCTCTGCGGCCGACGACATGCCTTGCTCGACAACCCAGTCTTTGTGGGTTTCAGCTACAGTTTTGAGCTGCGGCTTGCGTGATCTGGTTGCGGCCATCTTCAACTCCGTTCAGCGAAGAAATTGAACAACGGGCCAAAGATCAGCGCCACGAACCAACCGTAGAGCAGTGTTTCAGCAATTCCCAGTAGATAGCTACCGATGCTGATCCCGTCGACCCACGGCAATAGCTGCATCCAGAGGCGCGACATTTCCTGGCTCGGGAACGCGAGGTCGAAAAGCACGCAGATCGTAAAGGTGATCGCGAAGAAAATTCCCAGACTCCATCCCAGAGCCTGAAGTGGGATGCGCGCATTGCGGTGCTCTTCGGTGGCTGTGGTCATGGCGATGCCTCCTTTGTCATATTGCGCCTGTCGTGGCGTGTCATGAGAAAGACGCTTCGGATCCGTATACGTTACACGTTCTTCGCCCCGCTGATTCTAGAAGTCAGTTTTTCCACCTTTAGCCGCCGCAGTCCTGGCTTCGGGAGGATCGGAACTCGTCAGAGCGACACCGGCAAGCGTCACCAGGATGCCAAGGCCGGCAATATATCCGACGGTTTCGCCGAAGAAAATTGCACCCATGGCCAGTCCAAATCCCGGCACGAGGAAGGCGAAAGCGTTGGCGTGGCTGAGTTCCGTAGTCTTCAGGATTTCACTCCAGAGCCAATAGGCGAAAGACGACCCCAGAAGGCTGATTGCGAGCAAGATCAGGATGAATTGTGGTGAGAAGGTTGCCGAAAACGGATCCTCAAGCAAAACCGCTCCCAGCATCAGGGGCAATCCGCCGATCAACATCTGAAAACCCATCGCCATCAAAGCATCAACCCGGCCTACTAGCGCGCGGATGAGAACGTTGCTGACTGTGATGCCGACCGCCGCGAGAAGGATGTAAGCGACCCCTAAACCGAAGCCGCCTGCCGTGGGAGCTCCTATTTCCGGTGCGGCGATCATAATGATGCCGATGAATCCCAAACCAAGACCAGCCTTCCCTCGAATTCCCAAGCGCTCACCTAGTACCGCAGCCGCAAGGGCGGCGGCCATCAGAGGCTGGGCATTTGCCAGCACTGTTGCGATCCCTGGAGAAACAAATTCGGATGCCATGAACATACCCAGAAATCCAAGAGTGGTGGCTCCGAGACCGATGCCGGTAATGGCGAGCCAGACCGGTCTGCTCTTTGGCCACGGTCGGCCAAGAGCGAGCCCGATAAAGACAAGCGCTGCTCCGGCGAGAAAAGCGCGCAGAGTGGCGAAGGTCAGATGCGGCGCGTAGGCAAAGCCCGCGACGATAAGCGGGAAACAGACCGCCCATAAGAACATCACCAGGATGATGAGTGATGCCTTGTGGACCGTCATTCGGCGGCAACCTCCTTGTCAATGGGAGCATCAGGTTTGTTGCCCGCGCTGCTCGTTTCGCTGCCCGGATCGGGCAACTTGCGTTTTGCGACTTCGATATAGTTGCGCGTTGTCGGCACAGCGTCCAGCCGGTGTGCGAGTTGAATCTGAAAAACAACGAGACGGTTGTGACGGAACCCGGCTTCGCAGGCCGCAAGATAGAACTCCCACATCCGGCAGAAGCGCTCGTCATAGAGCACCGCCGCCTCGTCCCGCCGCGCGAGAAACCGCTCTCGCCACGCTCTCAGCGTTTCGGCATAGTGCAGACGGAGGACTTCGATATCCGTAGCTACGAGGCCAGCTCGTTCGATCTCAGGGACAATCTCCGAAAGCGACGGTACATAGCCGCCCGGGAAAATGTACTTCGCGATCCAGGGAACGGGCGCCCGCGGTCCGCAGCTGCTGCCGATTGTGTGCAGCAGCGCCACTCCATCCTTTTCAAGCAGTGCCACAATCTTGGCGAAGTATTCGCGGTAATGTCCTGCGCCGACATGTTCGAACATGCCGACGGACACGATCCTGTCAAACCGGCCGGTCTGGTGGCGGTAATCACGCAACTCGAAACGGACGCGGCCAGCGAGTTCTTCGCGGATTGCGCGCGCGCTGGCGTGTCTCTCTTGATCTACGGAAAGTGTCAGACCGGTGACATCCGCTCCCGTGGTGTGCGCAAGATACATCCCCAGCCCGCCCCAACCTGACCCGATATCCAGCACTCTTTGCGCAGGTTCTAGTCGCAGCTTGGCCGCAATGTGCCGCATCTTGTGTTTCTGCGCGTCCTCAAGGCTGTCACGGGAATCCTGGAAATACGCACAAGAGTACTGACGCTCGGGATCGAGGAAAAGGTCATAGAGATCGTCGCCCAGATCGTAGTGATGTGCTACGTTCCGCCGTGCCCGGGTTACCGGGTTGTGCATCGCCAGCCGTCTCACCGCCATGCGCATGCGATGGTTTGCCCGTCACAACCAATGCGTCGGAGCCTCGTCGGCATTTCGCAGGCAAAGCGCAAGAAACTCGTAGAGATCTCCTGTTTCCACGCTGAGCGCGCCATCCATCCACGCTTCTCCAATGGCAAGGTAGGGATTTAACGCAATCCGGCGCAAGGTCGGCCAGTCGTGGATTGAAATGGCAATTGTTGGCATCGTGCCGCCATAGGTGCGCACTTCACCGCCCGGCAGATGCACTCGAAGCGTTCCCCTTCGAATCAAATTGTGCAGCGCGCGGTCCAAAAGCCTATGCGCTAACTTAGCCGGGTGAACTTGCGCTAAGATAAATTTAGTTCTTTGGTACGCCATGGTTTTCGTCACGTTTTGACAAGCTTCCCCAAACAACGAACTCAACCAGTTTTACCGATGCAGGTCTTTCCATTTTGATTTGTCGATGGCGTATGACCCTGGAGACTCGCCTCACGATCGTGGGTAAAGCGTCTAATCGTTGTAGCCTTGGGAATTGTGCCAAAGAATTCAGCAGTACGCTTCCAGTATGTTTGAGCCCTAAGGCTGGCAAGCTCATGACGGTTAGGCTCAAGTCGCAAAAAAAGAACGGCTTTCCAACCTTTTTTGCTGCCAAATCGGAACAGGAATACGAATTGCGCTACCGGAGACGTGTTTCCGGTGCGTGTATGCTATCAGGTCGCACGCGATGAGCAAAACGAATGCTACCAAGGCGAAGGTGGTGAGAGCTCCGAACATGTTAATCTCCTCTGAGCCAAAGGGCGTTGCGGTCTTCAATGGAGAAGACGTTGTGGCGAACTGTTCGTTACAGAAAGACTTGATGCCGAAGTCGAGGATAGGCTTAGGTAGCCGTGAAATCTTACCAACACGCTTGAGCTCCTAGCCAAGCATTTTTCACAGTTTAGTTTCGCAACAACTCAGAGGTTCTCGTCCAAGGATGCTGTTCACCAATGCCTTGGCTGCGCAGCGGCGCGAAAGCACAAGGATTACGTGGGCCTCATTGTGATCGAGTTCCAGAGAATTTGCTACAAGTGCTAAGGCTTCGTCTTCGATTTCCACTCTTCGGAATAACTCAAGCGCGATCGAACCAACATCAGCTTCTAAAGATTCGCCGCACTTGCATAGTAGCTCTGTGAGTAAATGAGCTGTTTCACCCGTACTGATATCTTCACTCTTTGCTCTTGGTTCAAATGACGGTGGCACGACCCTTATCTCCTCCTGAGATATCCCTTAGTGGAGGACGCGCTATGCAGAAATGTCTTACAACGCCGTACTATTTGGTGAGTTGATCCTCTTCGCAATCGGTTTCCTCAACCGGGTGTTCGCAGCCCTCCGGTGGACAGGAACAGTCTTCAAACCCATGGCGACAGCATGGTCCACAATGAGCTAACAACGCATCGCCCAAAGCAACTCGGGCACGGTGAAGTCGGACATTTAAGGTTCCCGGCTTGATCCCCAAGTCTTTTGCAACCGCGCTTCGTTCAACTTCTTCGATATCGACACGGCGGATTAGATCAGCATCGTTCGGTCGCAGTTCCGTCACCAAACCTTTGACGCATTCACAAATCATACTCATTGCTTCGACAGGGTCTTCAGCGACTATTGCCGCCTCGACTTCTCGCGAAACGGCATCTTTCAGTCGATTGGATCTACCAAGTTTCCGATAATGATCATTTAGCGCGGAGCGTAAAACGGCGTATAACCACGCGTCCATGCGATCCACTTCGCGTAACTGGTCTTTACGTGCAAGAACCCGCATGCAGAAGTCTTGCAAGACGTCCTCGGCGTCGGACCGGTCCTTCAGTCGCTTCATCAAGAATCCGAGAAATGCTCCTCTGTTCGTTGATAATACCGCCTCCGGATTGTTGTTCTGAGGACTACGTTTTCGGCGCGTCTGATTGGTTGAACTGCTCACATTTTGCTCTTTCTTCGGGTTCATTTAAAAGCCCTTCTCATTGATAGCGTCACGGTCGGCTTGGACCGCGCACGTCAAAGAAGAAACAGAGAAGATCTCTTACCAATCACAAAACCTCTGTCGGCTCCCCTACCTTGGTTGATCCATTAGGTATTCGGCCATGGCGGCAAGATCTCCAGTGCTGAGAAACTGGGTTCCATGTAAAACGACTTCTCCCATGGCGTTGCCAAAGGCATCTCCGGATGGAGTCAGACCGGTCT
>Ga0256829_1001522_pt1 | contig 18822 bp, 15 predicted proteins | sample 131447metaG_FD_185979 | JGI IMG/M metagenome (GOLD analysis project Ga0256829, IMG submission 185979) | Hydrothermal vent microbial communities from Lau Basin, Pacific Ocean - 131-447 | ecosystem: Environmental > Aquatic > Marine > Hydrothermal vents | place: Pacific Ocean: Lau Basin | collected...
AAGAAAACATCTTTTTCACCCACGACGCTTGACCCATCCCTGGCAGTACCTGAGGCTTGAAAAAGTGTCTTATTTTTTAGGCGCGTTTTTCCATTTCACGCTGAACCGGGACACTCTGATAGCCATGCCACACAAAGCGGCGGGGGTCGGGGCGGGGGGCGTGCAGGTCATCTCCGAAGGCGCGGCGGGCGGCGCGGCGCAGTTCGGCCACCACGGCAGCGTGCTTGTCGTCGGGCAGGCCCCAGTAGGGAGTGAAAAGGCGCTCGCTCACGCTTTGCAGCGCCGCGGCGGGGGAAATCTGCCCTGGCCAGCGGGCGGCCACGCGGGTGTGCGGCGCGCCAAAACGGCGGGCAAGGAGGGCCGCGACTTCGGTGTAGTCGCGCCACATGGGGCGGGAAAGGTCGTAGCCGCGCCGCGCTAAGGCTTCCCGCCAGGCGTGCAGCGTCCAGCCGATGGGGGCGGCGGGGTCGTGGTCAATGTAGCCGAGGGCGAAAACGCCGCCCGGCTGTACCACGCGGGCAATTTCAGCGACGGCGGCGTTCAGGTCGGCCACGAGGTGCAGGGTGTGCACGCTGAAGGCCGCCGGAAAAGCGGCGCCGCGGAAGGGCAGGCGGCAGGCGTCGGCCTGGACAGGAGCGGGGAAAATCGCACCGGCTGGCTGCTTTGCCCGCAGGTGCGCCAACATTGCAGCAGAGAGGTCGGCGGCGACGACGCGAAAGCCCTGTGCGGCCAATGGCAGGGCAAACCGTCCGCTGCCTGCGCCGAGGTCAAGCACCCGCGCCCCTGCGGGCAGGGCATCGGCCAGCGCGACGACAATGGCTTCCTGCACGGCAGGCGGCAGACCGCGGGTGCGGTCATATTTTCGGGGGTCGCCGTGATAGGCTGTATCCACGTTCGGGAGGAAGGGGGTTCAGGCCGCGGGCGGCGCTTTTTCGTCGGCTTCCTGAGGGGCGGGCTTGGGTTTCCGGTGGCGCGGCCGCACCAGCCACAGCACCGGCCCCGAAAGGGCATAGGCGAGGAACATCAGGGGCAGCACCAGGGTGGGCTCGGCGGCAATGGCGGCAAAGCCCACGGCAATGCCCGCGGTGGCGTAAAATGCCTGCTTGCGGCCGAGCCGCACCGTTTTGAAACTGTAATAAGGCAGGGTGCTGACCATCAGGAAGGCGAGCACAGGAACGGCCACGAAGAAAACGGTCAGCCGGGTTGTCTGGCCCACCGCGTAGCGGTCCAGCAGCAGCACGAGGCCGCCGAGGGTGCCGGAAGCCGTGGGGGTGGAAAGCCCCTGAAAGTAGGTGTTGGCCTTGCCGGGTTGGGTGGTGGTGTTGTAGCGCCCCAGCCGCAGGGCGGCTGCCGCGGCGAACAGGAAGGCGACGATCCAGCCGTAACGCTCGTTGCCGTGGAGGGCGTAGAGGTAGGCCAGGGTGGCGGGGGCAACGCCGAAAGAGAGGGCGTCGGCAAGGGAGTCGTATTCCACGCCGAAATCGCTGGAGGAGCCGGTGAGACGCGCCAGGGGGCCGTCCACAAAATCAAACAGCATGGCGAAGTAAATCATGGCGGCGGCGCGTTCGTAGTGGCCGCCGATGGAAGAAACCAGCGAGGCGAAGCCGAGGAACAGGTTGCCGGTGGTGAACAGACTGGGCAGCAGGGAAATCCCCTGCCTGCGGCGGACGACGCGTTTGGGCATGGGGCTACTCCTGAGGCAGGAAGGCCAGCGGCGTTTCGCCGGCGCGCACTTTGTGGCCGGGGGCGACCAGCGGTTCGGCTTCCAGCGGCAGGTAGACCTCCACCCGCGAACCAAAGCGGATCATGCCGATACGGTCGCCCTGGGTGAAGGCTTCGCCTGCGGCGATGAAGGGCACGGTGCGGCGGGCAAGGGCTCCGGCCACCTGGACCATCAGCAGCCGCTTGCCGTCGGCGCGCAGCAGGTAGTAATAGCGGCGCTCGTTGCGGGTGATGGCTTCGGCTTCGTAGGCGCGCAAAAACGCGCCCGGCCGGTGCTCTATGGCTTCCAGGGTGCCGCTGATGGGAGCGCGGTTGACGTGCACATCCAGCACGCTCATGAAGATGCCGATTTGCCAGGCTTCCCCTTTCAGCCAGCGGGGCTCAAAGGTGCGTTTGAGCACAATCACCCGGCCGTCGGCGGGGGAAACCACCAGCCCGCGCCGGGAAGGCGGCCGGCGCTCGGGGTCGCGAAAAAAATAAGCCACGCCGGCGGCCGCGAGGGCGCCGGCAGCAGCCGTTTTGCGGAAGCCCAGCAGGCCTAAGGCGGCGGCAATCGCCGTGGGGGCTAAAATAAAGGGGGTGCCTTCTGAATGGATGCGCATGAGAACCTCCAAATGTCGATACCGGGGTGATTGGTTGCTCGGTTTGTAGGTCGGGATGCCATCCCGACCTACGCCGCGGCGTTCCTCACCACAGGCTGTTGAAGAGATGCTTCAACGCGCCCCCACCGCCTTTTGCAGCGCCTTAAACGAGGTCATCCACGCCATGCGGTGCAAAAAGGCGGCCAGGGAGGGGCTTTGGGCGCGCAGCTGGCGCACGGCCGCGCCCACGGGGGCGTTGCCCGCAGCGCCGCCGGGCACATCGGCGTACGCACCATAAAAGGCAAAGTAGGCCTGGTTGAGTTTGCGGATATGGTAGCCGTGTTCCCAGAAGAACTTGCGGCGCTGTTCCATGTAGGCCTCGGCTTCGTCCACCTTGCCCGCGGCGAGCAGGGCATCCACATGCACGCGGGTGGCGTGCATTTCGGCGCGGAAGTCAAACGGCGGCGGCGACTGCGGCCGGGGCTGTTGGGAAGGCGGCGGCTGGGGCGGCGGCAGCAGGTCGGGGTAGAACGTGGCCAGCACCTGGCGGCCGATTTCCTTGCCCACGATGTTGGCGGTGGTTTCGTTCATCGTGCGCAGCGCCGGGGTCGCATCGTAGAGCATCCCCAGCGGGTGCCAGTCCAGGTAGTTGTGGGTCCACTCGTGGGCGATGGTGTCCACCAGCCAGGGGAGGTTGTCGGTTTCCATCACCATGGTGGGGTACACGCCCACGCCGCCGATGGGCACGACCAGGGTAGAGACATCCAGCGCCCGCGCCACGGCGTCTTCCAGTTGCACCTGCCGGTCAATGCTCAGGTCGGGCTTGAGGGAAATGTTGGCAATCTGGCGGATTTCGGTGCGGGGGGAGACGATGAGCGCCATCGGCACCGGTGTGGTGCGGTACATCACCGGAGGGGCGGGCTGGCCGTTCCAGGTGAGGCCGTTTTCGGCGAGCACGGCGCTCACCTGGGCCTGGAGCACTTGCTCGGCCAAAGGGGTCAGCCAGGCGCTGCGGGCGCGTGCTTCGGCCAGGCGGCGGCGCAGGGAAGCCACGCGGGCCGGGTCGGCGCCGTGGGGGTCGGCCAAGGCGTCGGCCAGGAGGGCCTGCGTGCGCCCGATTTCGCCCATCAGCCGGATGTCATCCAGCACGACCTGCCGGTCGGCCGCAGGGGGCAGGAAACGTGCCGCGCCGAGCGCACCGGTAAGGAGTTTGGTTTCCCATGCCTGCCAGAGCCACTCGCCGTAACTGAATTCCAGGGGGCGGGTGAAGGCATGGAGGCGCGCCATGCGGTCAGAGGCGGCGACCTGGCTCTGCGTGAGGAAAGGAGCAAGCAAGAGGAGGAGCAAGGCAGCGAGCAAACGGGTGCGGCGCATGGGGTGATTTTACCGCGCTTTTGTGCGCGGCGAGTTGGGGCGCGCCCCCGCGCCGCCGTGGTCTGCTCTTTTGCCCGAATGTCTGGCCTTGTTGGGGGAGGAGGCACATGCGTCATTGTGGGGGACTGCCCCTGCCAACAGCCTTTTCGTGCCCCCGTGACGATTGTCACTCTCTTAAAATCGGCCTGCGGTGATATAATGGAAGCCGTGCACACGCGCACCTGTGTGCTCATGGGACGCTAAACCATCATGCAAGGAGAGGCAAAAATGGGTTATACGATCATTCAAGTGCCGGAAGGCGGTGCCAAAATAACCAAAGACGGCGACCGGTTGGTCGTCCCTGACAACCCCATTCTCCCTTTTATTGAAGGGGACGGCACGGGGCGCGACATCTGGCGCGCAGCCTCGCGGGTGTTTGATGCCGCGGTTGAAAAGGCTTACCACGGCAAGCGCAAGATCTACTGGATGGAAGTGTATGCCGGGGAAAAGGCGTATCACAAGTTCGGCGAGTGGCTGCCCGAGGAAACCATCAAGGCGTTCCGCGAGTTTCTGGTGGGCATCAAAGGCCCGTTGACGACCCCCATTGGCGGCGGCATTCGCTCGCTCAACGTGGCCCTGCGCAAGGCGCTGGATTTGTACGTTTGCCAGCGGCCGGTCAAGTATGTGGATGGCGTGCCTTCCCCCGTGAAGCACCCCGAGTATGTGGATATGGTCATCTTCCGCGAAAATACGGAAGACATTTACACCGGCATTGAGTTCCAGATGGGCACGCCGGCGTGGGAAAAGTTTATGGCGCTGTTCAAGGAAAACTTCCCCGAAGAGTACGCCAAAATGCGCTTCCCCGACACGGCGGGCATCGGTATCAAGCCGGTTTCCAGGGAAGGCACCGAGCGTCTGGTGCGCGCAGCCATCAAATGGTCGCTGGCCAATGGCCGCAAGCGCCTCAGCCTGGTGCACAAGGGCAACATCATGAAGTTCACGGAAGGCGCCTTCCGCAACTGGGGCTACGCCCTTGCCAAACGTGAATTTCGCAACGACATCGTGACCGAGCGCGAATCGTGGATTTTGGGCAACAAGGAAAAGAACCCCAACCTGACCGACGAAGAAAACGCCCGCATGATTGAACCGGGTTTTGCGATGCTGCCCCCCGACAAAAAAGAGGCGGTGATTCAGGAAGTGCGTGACGCCCTGAAACTGTGGCCGACCCACGGCGACGGCAAGTGGAAATCTAAACTGCTCATCAAAGACACCATCGCCGACATCGTCTTCCAGCAGACGATTACCCGCGCCCGCGAATTTGACGTCCTGGCCACCATGAACCTGAACGGTGATTTCCTCTCGGATGCGCTGGCTGCGCAAATCGGCGGGATGGGCATTGCGCCTGGCTCCAACATCAACTACGACACCGGCCACGCGATCTTTGAGGCCACCCACGGCACCGCCCCCAAATACGCCGACCTGGATAAAGTCAACCCCGGCTCGGTGATCCTCTCCGGCGAAATGATGTTCCGCTACATGGGCTGGAATGAAGCCGCCGACCTCATCTGGAAGGGCATTACCGGCGCCGTCAAAGCCAAGACCGTGACCTACGATTTCCACCGCCTGATGGAAGGCGCCACGCTGCTGAAATGTTCGGAATTTGGGGAAGCCATCGTCCGGCATATGGACGACTGATGCTCGCCGTTGGGCATGGCCGCTTGGGGCCGTGCCCAATGATTTTGCCCGCACGATCCCTTTTGTGAGGAGGTCTCGCATGTCCTTCAAAACTGCAAGTGAGGGTTACGTCAGGTATCAGGGGCTGGGCAACTGGGCTTTTGTGCTCCATCGGCTGACCGGCCTGGGCGTGATCCTCTTCCTCATCATTCACGTTTTGGATACGGCGGCAGTGTACTTCAGCCCCGCGTTGTATGCCGACGCCGTGTCGCTTTATCGTTCCCCGGTGTTTGGGCTGGGGGAAATCTTGCTGGTGCTGTCGGTGATCTATCATGGCCTCAATGGTCTGCGCATTATTTATTTTGATATGGTGAATCCCAACATGTGGACGATTGAGGTCAACCGGAAGTCGGTGATCTGGACATGGGTCATTACCCTGGTGCTCTGGCTCCCGGCCGCGGTGGTAATGGGTAGCCACATTCTGGAGCATTTGGGCGGCTGAGGCCGTGCGGTGCTTTCACGAGGAGGTTTTGTTATGACCACCCAAACCAAGCAAGTTGAAGTCCCTCAAGGCTGGGAGGCGTTTGCCTGGAAGTGGATGCGCTATTCCGGCGTGTTGATTTTCATCCTGGCGTGGATCCATGTGCTCATCCAGGACATTCTGGTGGGGGTTTATCAGATTGACATCAACTATGTGGCCGGGCGCTGGAACGGCGGTTTCTGGCGGGTGTACGACTTCCTGCTGCTGTTCTTTGCTTTTTCGCACGGCATGAACGGCACGCGCCAGGTGTTGACGGATTACATTCACAGCGCAGGGGCGCGCCGCGCACTGAACTGGATTCTGCTCATACTGTGGGCGATTGTGGTTGTCATCGGCACGATTGCCATTTTCGCCTTCACCCCTCCCGCGGCGTGAGTTGAGGCCAGCATCCCTTTGAAGGAGTTGGAATGATGAGCGTCAAAACCCATCAGTACGAAGTGGTGATTGTTGGTGCTGGTGGCGCAGGCTTGATGGCAGCTCTGTATGCTTCCAAAAAGGCCTCCACCGCCGTCATCAGCAAACTGTATCCCAGCCGCTCCCACACCGGCGCGGCGCAAGGCGGCATCAGCGCTGCCCTGGGAAACATTGAAGAAGACCGCCCTGAATGGCATACTTACGACACCGTCAAGGGCAGCGATTACCTGGGCGACCAGGACGCGATTGAATTCATGTGCAACAAGGCCCCGGAACTGGTCTATGAACTGGAACACATGGGGCTGCCTTTTGACCGCACGCCCGAAGGGCGCATCATGCAGCGCCCCTTTGGCGGCCACACCAACAACGAAACCGGCAAACCGGTACACCGCGCCTGCCACGCCGCCGACCGCACCGGCCACATGATTTTGCAGACCCTTTACCAGCAGTGCATCAAAAACGATGTCACCTTCTTTGACGAGTTCCAGGTGCTGGATCTCATCATGGTCAACGGCAAGGCTTCCGGCGTGGTCGCGATTGAAATTGCCACCGGCGATCTTCATGTGTTCCACGCCAAGGCCGTCATTTTGGCCACCGGCGGCTGGGGACGGGTGTGGGAAATCACCTCTAACGCCTATGCCTACACCGGCGACGGCCCTGCCATGGTGCTGCGGAAAGGCCTGCCTGTGCAGGATATGGAATTCTTCCAGTTCCATCCCACCGGCATTTACAAACTGGGCATTTTGATCACCGAAGGCGTGCGCGGTGAGGGCGGCGTGCTCATCAACGACAAGGGCGAGCGCTTTATGGAAAAATACGCCCCCCATGTCAAAGACCTGGCTTCCCGCGATGTCGTCAGCCGCGCCATGTACATTGAAATGAAAGAAGGCCGCGGCATCAACGGCCAGCGCTACCTCTACCTGGATGTGCGCCCCGAGACCGTGAACAAATACGCCAAAATCGACGGCCGCACCAACCCCGACGGCACGCCTTACCAGACGACGGCCGAGGAAATCCTCCACAAACTGCCCGACATCATTGACTTCTGCAAGACCTACCTGGGTGTCGATCCGGTAAAAGAGCCGATGCCGGTGCAGCCGACGGCGCACTACGCGATGGGCGGCATTCCCACGAATGTCAAAACCGAGGTGCTGGCCGACGAAAACGGCCGCGTCGTTCCCGGCCTTTACGCTGCCGGCGAAACCGCCTGTGTTTCGGTGCACGGGGCCAACCGCCTGGGCACCAACTCGCTGCTTGATATTGTGGTCTTCGGCAAGGAAGCCGGAACGCATGCCGCCGAATATGCCGCCGGTGCCGAATTTGCTCCTTTGCCCGCTGACGCGGCCGATTTTGCCCGCGCCCAACTGAATGCCATCCTCAACAGCAAAGGCAGCGAGCGCGTGGCCGATATCGCGGCGGAAATGAAACACGAGATGATGGACAAAGTCGGCGTTTTCCGCACCGAAGAAGGCATACAAGAGGCGCTGAACAAAATCCGCGAACTCAAAGAGCGCTTCCAGCACATTCACATTGATGACCACGGGCGCACTTTCAACACCGACCTGCTGACGGCCTGGGAACTCAGTAACCTGCTGGACGTCGCCGAGGTGACGGCGGCCTCGGCGCTGGCCCGCAAGGAGAGCCGCGGCGCACATGCACGCGATGATTTCCCCAAGCGGGATGATCAGAACTGGATGAAGCACACCCTGGCCTGGCGGCGCGACGGTGAAATTGAACTGCGCTATAAACCCGTTGTGCTCACCAAGTACGAGCCTAAGGAACGCGTGTACTAAGGAGGCGGCGCGATGCAAGTCACCTTGAAAATCCTACGCTATAATCCGGAAACAGACGCCCAGCCGCATTACGAGCGCTACACCCTCGATGCGGAGCCAACCGACCGCATTCTGGACGTGCTGGAAAAGATCAAAGGGCACGAAGACGGCACGCTGACCTTCCGCCGCTCCTGCGCCCACGGCGTTTGCGGTTCGTGCGCCATGCGCATCGACGGCCGCAATCGGCTGGCCTGCAAAACTCTGCTCCAGACCCTCGACACCAGCAAGGAAATCACCGTTGAGCCGATTTTGGGCCTGCCGCGGGTGAAAGACCTTGTGGTGGACATGACCACCTTCTTTGATAATTACAAGAAGGTGCTCCCCTACTTCATCAACGACGAGCCGCTGCCGGAAGACGGCCGCGAACGGCTGCAATCGCCCGAGGAGCGGGAGCGTTTTGATGACACCACCAAGTGCATCCTCTGCGCGGCGTGCACGACGGCCTGCCCCACCTTCTGGGCCGATAACAGTTACGTTGGCCCCTCGGCCATTGTCAACGCCCACCGCTTCATCTTTGACAGCCGCGACCGCGCGGCGGCCGATCGCCTGAAAATCCTGGCGGGCGAAAGCGGCGTCTTCCGCTGCCGCACGGCTTTCAACTGCACCGATGCCTGCCCGCGGGAAATCAAAATCACCAAAGCCATTGCCGAGGTCAAGCGCGCCATCATCACCGGCCGGCTGGACTGAAGCAAGTTTGCCCTTACCATCAACAAGACCTGTCAGGCCTTTAAGACCTGACAGGTCTTCGTGTTTAACGCAAAGGCGCAAAGAGGGCAAAGAGCGCGAAGAGGGGCGTAACGCCAGGTCGCCAAGAGGGCGCCAAGGGCGCCAAAAAGTTAACGCAAAGGCCGCAAAGAAGGCAAAGGGCGCAAAGAAAGCAAAGGCCGCAAAGAGGGCAAAGGCCGCAAAGATGTTAACGCAAAGGCGCAAAGAGGGCAAAGGGCGCAAAGATGTTAACCGCCAAGTCGCGGAGAAGGCAAAGGGCGCAAAGGGGGTAACGCAGGCGCAGAGAGGGGAGCGCCAAGTGCCAAGGCTGCCAAGGGGAAACACAGAAGCGCAGAGGCAACATCCTCCCATTTTCTGTGCCTTCTGTGCTAATCTGTGAAATCTGTGGCTTCTTCTCCCCAATGCCGAGGACGTCTTCAATCCACCGTCTGTCCTTCCCCCTCGGGCATAGAAGGCGGCAGCACCCGCCGCACCCCCGTGCCGGGCTGGGGCGGGCCCACGATGCCCTCTTCTTCCATGGCATCCACCATGCGGGCGGCGCGGGTGTAGCCGATGCGCAGGCGGCGCTGCAGCAGCGAAGCCGAGGCTTTGCCTTCCTGCCGCACCAGCGCCACGGCCTGTTCCCACAACGGATCGCGCTTCTTTTTGGGGGTGGCTTCTTCCATCTCTTCCCAAATCGGCTTTTGCTTCAGGGGAATGCCCGGCGGGGGGGCGTCTACAATGCCGCCGATGCCCGGCACGTGCGCCTGGGCGAAGCCGCGCCAGTAATTCACCACCCGCCGGATTTCATGATCGGCGACAAACACGCCCTGCAGGCGCACAGGCTCCGGCGCATCGGGCGCCATGAAGAGCATGTCGCCGCGCCCCAACAGCCGCTCCGCGCCGGGCTGGTCCAGAATCACCCGGCTATCTACCCCGGAAGCCACCGCGAAGGCAATCCGCGCCGGGAAGTTGGCCTTGATGAGGCCGGTGACAACATCTACCGAAGGGCGTTGAGTGGCGATGACCACATGAATGCCGGTCGCCCGCGCCAGTTGTGCCAGGCGGGTGAGGGTGCGCTCGGTCGTTTCGGGGGCCAGCATCATCAAATCGGCCAGTTCGTCAATGATGATCACCAGGTAGGGCAGTTTTTCTTTCCCGCTGCGCTCGGCCTCTTTGTTGTAATCGGCAATGTGGCGCTTGCCTGCTTTGGCAAATACTTTGTAGCGCCGCTCCATTTCGTGTGTGACCCACTGCAACGCGCCGACCACCCGTTCCAGTTCCACCACCACGGGCGCAAGCAGGTGCGGAATGCCGTTGTAGCCGCTGAGCTCCACCCGTTTGGGGTCCACCAGCAGCAGGCGCAAGTCGTCGGGCGTGTTGTGCAGCAGCAGGCAGGTGATGATGCCGTTCACGCACACCGATTTGCCCGAGCCGGTGGCGCCGGCGATGAGCAGATGGGGCATGGCGGCGAGGTCGGCGGCCACGGCGTTGCCGGCCACATCTTTGCCCAGGGCAAAGCGCAGCGGCGATTTCAACTTGCGGAATGCGGGGCTTTCAATGACCTGCCGCAGCGTGACCGGTGCGGCTTCTTCGTTAGGCACTTCAATGCCGATGTATCCCTTGCCGGGCACAGGCGCCTGAATGCGCACCCGCCGGGCGGAAAGCGCCAGCGCGAGGTCGTCGGCCAGCGAGGCAATTTTGGAAACCCGCACCTTTAGCGGCCCTTTGCGGCTTTCCACGTAGCCCGGCTCCACGCCGTAAAGGGTTACGGTGGGGCCGCGCTGCACTTCTACCACTTTGGCGGGCGCGCTGAACTGGGCTAAGGTTTCTTCAATCAGGCGGGCGCGGGCTTCGGTTTCTTCCCGACGGTAAGCCTCGGTGGGGGCTTCGTCGAGCATTTCGGCCACCTCGGGCAGCACCCAGGCGGGTTTGGGCGGCGCGGCCGCGGCGCTGCCGGAAAGCGGGGGGGCTTCTGCGCCGGACGTTTCGGCAGGCGGCGCAGGCCTGGCCATGGGGGGGGCTGCCCGGGAGGGCGTCAGGCGGGCGCGCAGCTGCAGCAGCAGCCTTTCCCCGCCACGGCGGCAGCGGCGGCACAGGGGCGGCAGCCAGCGGAACAGGTCGGCAACGGAGCGGTTGAGGGTAAAAGCCAGCCCCAGCACCAGCCCCGCCAGCAGCATGACGGCGGCTCCGGCCTTGCCGAGGGTGGCGGTGAGCATCCACAACAGCGCCGCGCCGACATAGCCGCCGCCCTGCCCGCGGGAGGCCGCGGCGAAGGCCGCCGCGCGCGAGCCTTCCAGCAGCGGCAAATGCAGACCTGTCAGCAGCGCGCCGTAGAGCAGCAGCAATCCGCTCACCCGTTCGGCGTTGAGCGCCGGAAAGCGCGCGCTCCGCCGGAAAAGAATGCCCAGCCCAAATGCCAGCAGCCACAGGGGAAACAGCCACAGCCCCCAGCCCAGGGCGCGCTGCCAGAAAGCCGCCCACGGGTGCAGGGCGGTGCCCTGGGGCCAGAGCAGGCTTGCCAGGGTCAGCAGCCCTGCCAGGGTCAGCGCCGCGCCCCACAGGTCGCGTTTGCGCGCCGGTGAAAGGCGGGGCGTCTGCGGCGCGGCGGTTTCCCGCCCGGCAGCCTTTGGGCTGCGGCGCGCCGCGGCCTGCGGGCGCTTTGGGCGCTTGCCGGTTTTGGGGGCAGAAGAGCGGGCTGAAGTTTTTCTGGCCATGGGGCGCGAAAGGAGAGGGGAAGGTGTTTGGATTATAGCACGGTTGTTCTCCAAACGGTCAGTGCCACACCCGGAAAGCGGTTTCGGCTTCCCCCGTGATGCCGCCGAATGTGGCGCTCACGCCGACGGCAATGTGGCCGCGGTAGTTGGGCACGGGCAGCCGGATGTCGAGGCGGCCCTGGCTGTCGGTGGTGAATGCCTGGGGGGTAAGCGGCGCGGCGAGGGGGTTCCCCCTGGTGTCGGTGAATTGCAGCCGGATGGCGGCCCCGGACAGCGGCCGGCCTAACTGGTCTGTAACCCAAACGAGCAGGTGGACCTGTTCGCCGGGGTGCGCCAGCACCGGGGACACGGATGCCATGACGCGCATGGTGAGCACCGAGCGGCGCAGCGGGGCTTCCCCGCCGGAAGGCCGCGCCTGCAGCAGCCTCGGGTCGGGCTCATTTCTCTGAAAATACCATTCCCCCAGGTTGCTGATGACCACCCGGCCTTCGCGGGCGTGGTATTCCAGCCGGGCTTCTTCAAAGTACTGCACCGGCACGCCGTTTTCCAGCAGCGGGTCGCTGACTACCTGCCCCAGCACGGCGCGGTGCTGCCGGTAAAAGCGCAGGAATTCGTAGCACACGGGGTGCGGCTCGCCCTGCACGTCCGGGAAGGCTTTGCATCCCCCGCTGTTGAGGAAGTTCTGCGGCAGCGGTTCGCGGTGCAGGGCCTGGCCGGGGTGCTCGTAGAAATACCGCCCGAGGTTGGCGAGGGTGGGGGGGGCGTTGCCGGCGCCTTGCTGGAAAAGCGCCCGCTGGAAATATTGCAACGTTTGCCCTTGCCGTTGGAAGGCTTCGGTGATGGGGTAGCCAAAAAGCAGGGCGGCGTCGGGCCAGGCGCGGTAGAAGTCCAGAAAGTCGCCTTGCACGCTGTGACCGGTTTGGGGAAAGTAGCGGATGTCTTCCGCCGCCCACAGACGGCTTGCCGGGAGCAAAAGGGCAAGCGCGGCTGCCAGGGCGAGGAAGAGAAGCAGGCCCAGCGTGCGCTGCAGTTTGAGGCTCATGGAGAGATTATAGCATGTTTTTGTATCGGCTCGGCCCCGGTAAGGAAAACGCAGATTCCGCAGAAAAACATCCACCGATTTTGTAACTCACGTGACGCAGCGGTGATTGACGGGCAGCAATTTCACCCGATGAAACCGTTGAACATTTGTACTTGCTCAGCCTCGGTAAGGAGAAACCACAGATGACGCAGATTCCGCGTAACTGCCTACGCTGTGGTGCTCTCCATGCGTCTTGATGTGCTGTGCCTTTGGCATACCCCTCCCCTGGCTCCCCTCCCCGCAAGCGGGTTCAGGGGCGGACACTTGCCTTTGAAAACGCCATTTTTTGGGTGCGGTGCCTCGGCACCGCTTTGGAAAGCGGCGACTTGTCGCCGCTTTCCAAAAGACGCACCGCAGAGAGGACTTGTTTCGGTCATAAAAACGCTCAAATCCACCACCCTACTCGCTTCGTCAAGGTGCTCTGCCGGTGCTGAAGGGGCAACATTTCATGCGTTTTGGCTTTGGCGTGGGGAAAACAGGGCTTTGCCAGAGCCCTGTCCACCTTTGAGCCGTGGAGCGGGGAGAGGAAAGGGGGCGCAGAGGATGCGTTGATGATGAGTTATGAAAATGCCTGTATAATGAAAGAGAGCGCTCGTGCGAAGGCTGCATGGCCGCGGGGAAGCCGGGGCGCACGTGGAAGCCAGGGGGCATGGCGCGGCGGGTGGCCCGAATGGATCAATTCGCAGTTTCCCCTTGCTCTTAAGGAGGAAGTCATGTTGTCTCATCGTTGGCTCAGCGTGTTGCTGGCAGGCGTGTTGTTGATCATTGGGGCGTGCAATTTGCCGCAAAGCGCGCCTGGAACCGGAACACATGCTGTGGGGGTTTCTCCTTCTGCCGCTGCGGAGACCGGAGGCGCCCGCCAATCTACGGGCATTCCTCCCGCCGCCCTGACCGCGGCGGCAGGCACGGCCGTGGCGGCGCTCACGCAAACGGCCGCGGCTCAACCCACGTTGCCGCCGCCCGTGCCTACCGAAACGCCCACGGCCACACCTTCCCCCACGGCAACCCTCACGCCGACGCCAACCCTCACCCCCACGCCTTCCACGCCCATGGTGAGCGTTTCGGTGAACACCAACTGCCGCACCGGCCCGGGCGATGCTTACCCGCGGGTGGGCGCTCTGATGGTCGGGGAAACCGCCGAGGTGCTGGCGCGCGACCCCTACGGTCAGTTCTGGTACATCCCCAACCCCGACCGGCCGGGCGGCAAATGCTGGGTGTGGGGGCAGTATGCCACTGTGACAGGTGATACTTCTTCGCTGCCCGTCTTCACCCCGCCGCCCACCCCCACGCCGACGGCGAACTTTGCTTTCATCAGTCTGGGGCACATGGTGTGCGGCGGTACGCATTGGTACGCCCCGCAGGTGAAGAACACCGGCAGCGTGACGTGGGAGAGTTGGAAGGAAGAAGTGGTGGACCTGACCACCAGCGCGGCCGCGACTTACACAGGCGATGGTTTTACCACCGCCTTGCATTGTATCTCCATTGTTGTACCTGCACTTTCCCCGGGCCAAACGGGTTATGTGGTCCATTCCTTTGCAGGGACGCCGGGCCACCATGTACGCATCACCCTGACCATGTACACCGGCGCGCATCAAAGCGGGCAGGCCGTGACCCGCGCAGCCGAATACAACCTCCCATAACACGGCAGCGCACCTTTGGCGTCAAAGGAAGAGATGTTTTCAAAACGCGCCGGCATTGTTCAGCCTTTGGACACATGCCACGCCGCCACCGTCACGGTTTTTGCCCCGTTTTGAGAGTTTTTGAAAGCCCCGTGGCCGTATCATCGCCCCGCCACGGGGCTTTGCGCGCCCCTGCGAGGTGAAACCATGAACCTAACTTCCCGCATTCCCGGTTTCTACAACCTGCCTCTGGAAGCCCGCCGCGAGCGCATTGCCGCGCTGGGGCTGCTTTCCCCGGAAGAATTTGCCGCCCTGGTGGGCGAACCCGGCCTCACCGCTGCCCAGGCCGACCCGATGATTGAAAACGTCGTCGGCACGTTTGCCCTGCCGCTGGGCATCGCGCTTAACTTCGTGGTCAATGGCCGCGAGGTGCTGGTGCCGATGGCGATTGAGGAGCCATCGGTGGTGGCCGCGGCTTCCTACATGGCGAAACTGGCCCGCGCCGGCGGCGGCTTCACCGCCCACACCAGCGCGCCCGAAATGATCGGGCAAATCCAGATTCTGGATGTGGCCGACCCCCACGAAGCCCGCCTGCGCATTCTGGAAGCCCGCGCCGAAATTCTGGAAGCCGCCACGGCCATTGACCCCGTGCTGCAGCGGTTGGGCGGCGGCGCGCGTGATTTGGAAGTGCGCATCCTCCACCACCCCGCCGTGGGCGATTTCCTGGTGGTGCACCTGATTTACGATGTGCGCGACGCGATGGGCGCCAACGCGGTCAACACCGCCTGCGAGCGCCTGGCCCCCCGCCTGGAAGCCCTCACTGGCGGGCGGGTGCATCTGCGCATCCTTTCCAACCTGGCCGACCGCCGCATTGCCCGCGCCCGCTGCACCGTGCCGGTGGATTCCTTAGCTTTTGATGGCTTCCGCGGCGAGGACGTGCGCGATGGCATCATCGCGGCCTGGGCTTTTGCCGCCGCCGACCCCTACCGCGCCGCAACCCACAACAAGGGCATTATGAACGGCATTGACCCGGTGGTGATTGCCACGGGCAACGACTGGCGGGCGGTGGAAGCCGGCGCGCACGCCTACGCCGCCCGCAGCGGGCGCTACACTTCGCTGAGCACGTGGGGCAAAGATGCCGACGGCAACCTGGTCGGCACGCTGGAACTGCCCCTCGCGGTGGGCATTGTGGGCGGCGCGACGCGGGTGCACCCCGCCGCGCAGGCCGCGCTCAAACTGATGGGCGTGAAAACCGCGGCGCAGCTGGCCGAAATCATCGCCGCGGTGGGGCTGGCGCAGAACCTCGGCGCGCTGCGTGCCCTCGCCACAGAAGGCATCCAGCGCGGGCACATGACCCTGCACGCCCGCCAGGTCGCCATTGCTGCCGGCGCGCAAGGTGCGGAAATCGCCGAAGTCGCCCGCCGCCTGGCCGAAAGCGGCGAAGTGCGTATTGACCGCGCCCAGGAAATCCTCGCGACGTTGCGAGAAAATTTGTAATTATGAATTGCGAGTTATGAATTGCGAGTTATGTGTTGCGGGTTGCGCCTCCTCATTCGTAATTCCTCATTCGCAATTCGCAATTTGACCTGGAGGCTCCTCCTATGGCCCAATCCTTTGAATCTCAACTCCTTCGTCCCTCTCGCCCTGTGGGCATTGTGGGCTACGGGGCTTACATCCCCCGCTACCGCTTGCCCGCCCACGAAATTGCCCGCATCTGGACGGAAGGCAAGGGCGGCCTGCCCATCAAGGAAAAGGCCGTGCCCGGCCCAGACGAAGACACCGTGACCATCGCCACCGAAGCGGCGCGCAACGCCCTCGCGCGGGCGCAAATTGACGCCGCCGACCTGCGCGCCGTGTGGGTCGGTTCCGAATCCCACCCCTACGCTGTTAAGCCCACCGGCACCATCGTGGCCGAGACTCTGGGCGCGACGCCCTACACCCAGGCGGGCGACTGGGAATTCGCCTGCAAAGCGGGCACCGAAGCGATGGTGGCCGCGTTCGGGCTGGTGGGTTCCCGCATGGCCGACTATGCCCTCGCCATCGGCGCGGACACCGCGCAGGGGCGCCCGGGCGACGCGCTGGAATACACCGCCGCGGCGGGCGGCGCGGCTTTCGTCGTCGGCCCCGCGGAAAACAGCCTCGCCGTGCTGGAAGCCACCCTTTCCTTCGTCACTGACACCCCTGACTTCTGGCGCCGCGCCCACCAGCACTACCCCGAACACGGCGTGCGCTTCACCGGCGAACCGGCGTACTTCCACCACATCGGCAACGCAGCCCGCGCCTTCCTGGAAGCCACCGGCACCACCGCCGCCGACTACGCTTATGCCGTTTTCCACCAGCCCAACGCCAAATTCCCCCAGCGCATCGCCAAATCCTTAGGCTTTACGGAGGAGCAAACCGAGGCTGGCCTGCTCTCGCCGGTCATCGGCAACACCTATTCGGGCGCGGCCATCGTCGGCCTGACTGCAATTTTGGACGTCGCCCAGCCCGGCGACCGCATCCTGGTGGTATCCTTCGGCTCGGGCGCGGGTTCCGACGCGATGGCCTTTACCGTCACCGACGCCATTCTGGAACGCCGCCATCTGGCCCCGGCCACGCAGGATTACATCCGCCGCCGCACCGAAATTGACTACGCCACCTACACCCGCTGGCGCGGCAAACTGGTGCTCAAGTAACATCCACAGATTGACACAGATTTTCACCGATTGAAGCGACAGCAAGGTGAGCATGGAAAAGCCGGCGATTTGCATCTTCTGTGCCAATCTGTGAAATCTGTGGATAGCCTTTGGAGGAATGATGAGCGAAATTGTGATTGCCGGTATCGGCATGACCCCCGTGGGAGAACATTGGGCGGTTTCCCTGCGCGAACTGGCGCTGGAAGCCATTGAAAAAGCCCTGCACGAAGCCGAGGGCTTGCGTCCGCAGGCCGTCTTCGTCGCCAACGTGCACGCGCCGGTGCTTTCCCGGCAGGCCAACATTGGCCCGCTGGTGGCCGATTTTGCCGGTTTCCGCGGGGTGGAAACCGCCACGATTGAGGCCGGCGGCGCTTCCGGCGGCATGGCGCTGCGCGCCGCGTACCTTGCCGTGGCTTCCGGCGAGGTGGATGTAGCCCTCGCGGTGGGCGTGGAAAAGGCCACCGACCGCGTCGGCGCCAGCGTGGAAAGCGCGACGGCCACGGTGCTGGATGCCGACTACGAAGCCGAGCAGGGCATGACGCCTGCAGTGCAGGCCGCCCTCATCATGCAGCATTACATGCAGGAAACCGGCGCGCCCCGCGAAGCCTTTGCCGCCTTCCCGCTGCTGGCGCACCAGAACGCGGTCGGCAATCCCTACGCCATGTTCCGCAAAGCCGTGCGGGAAGCCGTGTATCATCGTGTTACCATGGTCAGCGACCCCCTCAACCTGTTTGACGCCGCGCCTCTCGCCGACGGCGCGGCTGCGGTGCTGGTGGCCCGGCGGGAGGCGCTGCCCCCCGAAGCCGCCCAGCCTCTGGTGAAAATTGCCGGTTTCGGCGTGGCTAACGACACCCTGGCCTGGCACGACCGCGACGACCTGCTTGATTTCGCTGCGGTGCGCCGCTCGGTGGAAGCCGCCTGCCGGCGCGCCGGCTGCGCCCCCGCCGATGTGGATTTCTTTGAACTCTACGACGCCTTCTCGGTCTATGTGCCCCTGATTCTGGAAGCCGCCGGCTTCGCCCCCCGCGGCGAAGGCTGGAAACTGGGCCAGGGCGATGCCCTCACCTTAGACGGCAGCCTGCCGATTTTGACCATGGGCGGCCTGAAAGCCCGCGGCAACCCCGGCGGCGCAACCGGCCTCTATCAAATCGCCGAAGCCGTGCTGCAACTGCGCGGCCAGGCAGGCGATAATCAAATTCCCCGCGCCCGCCGCGCTTTGGTGCAATCCCTCAGCGGCCCTGCCGCGCTGGCCGTCACCACGGTGCTGGAAGCCTCCTGATCTTCTGCGCGAGGCAGAGAAAGGCGCGGCAAAATGGCGGCAGGCCTTGCGGTATAATCTCTGCATGGCCTGCCGCCGCTGCCCAGAAGACCTTTCGGTCGAAGAACTGCAACGCTTGCTGATTGAAAAACGCCGTGCCGAGCGCCAAAGTCGCCTTGAGCGCTTTCGGCGGAGCGGGCGTGCGGTGGTGCTTGCCCCCGACGAGGACGTCGCGCTGGAAAATCTGCGTTCTGCCACCCTCGCGCCCTCGGAAAGTGAAGCCGCGGCTTCTCTGCCTCCCCGCCGCCGCTGGTTTGACCGCATTTTGCTGGGCGTGGAAATCCTGGCGGTGGTAGGGCTGGTGCTGGTGCTGCTCAACGGCGTCAGTGTGGTGCAGCAGCTCAACCGGGAAGTCGCCGGAGCTTTGCAGCAGCCTACCCTGACCCCCACGCCGCTGGTGATGGCCGTGGTGCTTCCCGCCGGGCACACCCCGCCGACTTCGCCGGGCGGTGCGCGCCCCAACGAGGCCGAAATTCCCGAACACTTGCGCCCGCTGGTGCAATCGCTGGCTGCGGTGCCTCTGCCGACGCCCGGCCCTGCCCAGCCCGTGCGCATTCGCATTCCAACGCTGGGCGTGGATGCGCCGGTGG
>Ga0256829_1001523_pt1 | contig 18817 bp, 20 predicted proteins | sample 131447metaG_FD_185979 | JGI IMG/M metagenome (GOLD analysis project Ga0256829, IMG submission 185979) | Hydrothermal vent microbial communities from Lau Basin, Pacific Ocean - 131-447 | ecosystem: Environmental > Aquatic > Marine > Hydrothermal vents | place: Pacific Ocean: Lau Basin | collected...
ATATGTTACCTCTGCCGAAAAAAGCTTGATTAGGTAAAGGTATTTAGCTACCATTGTGAAACTTAAAAGAGTACAAAAACAGATAACATATTTTTGTACTCAGCCGTTATACTTAAAGGAATAAATATATGATAGAAATCAAACAACATTCAATTTGAATGGTCGAATTAGGAGAGAAATCTTGCAGTAAAGGTCATGAACAATATGGAAATAGACCGTTTTATGTAATTAGTGCAACAGAGTACAATATAAAGTCAGAAACACCAATAGGTTTTTTTGTTTCTACAAGTGAAAAAAAGTCACAAAATAAATTTACATTAGAGTTAGAAGATAAAGGGTCAGCTAATATTAGCCAAATAAGAACACTAGATAAATCAAGGTTTAAAAAATGTATTGACCAAATTCAATCTAATGAATTAGAAACAGAAGTATTGTCAAAATTTATAAATCAAATTATTTACAATGGTCAATTTAATGATAAAGAGTTTAAAGAAACATTAGATGAAAAGAATACAACGGTAAAGATAGAAAATTTAAAGAAAAATTTTGGCAAGTAAGTAGTATAACAAAACAGAGTAGCCAATAAATTACCTAGCGGGAATTTATCGGCTATCTTCGACCGTTATCAACCCACAAAAAACTTTACTAAAGTCAAAAGAAATTTAAAGTTAGTTATAATTTCAAAAAGGAAGTTTTTATGCCTAAAATTTTTGAATATCTTGGAATTATCATTATGTTTTACTCTAATGAACACGAGCCAATTCATGTTCATGGAAAATTTCAAGCTTTAGAATCAAAAGCAGAATTTATCATTAAAGATGGTAAGATTATTGAAATTAAAATTACTGATGTTAAGGGTAAAAAACCACTTTCAAAAAAAGAGCTAAAAGAGTTTAAAAATTTCGTAAATAAATTTAAAGATGATATTGTTCAAAAATGGATTGATTATTTTGTTTATCATAAATCAATAGAATGTATTAAAATTGAGGGTAAAGTAAAATAATGGATAAGATTATCAACATTGAAAAAGCAAACTATCTTAGTGATTATAAAATAGCTTTTGAATTTAATGATGGTATTAAAAAAATTATTGATTTTAAAAACTTCATTTTTTCATCAGTTCATCCAGATATAAAAAAATATCAAAATCAAAAGCTATTTCAAAAATTTAATCTTGCTTATGGTGAAATAGAATGGAATGATTATGAATTAGCATTTCCTATTTATGATTTATATGCAGGAAAAATTTAATCTACTTGATAACAAAACAGAGTATCCAATAAATTACCTAGCGGAAATTTATCGGCTATCTTCAGTCGTTAGCATTACAGTATTACTAAAATATTACTTTAAGATAATTTGTTCTATAATAAAGAAAAAAAGGACAGTTAATGCACACAATTACTTTAAAATCTGATGACACTTTTTATAACACATTAGAAGATATGGTTAAAATCTTGCAAACAACTAAAAGTGATTTAATCAGAAAAGCAGTTATTTATTACAAAAATGCCTTAGAAAAAGAAAAACTTAAAGAGCAGATTAAAAATGCTTCTTTCAAAGTGAGAGAAGAGAGTTTAAACATTTCCCAAGAGTTTGAACATACTTTAAGTGATGGGTTGTAATGTTTCAAAAAGGTGAAATATATCTAGCTAAACTTAACCCTAAAAAAGGGAATGAAGTTGGTAAAATAAGACCTGTTCTAATTTATCAAACTAATATTTTGAATGATTGTAATCACCCTACAACTATTATTTTACCAATCTCAACAGTTTTAATAGATAATACATACCCTTTAAGGTATAGAATTACAAAAAAAGATAAATTAGAAAAAACGAGTGATGTACTATGTGACCAGATAAGAGCTTTAGATAATCAAAGAATCTTAGAGGGTGTACTTATTAAACTTACTTATAAAGAAATGCTAGAGATAGATAAACAAGTGAAAATTGTATTAGATATTGAAGTTTAAAATGCTAACAAAACAGAGTATCCAATACATTACCTAGCGGCGACTTATTGGCTATACTCGACCGTTATGTGAAAGCCAGACTATTTGACAAAAAGAATAAAATTGAATACAATTAGACTATTAAATATTCAAGGATTTTACCATGAAAACAGTTACAATGAGAGTAGATGATTCTGTTTATAGTATGATAAAACTTGCAGCAGATGGACAAAGAAGAAATCTTTCAAACTTTATAGAGTTTGCAACAATGCAATATCTCACTTCATCACAATTTGTAGAGAAAGATGAAATGAATGAAATTTTAGAAGACAAAGAACTTGTAAATAACTTGATGAATGGATTAGAAGATTTCAAAAAAGGCGATTACTCAATTGTCTAACTACCAAATTGCTGAAACTAAAACTTTTGAAAAAGTTAAAAAGAAATTAGATAAAAAACTCTATGCAAAAATTGAAAATTTTGTATATCCTCAACTTAGAGAAAATCCATTTTATGGTTCAAATATAAAAAAATTAAAAGATAATTTAGAAGGCTATTATAGATATAGGATGGGGAACTATAGGCTCTTTTATCTTATTGAAGATGATAAACTCATTGTGGCTGTTATAGATTTTAGGCATTGACAAAAAGCATATGATTAAACACATAACAAAACAGCGTAGTCGCCACGTTTAAATTTTATTAACAATATACCACCCCAAAAAGTCAAGACAACATTTTCAAAATCCTTATTCCGTCCTAATCTGTAACTTTATGCTACATTTTCTTTTTGAATTTCAACCTTTTTCATATTTATTTTCAAACTCTCAAAGTAAACATTCATAGGTTTTTTATACTCAAGTGTTTCATGAAATCTTCTGTAATTATAGAAGTCTTGGATTGTGCCAAATTTGAATCATATTTTTTACCTTTATTAAAAGTTATATCTTTAGAAATTTAGTTTTTCTCATCCTCTTTATCTTGTTCTTTTTGTATCAATGCCCGATAAGCTTCATCTTTTGGTACCATACCCGCTTCATACAAAAACTGAGAAGCGATAAAGTTCATCTTTTTTATCTTGTCATATTTTGCATAAGAGAGATAGAGTATATCTTTTGCCCTAGTTACTGAGACATAAAAAAGTCTTCTCTCTTCATCTAAACTGCCACCCCGTTGCATGAGTTTTCTATTTGGAAAGCGTCCATCCATCATATCTATGACATAAACCTCTTTGTACTCGAGTCCTTTTGATGCATGGACACTAAGGAGATTTACACCCTCCCCTTGTGTCAAATCGGAAGAACCTAATATCATCGCATTTAAAAACCTTGCATGCTCTTTGTACGGTGTTGAAAGTTCCTCTAAGAGCATCATCTTTCGTTGAATTTTTACTAAAGATTCATTTTTTTGTTTCTCATCAATCGTACCATCTTTAAGTTGTGCTCTTTTACTGGAGAGTATATCTGCAATATATTTAAAGGTTTCGGATTGATAGATTTTTTTGACAACAGCTTTTGGCTCACTCATCCCTTTTATCTCACGAAACAAAAGATAAAAATTATGTAGAAATGTAGCACTGTCTTTTGTAAGTTTTGGATGTTTAAGCACTGGATTTTTCATAAACTTCTCTTGAAAACCTAGTTTAGCGAACTTACCAACAGCACCAAGTTCTAAGAACTCATCAAAAAGTCCAAGTTGATGGTTGAGCTTTCTTTTCTCAAATGGATTTCTTATATGCTCATCTGGAGCATAAAGCCCAGTTGACATACTGCCTGCACCTGAAAATTTGAGTCCAAGATAAAGTTCTTTTGCCATCGCTGAGCCTATCCCTCTAGCATATTCAAATACATGGATAAAGCTCATCATATCTGCTTCATTAACAAGAAGTGTAAAGATGTCAAGGACAGCTTTGACCTCTTTTGAATCAAAAAAGCTTGTCCCTCCTTTTCTTTTACAAGGGATATCAAGTTCGCGAAGCCCCACTTCAATACCATCTGCAGTAGCATTATTACGAAAGATGACAGCTATCTCTTCATGGGGAGTTTGACTCTCTCGTATCTTCATAGCAATAGCATGGTATTGATCAAAAAGTTCATCGTAAGCTAAAAGCTTAGGTGTACTAAATGAGCCTTGTCTTGTCACCTCTAACTGTTTTGGGTAGATGCGTTCATTGTGTTCTATCACCTTTGTGGCAAGTGAAAGGATGGGAGGTGATGAACGATAATTTTTTGTAAGGGTATGCACTACTGCATCAGGAAATTTTTTATTGAATGAGCCTATTATGGTTATGTCCGCCCCATTAAAAGCATAGATGCTCTGGTCATAATCCCCTACACAAAAGAGGGAGGGTGGATTCATAGCATCAACAAGTGTCCCTTGCAATGCGTTGGTATCTTGATACTCATCTATGAGAATCTCCTTATAACCCAAATCGTAATGGGAACATAACTCACGAAAATGAAGAAGTAAGTCATTAAAATTTACAAAGCCATACTCTTTTTTTAGTATCTCAAATTCATCAACCACATCTGCATAGATAAGAGCAAAGAGTTCATGTTCAGCAAAGCTCTCTTTAATCCAATCCTCAAAATTGTTCTCTAGCTCTGTATTTTGATAAAAAGAGTACATATCATAAAGATAGTTACCACCATAAGGCTGTACCTCGGCATCGATGTTCTTAAAAGAGCGTTTCTCAAATACAGAACGAAAAAGAGTTTTAAGCTCTCGTTGTTGTTTGAGGACTATCTTTTTGTCGTATTTTTTAAGCCACCTATAACTCACGGCATGAAAAGTCCCTGCATCTATTTTTGAAGCTACATCATCTCCAAAGTATTCAGCCACTCTAGCAACCATCTCTGCAGCAGCTTTATTTGTAAAGGTAAGCAAAAGGATCTCACTTGGTTCTATCCCCTTACCGAGGAGATGTGCTATACGACCAACTATGGTAGAGGTCTTCCCAGTCCCAGCAGAAGCAATAATAAGGTTGTGTTTAAAATCTGATATTGCAGCATTGTATTGTTCTTTATTGAGACGAGAAAGGGGCAATTTTTTTCCTATATATTTTAGGTTTTAAAAACATGATTATACCTTGATATTATTAACCCAAATTATGCAATAGGGATTTCTAAAATTTGCCTATGCTTGTGCCCAAGGGATGTTTAGCAAAAATGATAAGCCACCTTATTGGTGGTGGTCATTTTTGATGAATATCCATTGGGTGCAATGATAGGTGAAGTTTTTAATTTTTCTATTGCATCATTTGGGGTTAACCGTGTTCTCATACTTTTTTAGATATAATCGCGAAATTATACCTAATAGATGAAGGCAAAAGATGTCAGACAAGTACAATCCGCAAGATATTGAAAATGAATTTTATAAAATATGTGAAGAGAGAGGCTACTTTGAAGTAGATTCCAACAAGGCAATCCAAAAAGAGGGAAAAAATTTCTCGCTCATGATGCCACCACCAAATGTTACAGGTCGCTTACACATTGGTCATGCACTCACTTTTACACTCCAAGATATTATCACTCGTTATAAACGGATGGATGGGTACAAAACTCTTTGGCAACCAGGGACTGACCATGCGGGGATAGCTACACAAAATGTAGTTGAAAAACAAATCCTTGCATCTGGTACAACAAAAGAAGAGATAGGTCGTGAAGATTTTTTAGAACGGGCTTGGGCATGGAAAGAAGAATCAGCTGGCATTATGACAGAACAACTCCGAAAGATGGGTGTAACACCTGCATGGAAGCGTGAGCGATTTACTATGGACAAGGGACTTCAAAAGTCGGTAAGAGAGTCATTTGTGCATCTTTACAATGAGGGTCTCATCATCCGTGGCAACTACATGGTAAACTGGTGTACACATGATGGCGCACTCTCAGACATAGAGGTGGAGCATGAAGATACCGATGGTAAATTTTATCACATCAAATACCCATTTGCCGATGGAAGTGGCTTTGTAGAGGTAGCAACAACGCGTCCAGAGACATACTTTGGTGATACCGCAGTGATGGTGCATCCTGATGATGAACGATATAAAAAACTCATAGGTAAAAAAATTCGTCTTCCACTCCTTAGCCGTGAAGTAAACATCATCGCCGATACACATGTTGATATGGAGTTTGGAACAGGTGTTGTAAAAGTGACACCAGCCCATGACCAAAATGACTATGAAGTTGGAAAAAGACATGACCTAGAGTTCATTACTGTGTTTGATGAAAAAGGGATTTTAAATGACTATGCAGAAGAGTTCAAAGGGCTAGACAGACTAGAAGCTCGTGATATCATCGTAGCAAGACTTCAAGAAGAAGGCTTTATAGTAAAGATAGAGGAGCATAAACATCAGGTAGGTCACTGTTATAGATGTAAAAATGTAGTAGAACCATATATCTCTAAACAATGGTTCCTTCGTAAAGAGGTAGCTGCCAAATCTATAGCAAAAACCAACAATGGTGAGGCACAATTTTTTCCACCACACTGGATAAACTCTTACAACGCTTGGATGGGTGAACTTCGAGACTGGTGTATATCTCGCCAACTTTGGTGGGGACATCAGATACCTGTATTTTACTGCGGGGACTGTGACCATGAGTTTGCTTCACAAGAGGAACATCCAGAGGGGTGTCCAAAATGTGCGAGTAAAAACATCACACAAGACCCCGATGTCCTTGATACTTGGTTCTCCTCTGCTTTATGGCCTTTTTCAACACTCGGTTGGGGAGATGGCGATACAGAGATGGACAAACTTTTCTCCAGTGATGATATGAAAGATTTTTATCCAAACTCACTTCTCATTACTGGTTTTGATATCTTATTTTTCTGGGTAGCAAGAATGATGATGATGGGGGAACATTTTAACGGGAAACTTCCATTTAACCATATCTATCTTCATGCCCTAGTGCGTGATGAACATGGCAATAAAATGTCTAAGTCAAAGGGTAATGTGATCGACCCACTTGATATGGTAAACGAATACTCCGCAGATATACTCCGTTTTACTCTTGCTATCTCTGCCGCACAAGGTCGTGATATTCGTATGAGTAAAGAGAAACTTGAGCTCAACAGAAACTTTACAAATAAACTCTACAATGCATCAAAATACTTACAGATGAATGCCCAAACTTTTCCAGATTTAGCTGGTTTTTGTCTCACAACTGACCTTGCAAAATATATGGCATCACGACTCAACCAAGCTACACTTGAAGTTCGAGAGGCATTAGATGCATACAAATTCAACGATGCCGCGACTATTATCTATAGATTTATCTGGAATGAATTTTGTGGTTGGGGGATAGAACTCTCTAAAGCTGACAAGAGCTCCATAATCGAACTTGGAGCTATCTTCAAAGAGTCTATGAAACTTCTACACCCTTTCATGCCTTTTGTAACAGAATATCTCTACCATGAACTCTCAGGCACTTCACTACAAAATGGTGATGAGTCTATCATGATAAAAGCTTACCCTCATAAAACTAAAAAGCGTAAAGAGGAAAAGACTTTCAATCTTATTATGGACACTATTATCTCCATCCGTCGTGCAAAAGTTTTAGTTGATTTAGCCAACCAAAAGATTTCAAAAGCATATGTCAAGATAGATGGGCTCAAGGACAAAGACAAAGAGAGGATGTTACCGTTTATCCTTAGACTTGCTAAAGTTGAAGTTGTAGAGTTTACTCAAACAAAGATAGACAATGCAGTAAGTGATATATCTGACTTGTGTGAGACATTTATCCCTACTGATTCTATAGACTTAACACCTATCATCACAAAACTTACACGCCAAGATGAAAAACTGCAAAAAGAGATAGACAAAATCTCTAAGATGCTAAGCAATGAACGCTTTGTCTCAAATGCTCCTGCAGATGTACTTGAAAAAAATCGTACACTGCTTAAAGATGCAACAGAAAAACAGGCAAAAGTAAAAGAGCAACTCAGCTCACTCCAATAAAGGTACAATTTGTTCGATATAAGAAAATACAACAAAGAAAATATTAAAAATGACATCCTCTCAGGTCTTGTTGTTGCTGTCGCTCTTGTCCCTGAAGCTATTGCTTTTAGTTTCATTGCAAATGTCAGCCCTATCGTTGGACTCTATACTGCTTTTATCCTTGGACTCATCACCTCTCTCATTGGTGGTAAACCTGGGATGATTTCTGGGGCTACAGGGGCAGTTGCTATTGTTTTAGTAGGCTTATCTCTTAAAGCCCACGCTATGCTCTCTGCACAGGGGATTGCAGGTGATGCACTGAGCATGGGCATACTCCACTATATCCTTTTAGCTACCATATTAGCAGGCATTATGCAGGTTGGTGTAGGACTATTAAAACTAGGAAAGTTTATCCGACTTGTACCACAACCTGCTATGTATGGCTTTGTCAATGGACTTGCTATTGTTATTGCAACCGCACAGTTTAAGTTTTTTGAGGGGCAAGGTTTTACAATGTACCTTTTAGTTTTTATCACAATGCTTATTATGTATTATCTCCCTAAGGTCACAAAAGCAGTACCCTCAGGACTTGTTGCTATTGTGGTGATAACTTTAGTTGTTTACTACAGCGGTTTGCAAACTCTTTTAGTTGGTCAACTAACAGACCTTAGTCAGTTTGCTGGAGAGCTTCCATCGTTTGTTATTCCTCAAAATATTTTAAGCCTTGATGCCATCATCATGGTACTTCCCTATGCTATTATAATAGGACTTGTAGGACTTATTGAATCGCTACTTACGCTCTCAGTTTTAGATGAGATGAGTGGAACTCGTGGCAGTGGGAACAAAGAGTGTATAGCACAAGGGACAGGTAATATTGCGTGTGGCTTCTTTGGTGGCATGGCTGGTTGTGCGATGATAGGACAAAGCATCATCAACTACACTTCTGGTGGACTTGGTCGTCTCTCCTCCTTTGTCGCTGCTATTGGACTTCTCATCTTAGTTGTATTTACGACAGATATACTCAGTGTCATCCCTGTAGCTGTTCTCATTGGGATTATGTTTATGGTGAGCATCGGAACTTTTGAATGGTCTAGTTTCTCCCATCTCAAACATATGCCAAAAAGTGATGCTTTTGTTATGATAGTAGTAACGCTCATCACCGTTGTTGAAGATTTAGCTGTCGCTGTGATTGCAGGTATCATCATCTCCGCCTTAGTTTTTGCTTGGAAACATGCCCGCATTTGGGCTCAAACACGCACGGAAGATGATGGGACAAAAGTATATCTTCTTAATGGTCCACTCTTTTTTGCAAGTACCACAAGCTTTGGGGAAAACTTTGATGTTCCAAACGATCCACCAAAAGTTGTTATTGACTTTAAAAATGCACGAGTGATGGATGCATCAGGAGTGGAAGCCATAGATGCATTAACAAAAAAGTATGAAGATTCAGGAAAAAACCTTCTCCTTCGCCACCTTTCAGCTGACTGTAAAGCCATCTTAAAAAAAGCGGGTCCACACTGTTCTTACGAAGAAGATGATCCAACATACAAAGTAGCATTTAACTACTAATCCATGAAGATGTCACAATTTTGGCATCTTGTTGTATTCTCTTAAGCTTTTTTATAACTTGAAGTGATTTTTAATATTGACAGTAATATAATCTTACATGGACAACAAACAATTTAAGCTTAAGATTTTTATTATCTTCTTTTTACCAGCACTTGCACTCCTCTATTTTTCATCTATCTTTGTGCTTTCCGAATACGAGAAAAGGCAAAAAGCCTCCACCTTTAAACTTACCACAAAAGTCACCTTAGTCCTTAACAAACTCATCCACAACATTCAGATAGAAAGAGGTTTAAGTGCTGGTTATATTGTTGCTAAAGACACTTTACCTTATAAAGGTCAACTCTTAGAACAATTTACAAAAACCGATAAAGCTAAAAATAATCTTCTCTACCTTATTCGCATGACATCCCAAGATAAAGATATACTAAAATCAGAGATAGGCTATAAGATAAAACCACTTTTTAAAGAGATCATCCAAGAACTTTTTAAAATCCAAAATATTCGGAATCAAATATTAAATCATACTATCAATTTTAAAAGGGAGATTAAATATTACTCAAATATAAACAGACAACTCATTAAGAGCATCGAGATATTTACCTCCCTCTTCCAAGAGCTTCGTAACGATGCAGATGCCATAGTGCTCTTACAAAAGATGAAAGAGTATGCTGGACTTGAGAGAGCCTACACTTACTATCTACTTATCGCCAACAGATACGATAAAATATATGTAGATAAAATTATCAACTTTCAGATAAGGCAAGAACAGCTCAAAGAAAGATTTTTTCTTGATAGCTCCTTAAAGACCACTGATATTTATCTCTCAAAATCAAATATAGAGTTGGAAGATAAACTCGATAATCTAAGAAAAAAAATTTTAGCTCAAGATAAAATAAAGATAAATTCCAAAGAATGGTTTACTCTTATCTCTTCGCAAATAGATATCTACAATGCTGTCACTGTAGCTATACTTACATATTACAATCATAATGTAGATATAAATTATAAAAAATCTCTTTCTTCTCTTTATATGATTATTGTCCTTTGGTTTTTAGCTTTTATGGCTTTGTTTATACTTTTTATCTCTCTCAAAAAACTGATGCACAATGAAGAACAATATATACAGAAGTTAGATACAACTAAAAATATGTATCAACTCTTAAGTCAGATAAATGATGCCATGATACATATTGATAACATTTCTGATCTGTACCAATACTTTGCTAGGACTTTATATGAAAATAGTAACTCAAAACTGATCTGGATAGGTTTAGTTGATGAAGGGAAAGAGAACATTGTACATGAAGCCTGTGCGGCACAATCTACTCATAAAAATTTTTCTCTCAACTTCAAAATAGACAAAAAAAAGTATTCCATTCTTTCACTTGCCGCAAAATCAATACTCGACAAATCCATCCTCTTCGCAGATAAAAATGAGATTAAAAATAGACCAGAATATAATAATCTTTCTATTTTCAACTCTATAAATTCAGTAGCATCTTTTCCTATCAATAATGAAAACAATATTATAGGTACTGTTATCATATTTAGCGATAAAGAGTATGCCTTTGATGGGGAGTATATCTCAGTTGTAGAGAGAATCATAGATGAACTCTCTTTTGCGATCTCTAAAGTATCTACCCAAGAGAAACGAAAAAAAGATTTAGAAGCACTTCGTATCTCTGCCTATGCCTTTGAGGCACAAGAGGCGATGACGATTACAGATATGCAAGGGGATATCATCAAAGTCAATAAATCTTTTTGTGAGATTACAGGTTATACCAAAGAAGAGGTACTCGGCAAAAATCCAAGAATACTTCAATCAAATGTTCATTCCAAGGAGTTTTATGAAAATATGTGGAGTGAGCTCATCATTCATGGTCGTTGGCATGGAGAGATTTACAACAAAAGAAAAGATGGAGAGATCTTCCCTGAGATGCTTTCCATCACAGCGATTAAAAATGAACTTAAAGAGACGACACACTACATAGCACAGTTTATAGACATCTCCTTAATCAAACAAGCACAAGAAACTGCACAGTACCAAGCAGACCATGATTTTTTAACAGGACTGCTCAACAGAAAGTCACTCATGGCAAGACTTCAAGAGGAGTTTGTTAAAGCCAAACGACATGATTTTGTACATGCCTTTTTATTTATAGATCTTGATAACTTCAAATCCATCAATGACACCTATGGACATAATGTTGGAGATAAGATCATTATAGATGTTGCAGAGAGGCTTAAAAGCGTTACAAGAGAAGGGGATATTCTCTCACGATTGAGTGGTGATGAGTTTGCCGTTATGCTTTTAAATGTTGACAAAAGAGGATCAGAAGCTATCTTAGGTTTACAAGAGATATGCAATAAGATTATTAGCACGCTCAGTGCTACTTACTATATTGATGATTTACAAATCAATACAAGCTCAAGTATCGGCATAAACTTTTTCCCTGATGGAGAGAAATCTATCAACGATATCATAGTTCATGCAGATAAAGCGATGTATAAAGCAAAAAAACAAGGAAAAAATCAGTTTGTTTTCTTTAATGATGCACTTGAGTAAAAATTCCTACTGCATAATTTTGGGTTAAAATAGCTTTATCGGACTAATACAAAACTCTCTGGTCTAAGAGATCTATACTTTGGCATATTTTGCCCTATGTTTGCATTGATATAAGTAGGATCTGCTATGACAAAACGATGAGAAGCGGTTCTGACACTATCTCCACTTAGAGGGATATATAAAGCTGTTGACATATGGTCTTTATACTTTACACCCACAACACCAATCTGAAACAATCTCCTCACTAAAGAGCAAAAGAGTATAGCCCTATCTTCACAATCTGACTTATTGTAGTATAGAGTTTCTTGTGCAAACATAACCTTTTCACGACCAAACTGAGCTTCATCTACCTGATACGCAAATGATTTTTGTACAAAATGCAAGACAAAGTTGATAGCATCACTCATCTTTTTACCATCAACATATGATTTTAGTTTTGTAGCAATCTCATCATAAGTATTCTTTTGCAGTGGTGCATTAAAATATGTTTCATAATCTGCTTGCGGATAGGTAGCCATAAAATCAATAAGATTTTGGTTATAGTTAAAACCAACAGAATACTTTTTTGTCCCCTCTACGAAACTCAAATCTTTATACTTCATTGCATCTTCAAATTTCGGTAACACTTTCAAACTCAGATCAAGAGGCCTATTTGAATGGGGATAATTTTGAGGATATGAGTAAAGGCTACCAACTCCATTTTTCGCGTAGTTTGCTATGACATAAAATTTCTTTTTCTTAAAACTATAACTAGGAGTAGAATAAATAACTTTTTTTGAATAGTACATAAGGACTATATGCTTATGTGCTAAGCCAACCTTAACAGCATATCCTAATTTATTGAAAATAAACCATGTCATCAGATTTGCATTATCTTGATTTTTATGTACTGTATGAGATATTTTATTGACAAGTAAATACAGAGCCCAGTCATTGAACTTTAACCTGTTTTTTATCTGTTTTATCTCCTCTATAAGCTCTTTATAGTTACTACTAGCAACCACATTAAAAAAATTACTTACTCCGTTAGTATTTCTTGGGAAAAAATTTGATTTTTTCAACCCCTGTGCAATATTGAAACTATACCCTGAACCAAAAAAATCTATATAAACATCATTTTGAACTATTTTTTCTTTCTTTATCTTTTCTTTTTTAATGATAATGACTTTTGGAAATTTTTGGGGAAGTTCTTTAGCAACTTTTATATTTACTTTTGGACCCACCTCTTCCATAGGGACAAATCTTTTTTTTGGAAGTTTTGTAGGTTTTTGTTCTTCATAAAGTTTTTTGCCTTGTTGTGCTTGATATGCAGACCATTCTTCTTTGAGGTACTTTGAAAAAGCATTATCTCGTTCATCTTTATATTTTTTAAAACTCTCAGTTTGCATTTTCTTAAAGTTTTCAAATGATCCTGCATTTAGCTGAGTTACACTAAGCGAAATCGCTAAACTAAAAAGGCCAAATAGCTTGGATAATAGAGGTCCCCCATCCTTGTTGTGTTGCACGATCTACATCTCCCTCAATTTTATATAGTATTTTAGCATCACTAATCTGAGCTGAGCTTATTTTATTGTATTGCCCTATATCATAAAGGCGTATAACACCACTCACCTGAATAATTTGCTTTTGTTTATCGATTAGTATTTCTCTTTTTCCTGAGATAAAGTAGTTCCCATTCGCAAGAACTTTTACTATTCTAGCAGATATTGTTGTCGTAAAACTTGCATCTTTTGTTGCTGTACCACTTCCCTTAAAAGCACTTGTTGTTTGTCCAGTGGCACTGACCTGAGAAAGGGCATTGAGTTTTGCAACCCTAGCCTTTGTCGCCTCGTCACTACTAGTAGTATTAAAAGTAAAACCACCTAGGCTTGAAGCATCATCTTTTGATAAGTCCTTAGAGCCACTTAAGCTAGATGAAGATCTCTCTGAGATGACAACAGTAACTAGATCATTAACATGCATGGCTTTATGATCTGCAAATAAAGGATTGTCTCCTTGACCAAAAATACTACCCGTAGCTACAAAATCTTGTTTGTACTCACGAGATGGCATCTGCTCTACATATTTTGGTGGTTCAAAGTTTATCTCTGGCTTGATTGCATCTGCTGTGCAGTCAGTAAAAAACATTGTAACATAAATAATACTAGCCATAGCTAAAATACTTTTTCTCATTGAATTCTCTTTACTTATTTAGCTATAATGATAGCAATTTTAGTTCCAAGGATAAAAATGAATTTAAGACAAACGATAAACCTTCATGTAAAAGAAGCGATGAAAGCCAAAGATGTCAAGAGAAGAGATGCTCTGCGTTTACTCACAAGTGCCTTTAAACAGATTGAAGTAGATGAGAGAAAAGAATTGACAGATGAAGATGTCATCAAAATCATACAAAAACAAGTAAAAAGTAGAAATGATGCTGCAACTCAGTTTAAAGATGCAGGTCGTGATGATCTCGTGCAGATAGAACTTGATGAGATAGCTGTTTATGAACCGTATCTTCCTGCACAGCTTAGTGATGCAAACTTAGAGTCTTCTCTCAAAGAGATTATTTCTCAAGTAGGTGCACAAAACATGAAAGATATGGGGAAAGTGATGGGAATGGCAAGTAAAAAGTTAGCAGGGACAGCTGATGGAAAAAGAATCAACGAGTGTGTTAAAAAACTACTCGCCTAACTTCAACTTTTTAAGAGCAAGCTCTTCATCATCTTGACGCATTAAGGATTCTCCGACCAAGAAGGCATCAACTCCAGCTTTACTGAGGTCTTCTAGCTGTCCATGCTCATAGATGCCACTCTCTGCAACAATAATCTTTCCATTTGGTATAAGAGGTATTAACTCATATGAGAGTTCCATATTCATCTCAAAAGTTTGAAGATTTCTATGGTTTATCCCTATGATGTCAGCTCCAGCATAGATAGCTTTTACTAAGTCAGACTTGTCATGCACTTCAACAAGCACCTCTAAACCAAGGTGGCGTGCATATCCTAACAACTCTTTTAACTCTTTTTTTGAAAGTGCTGCCGCGATAAGCAAGATAAAGTCAGCACCATGAACAAGTGCTTCTAAAACTTGATACTTTGAGACTATAAAATCTTTTCTTAAAAGAGGGATCCCAACATATCTTCTAATTCCAGCTAGATATTCTAAATTGCCTTGGAAAAAATGAGGCTCAGTTAAAACAGAGATAGCACTCGCCCCACCCCTCTCATAACTTTGAGCAATTGCTAAAGGGTCAAAGTCTTCACGGATAACACCTTTTGATGGAGATGCTTTTTTTACTTCTGCAATAATTCTATAAGGATCTTCCTCTGTCGCTTTTAAAAATGGGATCACATCACGAGGCTGTCGTGCATTAAAAGCAAGTGAACGACCTAACCAATCAAGAGAAAACTCTTTTTCTCTTTTTAGCAAATCTTCTTTTGTTTTTTTGATTATATCATCGAGTATCATCTACTTTTTCTTACCTTTTCTTTTTTGATTTACATTTTTTTATTTTTTCATAATGTAGTTTTACTTCTGCCTCGCTTGAAGCACCCTCTATTTTCATAATCTTTTTCATAATTTTATTGGCTTGTTTACACTTACCTAGTTTATAGTAACCCCAAGCTAGAGAGTCCAAATAATACTCAGAAGTTGGGTTATACCCAAGAGCAGTTTTGATATATTTTATACCTTTTTTAACATCAATCTCGTGGTCTATAAGTAAGTATCCAATATAATTGAGATAAAGTGGATTATTGTCCACTTTAAGAACTTTATATAATTTATCTAAAACCCTCTTGTGCATCTTGGGGTTATTTTTATCTTTTGTACCCTCATACTCAAATATTGCACTCTGACCCAAATAATTGATCTCTCCAGTGCTTTCATATAAGTTGCTTGCTATTAAAGAAGCCTCTTTATAGTTTTTTGCTTGAATATAAAGTTGTAAAAGAAGTGCATTGTCAATCTTATTTTTTTTTAAAAAATTTATCAATTTTTTATAGTCTTTTTTGTATCCATAAATTTGGACTATTTGATTGGCTATCTTTTCTTGTTTATGTTGTGCATACATCCTAAGATAAACACTCAAAAGTCCATCAATATTATTTTGTTCACTATAAAAACTAACAAGCCTTGTACAGACTATAGATGAACAACCATACATCAGAGCATGCGACTCAAGTTGTGCTATTGCATCTTTTTTTCTATCTAGGTTTACAAACAAAACAACAGCCATCTTATCTAAGATTTTCTCATCAAATTTCTTTGAATAAGCACTCTCAAGATACTTTAATGCTGTGTCATATTTTCCTAAGGTGATGTAGATATTACTCACTAAGAGATAGTCACTCACTGCATCTGATTCTTTTACTAACATAATCGCATTAGTTTTTGCTTCTTGGATTTTACCTATTCTTGAGAGTGCAAGTATCTTGTATCTAACAAGTTGATAATCATCAAAAGAGCCTTTTGTGAGAGCATCTACTCTTGATATAACTTTTTCATTTTGCTTTGTTATCAAATCCCCTTGAAGAGAACGATATAAATACTCTTTTTTATTTGATTTTTTATAAAGCGTTTCAAATATACTCGAAGATGCATTATAATCTTTAAGTTGTTCTGCTCGAAGTGCTAGTAGTACGATAAAATCTTCTTTATCAAATGCTTTTTTTGATGGATTTGGTGCTATATCATGTTGTGAAACACTACACCCTGCAAACAAAACAACAAAAAAGAGTGTAGCTATATATTTATACATCAATTATCCCTGGACATTCATCTTTAAGTTCATCTATTCTAGATTTAAAATAATCCCAAAAAGGGAAAGTTTTACATTGGTTTGGTCTTGCATTGTAGATTTTACAACCATTAGACACTCTGTCATAAAAAACACATTCATAACTCTCACCAATTTTATTTTCTTTTATAGAATATCGATATCCCTTTTTAAAAAGGTATTTTGACACAAGTTGTTTAATATTGACACCCAAATCCTCACATATTGCTAAAGCTTCTGTTTTTGTGACATATATGTAACCACTCTCACCTGTACAACACCTTCCTTGGCACTCATTACAAGCTTTTGGGTTGAAGGCAAAATTAAATCCATCTTTTTTTACTAAATTTGACATTTTATACTTCGCGTTTTGGCTTTTTCAAAAATAATTTTCGCAGTTTCTGAGACTGCATCTCCATCAAAACTAAAAAAAGGTTTATGTACTTGCATAGCTGAAGATGAACCATTTCTTGCATGGACTAAGACTAAAGACGCAACTCTATCAACCTTAGGGTGGATAAACTGTACATCTACAGCTCGCATCTTTACCTTTTCAAGCTCAGCACAGATATCTCCAAAAGAACTTGCATCATAACAAAATATGAAATGTGAATGTGGTTTTAAAAGTTGCGAAACTTTTTTAAAAAACTTATCTAAGGGAAGATTGTCTGCATACCTAGCTATACGCAAGACTTCATCTTTACTTTTGTTAGCACCATCATGATAAAAAGGTGGATTTGAGATGATATAGTCATACTTCTTATCAAAACTATACTCCACAAAATCCCCCTCTACTATCTTATAATCAATCTTATTGACACGAGCATTATTTGAAGCATAGGTTATAAAACTAGCCTGTTTTTCTATAGCTTCAAGTCTCACTTTTTTATTGTCATATGCTACAAGTAAGCCAACGACACCACATCCTGCTCCAACATCAAGCATATCTCCACGAGGCTTAAAACTACTTATGAAATCATATAAAAATATAGAATCACTATTATAACAATAACCTGAACTTGGTTGGTACAGAAGCATAAACACCTTTTAGATATAATAACGCAATTATACCAAAGATTTAAGGTTTCTATCATGATTATTATCCCTGCAAGGTTGGCATCAACAAGATTTCCACAAAAAGTTTTAACAGATATTGGAGGCTTACCTATGGTTGTTAGAACAGCAAAACAGGTAGAGCATCTTGACCGTGTAGTTGTTGCTGCTGATGATGAGTCTATCATCAAGGTTTGTAAAGAGTATGGCATCGAAGCTATGCTAACTTCAACAACACATAAAAGTGGAACAGACCGTATCAATGAGTGTGCAAATATTGCTGGAGTAGATGCTGATGAACTCATCATAAATGTACAAGCAGATGAACCATTCATAGAAGCTGGCGTTGTAGAAACACTTATGAGGCGACTTAAAAAACTTCAATCAAACAAAGAAAAGTTTATCATGGCTAGTTGTTATAATGCTATCAACGAAGATGTTGCTAAAGATCCAAACTTAGTCAAAGTTGTTCATGATGCACAAGATAATGCTATCTATTTTTCCCGTTCACTCATTCCCTACAATCAAGGTGGTGGGGCTACTTATTTTGGTCATATTGGAATCTATGGTTTTGACAAAAAATCTTTAAATGAGTTTTGTAACCTCAGCGATGCACCTATAGAAGATATAGAAAAGTTAGAGCAACTTCGTGCTATCTACCATGGGAAGAAGATATCTATGATAAAGGTAGCCTCTACAGGATTTGGGATAGACACAAAAGAGGATCTATCAAGAGCCATAGAGATATTTCTCTAAACTACTTTAAACACGAGGTTTTATAAAGATAGCTTATCTCTTCTAGCCCATTAGAAGTCAAAAATATCATCTAAATCTTCACTTCCATGCTCACTGTGATCCATTGTAAGCATACTTTCAATGGTTTTCGTATTGACAACAATAGTGTCATTCATAAAGTCAACACTAGGGGCACCAGTATAGAAACTCATCTGTATCCAACTCAACATATCATTAGAAAAAGCTTTA
>Ga0256829_1001524_pt1 | contig 18803 bp, 11 predicted proteins | sample 131447metaG_FD_185979 | JGI IMG/M metagenome (GOLD analysis project Ga0256829, IMG submission 185979) | Hydrothermal vent microbial communities from Lau Basin, Pacific Ocean - 131-447 | ecosystem: Environmental > Aquatic > Marine > Hydrothermal vents | place: Pacific Ocean: Lau Basin | collected...
ATTTGTTCCACGCCATGAGCGCATCAATACCGCCCTCATAACGCCCCGAAACAGAGAGGCTGTTTACATTCTTAAGCGCTGGCGGGCACCCATCGCCTCCGCCACTCGCCGCCTGTGAGCCAGGCTCACCACCGCCGCCGCAGGCCGCCAATGCAAAGGCACTCAATCCAAACAGTATCTGCTTTTTCATCTGATCTCTCTTGTTTTCCTGGGGTCGCGGAAGCGTTTAGAAGCAGGCTGACATCAGGCCCATTGTCGCCTGCATCAGTCGTGGGTTCTGCGCCAGCGCCATACCCGCTTGCTCTTCAGTCATGCCCATCTCGCCCGCAATCTCGGCAAACTCCGTGTCCGTCAGAGAAGCCCCTTCAAGGCGGACGAGGATGCTCATCTCCTGGGCGTTCAATTGCGAGTCGAGGTGACTTGCGGCGCAAGAACAAAACGCCCCATTGTCAGGATCATTGTGCAGGCAGATGCGCTCATATTGCTCTTTCGGGGTACCGCCAGCGTTCAGAACCGCATCGACGCCGGCTTTTGTCGACTTCGCCTCGCACGCCTGTACCAGTTCTGTCATTTGCGGTGCCATACGCGCCATAACCGAACTGTCAGCTTTTTGCATGAGTTGAACGGTCTTCTCGCCGTTTAATCCCTGGCCGATCGCGATCGCCATAAGGGCCCCGGCGCTCTCACCCGCTTGCGGTGCGATCTTGGCGTTAAAGTCCTCGACAAAGCAGCTGCAGAACGGCGCATCATAGCCAGAGCCCTTGCAGGCCGCATCCATCTCAGCATCGCTGACCTGCACGTCGCCGCCAGCTTGCATACGTTGCGCCTGTTGGAATTCCGGGCTGTTTTCGATCTCTGCTAACAGCTCTTCACGGCTGGGAGCGCCCGCCATTTCGGCGCGTACAGCTTCCATCTCCGCCATGGCTGCCGCCATTTGATCAACCGGCTCCGGTGGCGGGCGGGTGACATCGATGCTTTCTAGCCCGACAGGTTTGCCCAGACGCGCCTGTGCTGAGCGCGCATAGTTCAAACGCAATTCACCCGTCGAGTAATCCTCAGCAGCCAGGCGCGCCATGCAGTACATTGTTGGATCGGGAAGCGTTTTCCCCATTTCCGCGTGAATGTTTGAGGCGCTTGCAATCAGTGCCTCGACTTGCTCCACCGAACGCCCCATTTCTGCGGCGATCTGTTCCGCCGGATGCCCGAATCGTGTCCGTCGCAAGTGCGCATCGAAACTCGGCTCGTCGAACATTTTCATGTATTCGCCGGCAACGCATTTCGGGTATTTTTCCCATCCCAAACTGATCTGCGCCTGTTCAACATACTCCGCGAAAGCCGTTCCGGCTGGAATATCTGGAACGCTTGGCCGAGGCGCTTCTGCAATGACGCAACCACGGGCGCTCTCATACTGGAATGGATCAGCATCTGAGACCGGCTCAAAACTATTGGCCTCTGACATCATGAAACCTTGCTCTCCGCCCAGGCTTTCAACCGTCTGGTTCAAGGCTTCGTCCTGCGTATGGGTCAGGCCGATATTTTTGCGATAGGTTTGATAGAGATAAGTCGCATATTCAGGCGTTGGGCTGAGATGGGCCCATGTCGCGTGCATTTTGCCGACGCAAACACAATCGATGTTGGGGGCACCCAATGTCTCGCATGCCGCGCGATACTGGTCCGACTGGCGCGTAAATTCTGCACTCTGAGCATGAGCGCTGCCGAATGCAAAAGCCGCGACCAGCGCTGTAGCCCAAACCAATAAAAGCCGTCCCACGTGCGTCCCTCCTCGACTGCGAAAAAGGAATCTAATGCATGGCATCCCTGGCGCCCGCATACGTCATTTTATGTATTTTGTGAGATTGCTTATCGACGAACGGCTTCAATAAACGCCTGCGGGCTGACAAAGATCTGAAGCTGACCAAGATCGGGTTGGGCGATCAGGTGCGCGGTCTCTGAAGTCGCACAGAGTTCTTGGATAGGTGCGATTTGAAACATCGTATTCTCCGCCCCATGAACGAAGACGAGATTATGGGTCTGGGACACGTCGCTGAGAAGTGATGACCAGTCTGCCGCCCACCGGCACACATCACTCACCAGGCGCGGCACATCATCAAAGGAGTAGCTGATCATCCGCCGGGTGAGCTGGTAATACTCTCCCTTGTTCCGGGTCAGGGTCGAATCAACCGGGCTGTCAGCAAAGATATAATCAACCACACGGGCTTCTCCCGCCGACGATCGCCGAAAATTGGCCGCGATTATCTTGTGCGGCGCCAAGAGCAGGTCCGGCATATATCGCGCCGTCATCATCGTCCGTTTTATGGTTTTCGGCAGCTTGCGCAGATCTTTGAATGAGCCGAATGGTACACCCGTATCGACCAGGATCAGTTTTTCAACATGCGCAGGATACTGGCGCGCAAACTCTAGTCCGTAGAGCCCTCCGGAGGCCGTCCCGGCGACGATCACCTGGTCTAGCCCGAGATGATCCAGCATGGCTTTATAATCAGCCGCGAGAAGCTCTGGCCCCACCGTCCTGTCCCGGGACGAACAATCTGCGCTCCCCGGTTTGTAGGGGGAGAGAATACGCAATCCAGCATCACGGCAAGCATCGCGGAAACGATCATTCATCTCGGGCGGATAAGAGGTGTTGAGCAACAGAACCGGCTGACCATCCGGGCGCCCGAACTCAGTATAAGCAAGCGTACCAGACGGCAGGCGGATGGTGCGCATTGGCAAAGATACATCTTGGTCGAGCGAGAGCGCCGAATGTGTTTCATCCAGTCCCACCAATTGCAACAGGCTGGCAATCAAGATCACCAATTGCGTCTGACCCGCGACATTCATTTTGCTGTAAATGCTCGCCAATTGTGTCCGCACGGTGCGAATGGAGCGCTTGCGGCGCTCAGCGATCAAAGCCAAATCCGCCACTTCGAAAATCAGTTGAATGATTTCAATCTCACTTGGAGTCAGGTCGTAGACGCTGGTCAAAAGTGCTTCCAGCTGGGGCTTCCAAACCGGCTTCGCGAGCCGCAGCGCAAGGTATTTGCTGCGACGTTCGAGTTGCTCGTCGAGCAATTCAACTGTCGACGCAATGACGATGTCTGTTGCCTCTGCGGTACCGGAAACCTGGAACAAAACCGGCGTGTCCAAATCGCCGCTCAGCAGGGATGACACTAAGCTCCACTGTTTTGTCGCTTTGAGGTCCTCGATCAATCCTTCTGATTCTGGGTGTGCGAAGGCTTGATCGAACAAAGAATTGGTCGCGGCGAGACGCTGCTGCGCGCTGAGAACTGCTGTTGGAACAGGTTGACGAGAGGCATAGCGGCTCGGCGTTTCTAAATCTGTATGCGCTTTTTCGAAGATCTCATTCGCGCGCATGAAATGATCTTTGAAGAAGTGCTGCCAAGTCTCCCCTGACGCCTGTGGGACAAACTCTTGATCAAGAAATTGATCGAAGGCTTCGAACAAAGCCTCATACTCGGTATAATCAGACAAACTGGAATAAAGTCCGGCAAGCACCTTATTCGCTGTAACTGACGCTTCAATTTTCATATTTTATAATCAACCAGTCTAATCAGCGGCGCGCGCACCAGCGCCACTTTTTTGAACCAACATTCCGTATTCGTCTAGTTGAGAAACTACCTCGCCAGCACCCGTCTTATGAATCCAGTGAGTGTGCGCTGAGTTGCCCCGTCAATGCGAGCAAATTCAAGCGCTCCCGGAGCAGCGCGTACTTTACGCGAATAAGTTCGAGTCTGGCTTCTTCATAGTCCAATCGATCCTCGACCAGATCCGGAAGGGTTTTCAGACCCGCATCAAACTCGATTTCAGCTGCTTCGAACTGCTCCAGCTTCCGGTCTTCGACACTCGCGCGGCGAACGCTTTGCGCATAGAGTGAGAGCGCTCGCCGCCGGGTAATCAGAATGTCTTCGCGCAATTGACGGCGCTGGCGAATGAGATCTGCACGCGCACGCGCGACCTCGGCATCTGCCGCTTGAGATCTGGCATTTAACGCTGACCCGGAAAGAAGTGGAACGGAAACATCAATCCCGATGCGGTCCCGGAACTCCCATGTGTTGAACTGATCCAGATACGCATAGGAGCCAATAGCCACCACATCCACGACCGGCAGTCGCTCGCGCTTCGCGCGTTCCTGGTCGGCTTTTAAACTGCCGAGGTTTTTGCGTGCTGCTTCGATGTTCGGATTGGTAATCAAAGCCAGATCGGTTTCCATATCGCTGAAGCCCTCAGCGGTTTGTGGCAAGACCGGCGATCGATCGAAGCAAAGGCTGACAGATTGGTTTACATCGGTCGCGACCTGCAACGTGCTTTGTTCGATTTGGAATGCAATCTCGAAACGCTCGGCTTCGGCTTCGGCAAGACGCGCAGCCACTTCCGCGACTTCTGACCGAGTTGCCCCGCCAATCTCCAGCGCCGTCTCCAGTGCCGACAATTGACGTCGAAAATATTCCTCGCGCTCGCTGGTCACGCCTTGGCGCTCATACGCTTCCAGCGCCGAGATGTAAGACAGCGCGACACGGCGCGCAGCCTCGGCTTCCACACTCAATTGAGTTTGCTCGGCTGCGCCTACCCGACTGTTTGCCGCCTCACGCGCATATCGGGCATCTCCGAAATCCCAAAGGCGCTGCGATGCGCGCAGCCCCACCTGGTTGTCGATCGCGTTGCCTGTCAAACCGCCATCACCTGTCTGGGTTCGGGCAAAGCTTGAAACTTGTGGGCGAGACAATGACCTCGCCAAGCGGAGATCTGCTTTCGCGCCCGCAATTTGGGCCTGCGCCACAGCTACATCAGGACTGGCCTGGGCAGCAGCCTCCATCGCGCCTGCGATCGGCAGACACACGCCTGGAGCCGGGTTCGATGCGGCAATCTCAATTGCGGACAGTTCGGTGTCTTCGTCGAGTAGGATGGTTGGCTCTTGTGCAACAGCCGGCAAAGCCGCCGCCGCCATTACCGCGAGGCTGAGTGAGAGGCGTCTCATGACCGCACCTCAGATTGACCGGTTGCGCAGACATTGGACGCACGCACCAAACCATGCCCGAACACGGGGTCAGGACCAGACGCGCCAAGATCAAACACATTGCGCTGAAGGAAGTTCCGAACGGTTTCAGTATCGCCCTCAAAAGAGCGCGCCTCATCTGCCGCAATCAAGGCCGTGACGAACGGCGCGGCAAAGGACGTTCCACTGACATAGCGACCGGAGTCCTGGCCGGTCTGGATCAAGACATCGACACCGGGGGCCGCGTATTCAACATGGCTGCCTTGGATCGCGCTGCCGAAGACGTTCTGGTCAGCATCTATAGCAGTCACGGCGATGACACCATCAAATGCCGCTGGATAACGCGGCGGTGCTTCTGGTCCTTCATTTCCGACCGCAGCGACGATGACCATGCCATCTGCCACCAACAGATCGACCACGTTTTCAAGCAACGGGTTGTAAGGCCCTGCGAGACTGACATTCACCACCCGAACGTCTTGCTTTCGGAGCCAATCAAAGGCGAGCAATAGCTCTTTGGTGCCGCTGCCAAACTGGCCGTTTTCGGACTGGCCTACGACGCCAGCAGAATAGATCATGACATCGCGCAGCCGCCCTGGCCCGCTGATCAAGCTCGCGACCGTCTCTGCATGTTCGCTTTCCACGGAATTACGCCGCGCAAAATCATGACTGACAATTCGCGACGTATTCAAACCCGGGATACGATCAGACAAATAGCCATCAATGATGCCAACCGCCGTCATTGCCGGACACCCCTGCTCCGGCCATTCCAGCAAGAGATTGGCATATTCTCTACCACTGACCCGAGGCACTTCGTCGATTTTGGTCTGCGCGCTGTAAATATTATCGAGCCCAACCAAAGCGGACGGGCTCATCATCTGCATGTCATTGACCGCAACCTCGTCGCTCACCCCTGCTGGGCGAGCAAAATCGAGCAAAATCAGGTCCAGGCTCTCAAGGAATTGGCGATCAATGAGTTGATAACCGCGCCGGCTGACATTGATGGTGAGCTCATTGGCTTCCTGCTCCGAGGCAAGCAAGATGAGCACATTGTCGTCTTCAAAAAGCGCGTCATCCGCGGCGTCCATAGCGGGAGCCACGCTAGGTGCGGGCGCCGCAGAAGTGGTAGCCGCGCATCCGGATAGACAGGCCGCAATGGCGCAAGATGCGAAGAGAGGAGATAAGCGTTTCAACATATCAATATCCTGAACAAGTCGCCCCTATGTCGTTCGAACTCTGCGATCGGTTCAGAAAAAATCAGAACCTTTTGCTGATCGAGGCAAAAACACGTTGCCGGTCACTGGCAAAATCATCGGCGCGATAATCCGCGAGCGTCAGTTTGAGTTTGAAATCTGAAAGCTTGGCCTGCAAGACGAAATCGACTTCCTGACCATAAGTGGCGCCGCCGCGATCGGCTTCAAACTGATGGATCCGGATCGTCGGCGTGATGTCTTTCAATGGTCCGATGGCGCCGCCATTATATTTCAAACTGACTGATGTATCCGCGATGCCATCAATCGGTGTGCTGAGGAACACATCCGCTTCGCCCTGGAATTTGTGCAAAGATGCCAGAGGCGTTTGGAAGGCCTGCGCGCCGCCCGCGCCGAGCACTTCATGGCGCACGCTCGCTTCCAGATTGGCGATGAAGGTCTTTACGTCGACAAGATAGTAATCCGCCGAATAGTTGAGTGGATTATCCGCATGGTCTGACTGCTGCGCATAAGACGCCTCAAAGTCGAACTTCAGATCCGAACGGTGGTAACGACCATCAAAGCGGATACCGCTGGTCTCAGATGATAGCGTGCGAATGCGATTGGTGTCCGGCCCAGTTTCGAGATCGAGGGCATAGTGGAACAGGCCAACGCGGCCGATCGGGGTTTGAAGATTGGCATTGGCGAACCAGGAGTCTGAATCAAATTCGCCAATCGGGGTTCGATTGCCAAGCGGCCGATTGACCTTGTCGATATAGCCCGCCTGGAACGTGTGCGTACTCTGCGTGCGCACGGACACGCGGATCGCATCGTAGCTACGTGTGTTTTGACGAAACGGCGCCATGCCCAGAAACCGCTGATCATCAATGCGCAGCGTTTGGCGACCGAGCGTGACGAAACTGTTTTGTCCCAAATCAAATTGGAGCTGCAGGCGATTAATGTCGACATGATCGGGATCAGGAATCAGCGGCTTGCTGAGATTGGGGCCAGGTAAGTCGCTAAAATCATCAATAAGGGTGCCAACGCCTTCGACTTCAATCAAGCCAGAGACCCAGTCTGCCGGGATCCATTCCAGCGCTGCACGCGCGCTCAATGTCAGCGCGTTGCTGTCATCAGGAAAACCACTCTGATCCACAAAATCATAGCGCAGACGCGCGTCGCCGCCGAAGGTGAACACTGGATCGGCAAAGCCGACTTGCGTGAACGGCACCATGGCCAGCGCGCACAGCGCCACTTTCGCCACATGGGCTTGCTTCGCTTTTTTCATATCAGACCGGCCCAATATCCCTCAATGGCCGCTTGTTTTCATTTCAAATCCCCATAAAAATCCGGAGGATGCAAGCCAATACAATAAAAAGTGAACCGTTCCGACCGTTCATACGACTAAACTCTGAAACGCGACCTAATAGGCTTTAACAGATGACCATCGATCTTTCCAAACTTTCAGATGATGCCCTGAGCGAACTGGCTCTGGACTATGCAAACGGCAGAGCTTCGGATGAGGTCAAAACCGCCATCGAGGCGCGCCTGCCCAATGATCCAAAATTGGCAGATGAAGTCGCTTATCTTCAAGGCTTGCACCGCGCCGTATCGCCGCTCAAACAAGACCATCCTGCCGATGAGCTCGGTTGGAAACGTTTGTCCAACGCGATCGCGGCAGAGCGCGCGCCGGTCGCTGCGAATGATAATGGCCCGATCTGGAAGTATGCGGCGGCGGCGCTCGCCGTGGTCGCTGCGCTGCAAACAGCCTTTTTGATTCAGCCTTCAACGGAAGCCCCTGAAGAGATTTACATCACGGCGTCTGCCGAGGATGCCAATACACCCGCTGTGAACGTGATCTTCCAAGCCTCAGCCACGACGGAGGCTCTCACCCTCGCCCTGAAAAATGTCGACGGCGAGATCATTGCTGGCCCAAGCGCGCTCGGTCTGTACACCGTTGCCTTTGAAACCGAGACCGCTCGTGATGAAGCCCTGGCCGTGCTCGAAGCCGATACTGATCTGGTTGAAAGCGTTACCCTGAAGTGATCATTCAGATCGTTGCAAGCAGCGCATGAGCGCAGCCTTTGCAGCCATGATCCGCGTTTTTACTGTACCTGTCGGACAGTTTTCAATCTCAGCGATCTGGGAATAAGAAAGGTCTTCATAAAAGGCCAAATGAATGGCGCTTTTTTGGATCGCGTTCAGGCCTTCAATACAGATCCGAACCCGTTCAGCGTCTTGAAACGCCTCGAGCGTTTTGTGCGGATCGGGCGCGTCATCAACAATCTCGGTGTCCACTTCTCCGAGCACCGTGCGCGCCCCTTTGCGGTTCCGATCAATCGCTTTGTTGCGGGCGATTGAAAATATCCACGACTTTACGGCCGAGCCGCCGCGAAAGCGATCTGCACCTCGCCAAACATCCAGCATTGCCTCATGCACGATATCCGCCGCTTCATGCGGGTCGGCGAGGTAGTTTTGGACGAAACTTTTCAAATGCGCCGCATAGCGATCATAGAGTTGCCTCAACGCCGCCTGATCGCCGGTCGCAACTTGAGCCAACAATTCTGAGTCCGTGTCAGACGACCCCACTATGATCTCCTCTATTGCCCCAAGGCACCGTACTTTGGTGATTTTTACAAGCTCTGAATCACGCTCAATCCGGGCGTCGAGAAAACACCTTATGCGTGGCCTCACTTTCTTGTGAAGACCTTGTGATCAGAAACTTTGAACCGATCGCGCTGCCAGACGACTTAGTCGCATGTTTAGCGCATTTAGTCCTTGCTTTGCTCTGAACATGTGCCGCCTCGCACATGTGTCTGGTTCGATGACTCTCGTTCCCTCTCTCGAGATCATCAGACACAATTTTTTGGCGGTAAACTTAGGTCTCGGTGGTCCTGGGAGCACCGTCGCGACACGCCCCGTCCGTCCGGCGGATGGGCCATCGAGATCTATCCTTTGCGCGCCTGACAGCCGCCCGCTCCTGGCTGTCAAAAACGGGCGCTGTTCCCGAAAATTACTCAATTGGAGACATGGAAATGTCAGGTAAGAAATCCCTTTTGAATGGTCGCAGCAGCGGCCTATTGGCTGGCGTTCTCGCCGCCATTGGTTTGAGCGGCAAAGCTGCAGCCCAAGCCTCCGAAACTGGTCTTGTAGACCTTTCTCAGGCTGATCAGGTCGCAAACTACACCGTCAATGAAGATGGTTCCGTCGAGCTGACGCTTACAAGCGGTGAAACAGTCACCATTCCTGCTGACCAGGTGGTCATGCAGAATGGACAAGTTCTGGTGGATGCTTCTGCTTTGCAAGTCGCCGTTGAAGCTGGCGGACTGAGCCCGCTTGTTTATGCAGGTGCTGGTCTCGCTGGTGTTGCAGCTGTGGCAGTGGCCGCAGACGGCGACGGCGATGACGGTCAGGACAATGTTCCAACTCCAAACGCAGACATTCTCACCGGCACACCGCAGGACGATGTCATCAACGCGCTAGCCGGTGACGACACTGTCGACGGCCTGGCCGGTAATGACACGCTGACGGGCGCGGAAGGGAATGACACCCTGATCGGCGGCGCCGGCAATGATACGCTGAACGGCAATGCCGGTGCAGACACGCTTCAAGGCGGCGCTGGCGACGATACGCTTCTTGGCGGCGGCGGCACCGATAATATTGATGGTGGTGCTGGCAATGACACCAACTCATTTGCTGATATCGCTCAGGATACAACCGCAGATATCGCAGCCGGAACAGCGTCTTACGGCATGGTCAATGAGACCTTCACCAATATCGAAAACCTCACCGGTGGTGCTGGAAGTGACAATCTGTCAGGTGATAGCGGCGCCAACACTCTGATCGGTGGCGCAGGTGATGACGTACTCGCTGGTCGTGGTGGCACAGACATCATTGATGGCGGTGAAGGCAACGACACCAACTCTTTCGAAGGTATCGGCGCAGACGTCACAGCTGATATCGCAGCTGGCACAGCCGAGTATGGCATGGTCTCTGAGACCTTCACCAATATTGAAAACCTCACCGGTAGTACGGGAAATGACACCCTGTCTGGTGACATGGGTGCAAACACTCTGATCGGTGGCGCAGGTGATGACGTGCTCGCTGGTCGCGGTGGCACGGACATCATTGATGGTGGCGAAGGCAACGATACCAACTCTTTCGAAGGTATTGGCGCAGACGTCACAGCTGACATCGCAGCTGGCACAGCCCAGTATGGCATGGTCTCTGAGACCTTCACAAACATCGAAAACCTGACCGGTAGCACCGGCAATGACACCCTGTCTGGTGACATGGGTGCAAACACTCTGATCGGTGGTGCAGGTGATGACGTTCTCGCTGGTCGCGGTGGCACGGACATCATCGATGGCGGTGAAGGCAACGACACCAACTCTTTCGAAGGGATCGGTGTTGGCGTTACAGCAAGCATTGCTGATGGCACGGCCTCTTATGGCATGGTCAACGAGACCTTCACCAATATTGAAAACCTGCGTGGCTCCGACAATGACGACTCATTGACCGGTGATGCGAACGATAACGTTCTGACCGGTGGTCTAGGCGACGATACGCTGATTGGTGGCGACGGATTTGACACCGCCGACTATTCAGACGTGGACGTTCCAGTGACTGTGAACCTGGACGCAGATGGCAACGGAACAGTGACGCGGGACACAGGGTTTTCGATCTCTGTCACTGATGCGACTGTTAATGGTGGCCAATTCGGTGCTGGACTGACGCCAGAAACCTTCGTGTCTGAGGCCGTTGATGGAAACATCTACTTCAACATTCACACTGGCGATTTTGGCGGCGGCGAAATTCGTGGCCAACTGACTGTTGATAGCGACAGCACAAATGATGCAGGCGTTCGAACCATCGTCCTGTCAGCATCACTGGATGCGGCGCAAGAGCCAAATGACGCGTCTGATTCAGAAGCAACAGGTTCAGCATCGCTGACAATCACGGTCGCGGCCGACGGTACAGTCACCTACAGCTCGACCCTGGACGTTGACGGTATTGCACCAAGCGAGCTTGTCTCTTTGGGCGCCGTCTCAGCCATTCACCTGCACAACGCGCCAGCTGGCGTAAATGGACCTGTGGTCCAAGACTTCATCGTCGATGCAGGTAATCCAACTGGCCCAGCGCTACCGTTCTCGGTTGCTACACCGGTTTCAGAAACCGACACTCTTGAGAGCATTGAGAATGTCATTCTGTCAGACGACAATGATGTCTTTGTTGCCTCAGGTGCTGCGGCGAACACAGTGTTCGGCGGTGACGGCGACGACCTGATTGCTGGTGGCGGCGGAACCGATGTTCTGGATGGGGGTGCCGGAAATGACACCAACTCATTCCAAGGCATTGGCGCAGACGTCACAGCAAGCCTCGCAGACGGCACAGCCTCTTATGGCATGGTCAACGAGACCTTCTCCAACTTTGAGAACCTCACCGGTTCTACGGGCAATGATACGCTGACCGGGGATGACAATAATAACGTCCTGACGGGTGCAGCCGGCAATGACACGCTGACCGGCGGTGCTGGCGACGATGTCCTCGTCGGTGGCGGCGGAACCGATGTCATCGATGGTGGTGAAGGTATCGACACGAACTCATTTGAAGGCATCGGCCTTGGGGTTAATGCGACGTTGAATGCTGACGGCACAGGCACCGCTGAATATGGTATGGTCTCCGAAAGCTTCACAGGCATCGAAAACCTCACCGGCTCTGCCAACAATGACACGCTGATCGCGACAGGCGCGGCTGCAAACACAATCTTCGGCGGTGCTGGAGATGACGTGATTGCTGGCGGCGGCGGCACAGACATCTTGGATGGTGGTGAAGGCAACGACACCAACTCATTCCAGGGGATTGGCCGCAACGTCGATGCCAACCTGAGCACAGGAACAGCGTTCTATGTGACGCCAGGTGGCACAACCATCGAAGAAAGCTTCAGCAACTTCGAAAACCTCACAGGCTTTACCGGCGATGATCGTCTGACCGGTGATTCTGGCGCCAACATCCTTGATGGTGGCGATGGCAATGACACCCTGCGTGGTGGCGGCGGCAATGACACGCTGATCGGCGGTGACGGCGATGACGTCCTCGCAGGCGGCGGTGGTCAGGATACGCTTGATGGCGGTGACGGCATCGATACAGCGGATCACTCTGACATCGGCGTTGCCGTGGATGTGAATCTGTCGGCAGGCACAGCAGAGTATGGCATGGTCAATGAGACACTGACCTCCATCGAAAACGTGATCGGAACCAATTTCGATGACACGCTGACCGGCGATGATGGTGACAACCTGATCGCAGGTGGTGACGGTGCTGACACCATTAATGGAGGTGACGGCGACGACGTCCTGCGCGGCGATGCTCTGGGCGCAGGTGAAACCCTGACTATTAGCGTCACCAACACATTGCCTGAAGGCGGAACCTTCCTGACCCCAGTTTGGTTCGGCTTCCACGATGGCGAAAACTTCGACCTTTATGATCGAGGTGCCGCTGCAAGCACAGGGCTCGAGCGTGTTGCAGAAGACGGAAACGTTGGTGCAATTGCCAGTGAGTTCAGCCAAGCCGCTGGCCGTAACGGCGTTGACTCAGCCGTCTTCGGTCTCGCTCAAGGCGCTCCTGGACCGATTGATCCGGGCGAAACGGCGACCTTCACCATCAACGTGAACCCAGAAGATGTTGGCCGCGGCTACTTCACTTGGATCACGATGGTCATTCCGTCGAACGACGCCTTCCTGGCTTCACCAGGCAATCCGTTGACTGACGCGATCTTTGACGCTGACGGCAACTTCAATGGGCCGCTGATTGTTCAGCGTCTTGGACAGGACGTCCTCGATGCAGGGACCGAAGTGAACACTGAACTGGATGCTGCTTTCCTAAACCAGACCGGACCAAACACCGGTGTGACTGAAGACGGCGTTATCACTGTTCACCCAGGCTTTAACGGCTCTGCCGCCCTGCCTGATGGAACACCAGTGAACATCCTCGGTGGCACGACAGCTGCTGGAACAATCGTTGATGCGATTGCTGGCGACTTCACTCAGAATGGTGGTCAGAACCTGGTCCTGCAGATCGTGGTCGACCGTGCACAGATTGGTGGCGATGACGTCATCAATGGCGGTGACGGCAATGACACGATTGAAGGTGGCTTTGGCGACGATACGCTGAGCGGTGGTGATGACGATGACTTCATCCAAGGCGGCGTTGGAAATGACATCATTGATGGTGGCTCTGGCAATGACACAGCCGATTACTCGGACATCGATGTTCCAGTGACCGTCGTACTTGATGCAAATGGCAACGGTACGGTCACCCGTGAGACTGGTTTCTCAGTCGACGTGGCTGATGCTGAAGTTTCTGATGATGCAGCCTTCATCGAAGCCGCAGAAGCTGGAAATCTCTACTTCAACGTCCATACGGATGAGTTCCCTGGGGGAGAGATCCGCGGTCAGCTGGCGATCACATCAGACAATCGCGATGATGCGGGAGTCGGGACGATCGTTCTGGAAGGTATCCTGAACTCTGCACAAGAGCCGATGGATGCTTCTGACTCAGCCGCCTCTGGCTTCGGCACGATCACCATCACGGTCGATGCGATGGGCAATGCGACCTATAGCGGTTCGCTCTCTGTCGATGGCATTGCAGTGTCTGAACTGATGACAGTTGGAGAGTTCTCAGCGATCCACCTCCACAATGCTCCAGCCGGAGAAAATGGCGGCGTCGTTCAGGACTTCATCACCGATGCTGGTGGCGACGTGAACGGTGCAACCATGTCTGGAGACGTGTTCGATGAAGTTGTCGAAGTGGATACACTGACCTCGATCGAAAACGTGCTGCTCGCAGACGGCACAATGGTCACGCCACCAAGCATGGCTGCCAGTGTTTCTGAAACGCTTACAGTTTCAGAAGCGAGCGAAGCTCCAGCGTCAAAAACCGGGCAGCTTGCCCCTGACACGTCAGATTTCAGCGACGATGCGGCAAGCCCGTTCGGCGTTGAGGTCGAACAAGACGATTTCCGCGCACCAGCGGTAGAAGTCTTCGACATGTAATCCAACAGCGCGTCCCACCTCTCGTCAGGTGGGGCGCGCCCCCTCTTTTCTCGTTTTTAGTTTTTAAGGCAGGAGCTCCAGATGTTTCGCTCTCAAACAGGCGCCCCAAACTCTTCTTCCCAGGACACAGGGCATACGTTCAAATTCCTGTTCGGCGTGATCCGCCACAGTCCCGCGAAGTTCAGCGCACTTATGGGCTTCAGTCTCGCAGTGAACCTGCTGATGCTGGTCTCACCGCTCTATATGTTGCAGGTCTATGACCGCATCCTGACGTCTGGATCCACTGACAGCCTCATCTGGCTCAGTCTGATCGCCATTTTCTTGCTCGGCATTTATGCCGCCGCTGAAGCGGGCCGGCGCCGCGTCTCCTCACTGATCGGAGATCGCTTGGAAGCCACGTTCGCCGATCGGATGTTTGCGCGTTTCGAAAGCGGTGAAGACGAAAAGGTGATGTTGCCAAAGGATATGAATGACCTTTCGCGTATTCAGGCAACTTTCCAAAACGGGTCGCTTCTCGCTTTTGCAGATCTGCCTTTTACACCGCTTTTCATCGGCCTCCTCTTCCTGCTTGACCCGCTCCTCGGTGGGATCAGTCTCATCGGCGGCCTGATTGTGTTTACCGTTGCGATTATCGCCGAACTCACAACCAAATCACCAGGGGCTGCAGCCGCAGCGGCAACCGCCAACGCCCAAGAGCAGCTCACCGGCGCCGCGCGCCAGCACTCCGCCATTCGCGCCATGGGCATGACGCAATCGATCGAGCAGCTTTGGCGCGAACAACGCGAAGAAGCGCTCGACCATACGCTGAAAACATCCAAGATGGATGCGTCTTATGCTTCAATCGCAAGGGCCTCTCGGCAAGTTCTCCAAATCCTGATCCTTGGAGCGGGCGGTTTTCTTGTTCTCTCTCAATCGATGTCACCAGGCGGCATTGTGGCTGGTTCAGTCATCATGTCCCGCGCGCTTGCGCCAATCGATCAGATTGTTGGCGGATGGCGTTCTTTCGTACAGGCGCGCACCTCGTGGAGTTCCCTCACACAGCGTTTAACCCGTGAGCATAAACGCGCGGATTTCACGCCCCTACCCCGTCCGGACGCAAGCCTTGTTGTCGATCGTTTGGCCGTCGGTGCGCCTGCCATGGACGCGCCAGTGATCCGCCCCTTCTCTTATGAGATCAGAGGCGGCCATCTGATCGCTATGGTCGGCACCAGCGGCTGCGGTAAGAGCAGCCTGTTGCAAACGCTTGCCGCGGTTTGGCCAACTAAGTCTGGCGAAGTGCTGCTCGCGGGTCGCAGCGTGCATGAATGGGCCAATGAAGATCGCGGCCAATATGTTGGCTATCTCCCACAAAGCATCGATCTTGCACCAGGCACGATTGCGCAAAATATAGCGCGCTTCACAGAAGCCGAGCCGCAGGAAATCTATCAAGCCGCGCGAGACGCCGGCGCACATGAGGTGATCCTGTCACTCACCGATGGATATGAAACCCAAATTGGTCCGAATGGCGTAGGCCTCTCAGGCGGACAAAAACAGCTGATCGGATTGGCCCGTGCCTTCTTCAGGTCGCCGGTTCTGTTGCTGCTCGATGAGCCTACCGCCAATCTCGATGGGGAGACTGCCAATACGGTGATTGGCGCGCTCCAATCCCGCGCCGCGATTGGCAACATTGTCATCACCTCAACCCACGATCCGCGATTGGTTCAGAATTCTCATACACAACTCACCATCGCGCATGGCGGTGTCATCGCAAAGCCGATGCAAACCACCACCCAAACCACAACAACCACCAAGACGTCGCGCCCAACGCAAGTCTTCGCGAATGAGAGAGGATAGACCGATGTCAAAACCACGCACTCAAAAAGGTTCAGACCGCTTCGCATTACGCATGGGCCAAATCTGTTTCCTGGGTCTCGGCGGATTCGCGCTCTGGGCAGGTTTCGTCCCGCTCGAAGAAGGCGTCAGCGCGTCCGGAACAGTGGTTGTCGAGAATAACCGACAACTGATCCAGCACCTCGAAGGCGGCATCATCCAGGACATCGCCATCAAAGAAGGTAGCCAGGTTAATGCAGGCGATACGCTTCTGGTCTTGCAAGAGACCGCATCGCTCGCCTCGCGGGATCAGATCATTCAGGAGATCGCGGCCTTGTCTGCTTCCGTGCTTCGCCTCAGTGCGCTGCAGGAGCAGAGGCAGAATATCGATTTCTCGACGCTGACAGGTTTGACCGTTGGTGAGGATGAGCTCAGCGCGATCAAATCGCGTGAATATGACCTCTTCGTTCAACAAAAGAATGCGCTCGCGGCGGATATCGCTGTGCTCAGTTCCCAACAACAGAGCGCGCAAACCAATGCTCGCCTGAAAGCCAATGAAATCGACATCACGCGTCGCTCACTGGTCTCTACCCAGGAAGAGTTGTCCTTGTTTGAAACCCTGTTTGACCAACAGCTTGCGCGCAGAGACCAGGTCATTTCTCTGGAGCGCCGCGTCTCTGATTTCGAAGGCACAATCGCTCGCCTGGAGAGTGAGCAAGCGGTCGCCGAAGCGCAAGCCCGCAGCCTCGCGACGCAGATCGCCCAGGTGCAGGCGCAGTTCCGAGAGGCCATCTCGACTGAACTTCGCGATTCAACAGCGCGTTTGCAAGCGGCCGAAGAATCCCTGTCTGCCGCGCAGGATGTTCTCAACCGCGCCATCATCAAGGCCCCGGTTGGGGGAGAGGTTTTGAACCTTTCCTCAAATACGAAAGGCGGTGTCGTCGCCCCAGGAGATACAATTCTGGAAATCGTTCCGAACGGCGACTCAATTGTTGCCTCAGTGCAGATCAAGCCGACCGATCGCGCGCAAGTGTTCGAAGGCTTGAACGTGAGGACGCAAGTGTCCGCCTACCGGTCTTGGAAATCGCCTAGCCTCGACGGCACGATCCAAGACGTGAGCGCGGATTTGAAGCGTGATCCGGTTTCAGGCGCAGCCTTTTACGAAGCTCGCGTGCAAATCGAGCTTCCAAATGATGGGTCTGCTTCGGGTCTGGAGATCACCCCGGGTATGCCGGTCGACGTGTTCATCTTCTCAGGCAAGAGTCGAACAACGCTCGACTATTTGATGGAGCCGATTGCTGCATCCATATTCAAAGGCCTGCGCGAAGGTTGACGCACCGAGCCCGCGGCGCGCTGCGTGGCAAGAATAAGCATAGTGGTTTGGAGAGTGGATTTCGTCGCCACTCTCCAAACGAACCTTTGTGATCTGTCGCCGATCAAGCTTAGGCGCCCAGGACTTCAGGGAGCGCCTTGCAGAACCGTTCAACGTCGGCGATTTTGCCCATCGAAACCCGCGTCCATTCGTTGTAGTCCATGTATTGACCTCGAACGGAAATCTGGCGCTCAGCCATGGCTTTCTGAACGGCATTCGCCTCTTTGCCAGACTTGAAGTAGACGAAGTTCGTCTGTGACGGCAGGCGCTCCAGGCCGAGCGTGTCGATCGTCATGTTCACCATTTCCCGGCCCTCTTGAATCTTAGACCGCGACATGGCGAGAAACTTTTCGTCATTATAGCACCCAATCGCCGCCGCGATCGACAGGCTCGGCGACCAAGACATAGCCGTCGCTCTGATTTTCTCTGCGGTCTCCGCAGAAGAGATTGAATAACCAACGCGGACACCTGCCATGCCATATATTTTGGAGAAGGTGCGGGTAACGATGACATCATGCCCGGCATTGATCAGTGGCACACAAGAGTTCGCCGCCGGATCGTCAGACAGTTCGATATAGGCCTCATCGACAAGAACCGTTGTTTTGGTGGCCATTCTCTTCACAGCGGCCTGCAAAGTAGCAGCATCGGAGACCAAGCCCGTTGGATTGTTTGGGTTACACAATTGCACAAGCCCGGTCTGATCGGTCACCTTTGCCTCAATCGCCGGCAAGTCGATGCTCATGTCTTTTGCGAGCGGAACGCGCTGGATCTCAGCCATACCCAAATTGACCGCATAAAGCGCCGTTGTGTCCCAGAACAAGCGCGGCGCCACAATCGGTCCGTTCGGGCCATAGATGAGTGCAATCGCGCTCAAGACTTCGCCAGACCCGGTCGTGACGACCACTTGCTCCGGCGACACACCGTTTTTCTCGGCGATCATTTCGACCAGCATGACCTGTGCATCTCGAGAGGTGTAGAACGCCCCCTTGCTGGCCGCATACTCGATCATATCGAGAGCTGATTTCGCCGGTCCGTAAGGGTTTTCGTTGCGAGACAGAAGCGCGACGCCTTCCGGTGGTCCCAAGAGATACGGATCGACACCTGCAGAGGGCGGGAACGCCGCTTCGGCGACTGCAGGTTTCACCGCGCCGACGCTGCTGACACATGCGGCAGCGCCGGCGATAGATGACCCCATAGCTCCGGTAAGCATAAGGCGTCGGGTAAGATTGATAGTCATAGCGTTGGTTCCTCCTTTAGAACCTTCAACGGCGTGGTTGGCCAAAAATGAATGCTCAGTTTCATGAGAACGAGTTCCACAATACGATTGCAGACGTCGCGACGAGATAGACACCAAAGACGCGCTTCAGAGC
>Ga0256829_1001525_pt1 | contig 18791 bp, 23 predicted proteins | sample 131447metaG_FD_185979 | JGI IMG/M metagenome (GOLD analysis project Ga0256829, IMG submission 185979) | Hydrothermal vent microbial communities from Lau Basin, Pacific Ocean - 131-447 | ecosystem: Environmental > Aquatic > Marine > Hydrothermal vents | place: Pacific Ocean: Lau Basin | collected...
ACATTTCAAGCTGATAAAAAGAGTCAATACTTAATCACAGGTATTTTAGCAGGTGGAGCAGTACCAAGTGGTTTCACTTGGAGAGATAATACAAAACCGACTAATGTTGATGTACCTATGACCTTTGCAGAGTTTCAAGGACTATCACTAGCTATTGTAGCAAGGGGGCAGGTTAACTGGGCTAAGTATCAAGACTTAAAAGCACAAGTTGCATTAGCTACAACTAAAGCTGATTTAGATTTGATAGTTTGGTAAAGGGGATAAAATGAAATATACATACTGGATGTTCATACTGTTCACAGTAGTGCTTAGAAGATTGGTGTTTCCGTTAGTGCTATTAGTGATACCTTTTAGAGGTTGGTTACGAAATTACGTGTACAACTGGCACTTACAGAACGGTAAGCCACTTAAAAGGTTGTGGGAACGTAACCCTGCTAAGATTACTGGAGGATGGGTGTTAAATAATGTACACAGTCCTGTGAAGGGCGTAATAGCCGAGAGAAGGATTAGTACAGTGGGTTACTACTTAGTACTTCCACTATGGCTACTACTAGATGATGATGCTATGGCAGATACATATGATGCTGGATTTAATATGACAATAGTTAAAGGTGAGCGTAAAGCGTGGATGCCTGAGTGGATTACGTGTAGGCTGGATAAAGCAGCAGAGAATGCAGAAGCTTGTCATGTAGTAGGTAACAGTTTTGATTTAGGGGATAAGAGACAGGAGTGTGGGTTGTATGAGTTCTGGAGTGTGTTCTGGTGGACGTTGAGAAATCCGGCATATAACTTTAACTATAGATTTAATCAGATTGTAGGTGATAGGTACGCGTTTAGTTTCGTAGTAGGTGGTAGATTATTTGGCTGGGCTAAAGATGGGATGCTGAGTGGAGTACAATGCTATAGTTGGGAAATCGGTAGGAAAGTATAGTATGTTCTCTGAACTGGCTACTAAGGTGTCTGACAATGGAAGACGTAGAGTACTGCTGAAAGACTTTACTTATGAGAATGATAAGTATAGGATAACAGTCAAGGCTGGGTTCAGTACTGATGGTGCTAGCATACCTAGGGTGATGTGGTCAGTCATATCATCTCCATTCTACGGTCCAATAATCTATGGTGCAATAGTTCATGATGGGTTATATACAGCTATGAAATTATCGCGTAAAGAGAGTGATGAGTTATTGAAAGAGATGACTCTAGAGTCTGGGTATAGTAAGGTTAAAGCTGAGCTGGTTTACAATGCAGTAAGAGCTTTTGGCGGTAGTCACTGGAGTAAAGATACGACAGATAAGAAAGACTTAGTTATAATAGAGGAGAAAAAATGAAGGTGGCAGACATAAAAGTTGGAGTACGGTACTTAATAATAGTGTACTTCATGTACCTAGCTTGGGTGATGACTAGACCGGAGTACTTGCAACAGATAAAAGATGTGGGTGAGATAGCGGTAGGTGCAATATACACGAGCGTGTTTGGAGTGCTTGGATGGGTAGTTAAGAGTAATTGGAGTACAACTCCGAGTGAGGATAAGTGAATGTTTGCACAGTTGAATATGTATAAGAACTTGATCGTAGGTGGTATAGTAGTTGCGTTAATAGTTGGACTGTACTTCTATGTGCATAGCTTGAAAGTGCAGATAAGTGGGTTGAGAAGTGACTTAAAAGATAGCTATGTAGAACTGGCTAATAGTAAGCTAGAGGCTACTAGGTACAAGAGTGCGTTAGATGCACAATCGGGTAAAATCGAAGCACTAAAAGTGAATAAAGACAAAGCTGATAAAAAATTAGCTGAATGGAAAGCAAAACCAGCAGAAATACGGTATAATACGATATATAAAATACGTAAAGTGAGAAGTAATGACTGCAAGCAAATTAAAGCTACTATCAATAGTATTCGTAACATTAAGTATAGTGACCTTTAGTGGGTGCGCTGTTAAGCCTGTAGTTAAGTATGTGGATAAGCCCTACGAGGTGAAAGTTCCTGTGAAGTGTGTAGTTCCTGATGTGAACTGTACATTTGACAGAGAGACAGATACAGAAGTCATTAGTGCATTGCTTGAGTGTTTGATTGATCAGAAAAGAGCTAGTGAGGTATGTAAGTAATGACAGATGACGTAATGAAAGAGTTAGTAACTAAGCATGACACAGTAATAGAGCAGTTAGTTACCAGTAATGCACACATAGTGACTAGCGTAGAACACCTAGTAGCTACCAATAAAGAAACTAACAAAAATCAACTAGCTACTAATAACAGGTTAGAAGAAATTAGCAAGTACTTAGCTAAGCAAGCAGTGTTTAACAATAAGCTGGAGACTATGGATAAGGAAGTCCAAGAAAGCTTTAACCGTAGAGACATAGCTAAGTTAGAGAGTGATAGACGTATACACGAACGTATAGATGAAGTAACGACTGTACAAAAAAGCGAGAAAGGGTGTAATAGCGTTAGGTTGCTTACTAAAGATGTAGAATCACTGACAAGAGAAATGACTAGACTAGTAGGAAAGGAAGAAGAGCATAGACTAAAAGTAGAACATCTAGAAGCACAACGAGCGGCTGATGTAAGCCCTACTACAGCTAAATGGGCAGTAGGCTTGATAGTTGCGTACAGTATAATGTTCGGTACATATGTGGTGCAGTCTATAAACGGATTGAATAATACTAATACCAAAGTGTTATCTATGCTGAATAGAGACATGAAAGATACAGATAAGTTGATGAAGTTGGTATATGAGGGCAAACTTTGATGTCAGTAGGTAAGCTAGCAGAGGCTGATACGAAGTATGCATGTGCTGAGTGTTTGATCGTAGCTGGGGTTAAGTGGTTAGTACTAGTTCCTCAGTTTGATCTATTAAAGTGCAGTATGTGTGGTGACATTGGTAGGGTCTACCATATAGAATTAGTAAGAAAATATAAGTATGAAGGATTGGCATGACTGCTAAAGAACTAATAACAAAGCATGAAGGTAAGAAACTATATGCGTATAGAGATATTGTAGGTAAACTTACTATAGGTGTTGGGCATAATCTTGACGATAGCGGGTTAAGTAATGCAGCAGTAGAGTTTATACTAAATGAAGATATAGCCAATGCTGTAGGTGAATTAAAAGATGTATTTGAGGAGTGGGATGGTATACCTGAGCAAGTACAAGCAGTTATGATAGATATGATGTTTAACTTAGGCTATTCAAGATTTAATAAATTTAAGAATATGATTGCAGCGGTACGTGCTGGAGACTATAAATTAGCGGCTAAAGAAGCTAAAGATAGCAAGTGGTGTAAACAGGTTGGCATTAGATGTGAAGAAAACTATAATATAATGATAAATGCTTAAAGTATTATTATGGTATAATAGTGAAATTAAATAAATATGAGGACTTAGCTAATGAATAACCACCAAGTACAGCCTAAACTTAAAATAGATAAAGCTAAGATACTTAGAGCGTGTCAGGCTGACTTTAAAAATGCTGATACATTACGTAAAGATGTAGATGCAGATATACGTCAACGCAGAGATACTTACAATGGAAAACCTTATGGAAATGAGGAAAAAGGCAAGAGTAGGATTGTACCTAAAGTAGCTAAAAGACAGCAAGCTTGGGCACACCCTTCCCTTAAAGAACCATTTGTAAGCACACCAAACCTAGTCAGATTTAGCCCAATTACTGCTGATGATGTACAAGCAGCTAGACAGAATGAGCTACTGCTTAATACTCAGTTTTGTAGACAATTTGATAGATATAACTTCATAACTAAAGCTTTAAAAGTATTAGAGGTGGATGCTACAGTGTTTGTGCAAACAGGTTGGGAATATGAAGAAAAAGAGGTAGAAGAAGAAGTAGAGGTAATTGCAATAGATGCAAATACAGGGGCTAGATATGTAACCACTGAAACACAAAAAATTACAGTACCAGTTGTAAACAAACCTACTGCTAGAGTGTGTAGAAGTGAAGACATATTCCCAGACCCTACATGTGAAGATGACTTAACTAAAGCACAGTTTGTAGTATATAGGTATGAGACAGACTTAAGTACCTTACGTAAGGATGGTAGGTATAAGAATTTAGATAAAGTAATGCAAAGTTTATCTGATGAAGAAGACCCTGACTATATAAACCCTGACACTACTTACTTTAAATTTGAGGATACTGCAAGAAAGAAGATATTAGTTCATGAATACTGGGGTAACTATGATATCAATGAAGACGGTATAGCTGAACCGATAGTTTGTGTATGGGTGAATAGTATTATCATTAGGTTAGAGGACAACCCATATCCAGACAAGAAAATACCATTTTTGAGTTGTCCTGCAGAGAGTGTACCGTTTAAACTGTATGGTGAGAATGATATAGATAACATAGAAGATCAACAGAAAGTTATTACAGCAGTTACTAGAGGTATTATTAATAATATGGCAGCTAGTAATAATGGACAGACAGGTATTCGTAAGGGTGCGTTAGATCCAGTGCAGAAGAAGCGTATGCTAGATGGTAAGGATTTTGAGTTTAATGGTACCCCAAATGATATATGGCAAGGTAGTTACAACCAGATCCCTGCTAGTGCATTTAATATGCTACAGTTAATGAATGGTGAAGTAGATAGCTTAACAGGTACTAAAGGTTTTAGTGGAGGAATTTCTGGTGGTAGCCTAGGCTCAAGTGCTACTGCAGCTAGAGGAGTGTTAGATGCTACTGCGGTAAGGCGGTTGGATAAGGTTAGAAATATAGCTGAAAACCTGATTAAGCCGTTGATTAGAAAATGGATGGATTATAATAGTGAGTTCTTGAGTGATGAAGAGGTAATTAGAACTACAGAGAATGAGCATGTAGCTATACGTAAGAGTGATTTAGAGGGCAGACTAGACGTAGATATAGAGATTAGTACACCTGAAGATGATACTGCTAAAAGGAATGAGTTAGGGTTTCTACTGCAGACTATGGGGCCTAACTTACCATTTGAAATGACTCAAATGATACTAGGTGAGATAGCTAGATTGAATAGAATGCCTAAACTAGAGAAAGATATCAAGGCGTATAAACCTCAACCTAATCCACAAGAAGAAGAGTTGAAGAAGCTGCAAGCGCAGAAACTGCAGATGGATATGGCTAAAACTAAAGCTGAGATACAGAAGATATTTACTGAGAGCATAGAGAATAAAGAAGGCGACTTAGCTAAGAAACAGGCACAAGCTGAATTGCTTAGAGCACAGGCTGACTTGCTAGGTAGTAAGAAAGATATGGAAGACTTGAACTTCGTTAAGACTGACAACAAAGAAAATGAACAGTTTCAGCTTGAGAAGCTAAAAATGGAACAACAGCATAAAGCTGAGATGGAAGCATTGAAAGCCAAGATGAACTTGATACAGATGCAATACCAACGAGATGCTGGTGATAAGCAGCTCGGCGTGATACAATAACTAAAAGGAGACAAAAATATGGCATTTAGTTTAGAACCTACTACAGAACAAAGTAGATTAGCCCAGATAGGTAAAGCTGCAGAAGACAGATACAAAGCACACGAAGTTATAAAGGCTGCAACTCCGTACCTTAAAAGAGAAGGAGCACGTGAAATTGCTCCGATAATACAAGAGCATACAGCTAGGAGTATATTCGATCAACTAGGTAACGGCTTAGCTGCGTATGCTAGTAATGATGGCATAACAGAAGCCCCTGGGGCAAATGTAACTAATTCGGAAATGCAAAGATCTTATCAGCTTTATGGGCATACTCCTAGCATGAAAGATATACAAGATATGAGAACACTAAATACGCTTCATAACATTGATGGTGGTACAATTAGTAATATACCTGCTGATGGGTTATCAAATTTAAATATAAGAAAAGGATAAGAGATGATGGGACAAAGACAAGGCTTAAGTGCAATGGGTAATGAGCAGCAAGAGATGCCGATGATGGAGCAAGGTGAGACAGGTGCTCAAGAACAGCAAGAACCACAAGGAGTGACTGTAGAAGATGTAGCACAAGCATTGATGGCAGGAAAGACACCTGAGGAACTGATGCAAGCTGGAATTCCTGTAGAATTGATTAAGCAAGCAATTCAGATGCTACAACAACAAGGTCAGGCACAAGCTGGTCAAGGACAACCGCAAGGGCAGGGATTAAGTGCTGCAGGAATGCAGTAACTTAAAGTTCCCTTAAGCTGATAGCCTGTATAATAGCAGTAACGAAATACTATTCGTAATTAACCTATAAAGGAATTACATCAATGGACGTAATTAACCAAGAACAAACAGCAAGTAAGTCGCTCACATACTGGGCAGAACAAGCAGAGGCATTAGCTAGATTAGAGAAGAACGTTGACTTCAAGAAAGTAATTGAAGAAGGATACTTCAAAGATAAAGCAGTTAGTGGTGTTAGTATACTTGCAACAGACCAAGTTAAGAATGGCGGTAACAGAACTGATGTTATGGAGAGCTTGATTGCAATTAGTGCATTACAAGATCATTTCCAGACTGTTTACGCTATGGGTCAAGCGATTAAAGCTGAGGCAGAAGACGAAGACTACGAAGATGTAGAAGTAGAGGGGTAACCTATGGCTTATACAGAAGAAGAGTTATTCGATATGTCAGATGAGGATCTTCAAGCTGCTATGGCTGAAGAACGTGCAGAGATGGATTCACCTGAGACTGAGTATGAAGAGGAACAAGAGCCTGAACCAGAAGTGATTGAGGAGACTGAAGAAGAGGAAGTGGAACAACCTGAAGAGGAATCCGCAGACCCTGAAGAAGGTCATGACAGTGAAACGCCTAATGAAGAGGAAGAGCCTGAGACTGAAGAAGTTGAAGATAACTCGGAGAATGAGGAAGACGAAGTAACAAAGCCTGAAGCAGAAGAGCAAAAAGTTGAAGCTAAGAAGTACAAGTATAAGGCGAATGGACAAGAATTCGAATTCACTGAAGATGAGGTATTAAACCAATTCGGTAAAGTGTTCGGACAGTCAATGAACTATACTAAGAAAATGCAAGCTATTGCCCCTTATCGTAAAATGATAAGTGCTTTGGAAGAAGAGAAGCTAACTGAGGATGATATGAATCTGATGATAGATGCTCTTAAGGGTAACAAGGAAGCGATTACTTCACTAGTTAAGCGAGCAGACGTTGACGTACTCGACTTAGACTTAGAAAAAGAAAGTGACTACGTGCCAACTAGTTATGGGCGTGAAGAGAGTGAGTTGAAGGTTCAGGAGGTGATTGATGAGATTGCTGCTGACAAAGAATTCCCTATTACTCAACATGTGGTAGCAGATCAATGGGATGATGCTAGTCGAGACGTATTTGCACAGAATCCTGAACTCATTAAAGAGTTACATGTGGATGTTGTGAATGGTACGTTCGATAAGGTTAGTCCGATGGCTATGAAGATGAAAGTATTGGATGGTGGTCGTAGATCAGACATCGATTACTACATTGAAGCAGGTAAGCAATACCACATGAACTCACGTGCTGCGGAACTACAACAACAAGAGGCGTTACAGGAGCAACAGAAAGTTGAGCAAGTTCAAGTTAAACAACAACAACGAACTCAAGTTAGAGAAGCTGCACCTAAGCGTAAGGCTGCAACAATCCCTCGTAAGAGAGTGAGCACACCAAAAGTAACTGACTACTTAGATGACACTGATGAAGCGTTTGACGATTGGTACAGTAAACTACAGGAGAGCATGTAACAGTGCTGCTCCGTAAGCTATAAAAGGAAAATAATATGGCTGTTCAACAATATGGAAATGGAACTAATAGTTCTCAAGGTGCGAATTCAGTAACTCATTTTTATGATAAGGCTGGTATTAAAGCAGCAAATAGAGTAAACATTTACTCACAGTGGTCTAAGCGTAAAGCTATGCCTAAAAAAATGGGTAAGACGTTTAAGATTAGTAAGTTCATGCACATGTATGATCGTTCACTAAATGATGCTGCATTCAGTTCAAAAGGTTACCTTTCTGGTAGAGACTTAACTGCTGTACAAACATTGCTTGCTGCAACTGATGGAACAGGTGCTTCACTTACTGAAGGTGCCGGTGCAACTAATGAGCGTACACTACAGAAAGTTACAGTTGAAGCTTCACTAGCTCGTTATGGCGAAATGATTACATATACTGATGAAGTAGAATTGTTCTCTGAAGATACTATGCAAGTGCGTTACCGTGAAGAACTAGGTGAATTAGCTAACAGTAGATTTGAAGATTTAGTGCAGTTAGATATGCTAGCTACAACTACTAAGATGTATTCAGGTGTTGCTACGTCAATGGCTACGATCGGTACAGGTGTTGCTGCTAACGGTACAACTGATGACGCTTACAAAATTAGTTATGACTTAATTCGTAAAGCTGTTCGTAGATTGGTTCGTAATAGAGCTAAGAAGAATACTTCTATCGTAACTGGTTCAACTAAGATTGACACTAAAACAATTGCTCCTGCATACTATGCAATTATCGATGCTGATGTTAAGTCAGACTTAGAAAACCTTACTCGTGGTACTGGTTATGAGCGTGAGTTCGTGTATGTTCCATTCCATAAGTATGGTGATGCTGCAACTGCTGCACAAGGTGAAGTTGGTGCTATGCATGAGGTTAGATTCATTGAGTCAGAAGCTGCATTAGTTAACTACGGTAAAGGTGCTGCAATTCCAGCTAGTTACACTGGTACACTTGCTAATGATGGTACGAACTTTGATGTTCACTCAATCTTATTCCCAACTGAAGGTTCATTTGCAACTATTGGGCTTAAAGGTATGGGTCGTATCAAGTTTAACGCTAAGTCTCCATCTGATGTTGATTTAACTAATCCGTACGGAAATAAGGGATTTTTCTCTTACAACATGTTTTATGCTGGTCTTATTCTTGAATCAGAGAAACTGTTGAGGTTAGACTGTGCTGTAAGCAAATAATAGCTTCACAGAGCACGTATAGGGGTTTAGGCCTCTATGCGGTTCTACTTATATAATTTCTTATTAAGCTTTGATGTGGTATACTTATTTAAATTAATAAGGAATAACTCATGAAACAAATAAGATACAAACATCTAACATCTCCATACTACATTGATATATCAAAAACAATATTTTCTCCTGATAAGACTAAACTGTTAACAACTGCAGACAGGTACGAAATATCTTTCGATGATGGTAAAACACACACCTTTAACAAGCAAACTTTATATAATTACACATATACAAATATTCTCTGTAACGGTCTAGACGGTGTGCAGCTTGATAACTACTCAAACTATATAATTACTAGAGCTGGTGAGGTATTCTCATTGCAGTATAATAAAATGTTAGAACAGCACAAACAGTACAGGCAAGGTATTCAAAACAAGTATGATTTAATAGTAAGATTGACACATGACCATAATGATAATAGACCTACATGGTTGGTTCACAGATTGGTAGCTACTGCCTTCATTCCTAACCCTGAAAATAAACCTGAAGTAAACCATATAGACGGCAATCCTAGCAATAACTCAGTAGAAAATTTAGAGTGGGTTACTAAAGCAGAAAACACTGCTCATGCAGTAGAAGAGAGGCTGTATGAAGGCACCTACAACTCATATGATATTAGCAAGAATATATACAAATTAGAACTGATAGATACTTTTGACAGTGCTACTAAAGCAGCAGAGTATGTAAAAGGCGCAGTAACTAACGTAGCTTCTAATACTAAAGCTAATAAAGGTTTCATTGATGGTAGCGATGTACCTCCATTTATGGACTATGGGTATATGTTTAAACAAGTAGAAAAACCAAATACTGAAATAAGGTACATTGAACCAAAGTTGCAAGAATCCTTTGAAGGGTTGCAGTATAAAACATATAATAGTAGATGGGCTATAACTGAAGATGGTAGATTATTCGATCTAGCTAAACGCAAATGGAAAAAAGTAGGTATTATATATGATAAGAGGACCGGTATACCTTATAAGGCAGTAACTTTACGTGAAAGTAATAAAAATAAAGGGTACAGATGGGCTAAACTAGTAGCTAAAGTTTGGTTAGGAGATAGTAATGATCAAGTATTATTTAAGGATAATAACCCTCTAAACTGCCAAACCGGTAATCTATACTATGGCAGAGTAAAGACTAATGAAGTAGCTGTAGCTGTATACAAAGTGCTTAGTAAAGAAGAGATGTTAAATACAAGTATGCATATCGAAGATGCGGTTAAAAAATATAATATAGATAGAAGTTATGCTAGTGATACAGCAGCTAAAAATAAAGGTATAACTGTTAATTCCTCGTATGGTGAATTAACTAAACCTTACACTACAAATGGAGTTATTGTACGATATAGTTAACCTCCCCTTAAGTAAACCTTAGATAGAATACAGTAATTGAGTTTGCTCAATAAATAAACAACCCGTAAGGAATTTACATATGGCAAAGATAGACGAATTGAAGATAGAAGCAGATGAGCTTGGAGTTAAGTATAGCCCAAACATCGGAGAAGCTAAACTGTCTGAAAAGATTGAAGCTCACTATAAGAGTTTAGAGAGTGGTACTCCTGAAGTAATTGAGGAAGAACCAGAAGATGAAGAGATGTCTCAAGTAGATAAGACTAAGAAGGCTGTAGCTAAGACTATGGGTGAACTGGCAGTAGAGGCTGAGAAAGCGGCTAGAAAGACACACATCATCGTGATTACTGATAACGATCAACGTGAGAATAACTTTACTAGTACGGTACCAGTTACTTGTGGTAATGACCACTTTGAGTTAGGTACACAACGTATCCCACTGAATGTTCCTGTAGAGGTACAGCAAGGGTTCATTAATGTGTTGAAAGAGATTCAGATTCCACTAGCAGTTAGAGGTTTAGATGGAAGTATGACTACATCAATGAGGAGTCGCTACTCAATTAGTTATGAAGATGACTTAAAAGTAGAAGACAAAGATTAGTCTAATACAGCCCACTTAGGTGGGCTGTAGTTAGATTACTGTAAAGGAATAATATGGCTTCAACACAAGTGTACACAAAAGAAGCAGTTAATGACTTAGATGTACTGGTACCGTACAGAGAGTTAATGATTGCATCAATGGACAAAGATAGTGTGTATATACATGCTAAAGAAACTATGGAAGCATTCTTCAATAATAGTACAATGACTGACGTAGATAAAGCTAACATACTTAGTGGAATGCTCACACAAATGGTAGCAGGTGTTACTAGCAATGCTATGGATAGTGCTATACAAATAGCTAAAGAAAATAGAGATGGTGTATACCAGCTTACTGCAATGCGAGAAGATACACTGTTTAAGCAAGAGCAAAGAGATAAGCTTGCACAGGATACGGCTAATGCGGTAGTACAAGGCCAATTAATTAAAGCTCAGAAAGATGAAACTGTAATTAAGGGTTGGGCTGAACAGGCTAGCATGGAGAAAGACTTAGGTGTTGTACTAGCTAACTTACCTGCTACTACTGATACAGTTAAGCTACCTGCTACAGCAGTATCTGACCAAGGTACTAAGTGGGAGCAAATGCAACAACTTAAGATGAGTGTATATGCTACATTGGCTAAGAGTTATAGAGAGAATGGTACAATTACGTGGACAGTAGATTCAGCTACTAATAAGATCAACACAATTACAGATTTAGCACCTGCTACACCTGGACTGACTAAGAGACAGGAAGAGGTTGCAATTAGACAAGAGAAGGCATTCGACGATAATAAGGTACAACATGCAGCGAATAGTTCAGCTAATATGATAGGATTGCTACTTAGTGCTAGTGACCCTGGAGCATTGACAGCTAGTGATGTAACTAAATGGCGTACATCTATAGACTACCTAAATACAGTAACACCATAAGGATAAGTAAATGGCAGATTTCGTAATACCAAAAGGTGAGACATTCGAATTCAGTATAAGGGTTAAAGATAAAGATAGCTTCCTTTCCCAAGATTTAACTAACATGGATACAGCTGTGTTTAGACTGATTGGCATAAAGACACAAGCACTAGTTGCTACTGTAAATATGGTTGTAGTAGATGCATTGAATGGTGTGCTAAAAGGTGCAATGGCTAATACAGATACAGCTGCACTAAATGTGATTAGAGGGGCTGCTGAGGATGGATATTACCTGAAAGCTGGTTACCAAGGCAGTATGACAATAACGTTTACTGATGGTACAGAAAGTATAAATGTACTAATTAGTAAGATACTTGTAGCACCTACCGGAGTGTAGTATGGCAATTGAAGTTGAGGTACTACAAGACACTACGACAGTTGCGGCTAAGAATGCACTAGATGTGCAGGGTAGTGATGTAGCGGTAGTTACTGACAACGGGGTTAAAGACGTAGAGGCTACTAGTAACACCTACGTAATTAACTCAGGTGGTATGTACTCAGGTAGTATGAGTGGTAATATACCTACGTGGTTAGATCAGGCAGTTACAAACGCTATAGCTGACGGTACTGTAACACTTAGCCAGGCATTGAGTGACTTAGACGTGTACGTAAAGAACATGGAAACTGGAGTTAACCAGAGTATAGCTAGTTTGCAAACTGCAGATACTACTATGAATACGTTGATAACTACAAATAAGTCAGAGAGTGATACTGCATTAGCAGGGATAAGTACAACATTAGCTACTAAGATAACAGCTACAGACGCTACTGCCATATCACAAGACGTGCTAGCTGCAGAGTTCAGTGACCCTAATAGCTACATAACAAACAGTGCTTGGTACGTAGGTAATGTAAAAACATATGCGGATGCTACTAGTGCGAATACAACTAGCTTGGATGCAATGGCTACAGTAGTTACCGATCCTATTACCGGTGTTACTGCTACTGCTAATAACATAAAGACTGGATACACTACTATAGGGCTAAATACCGATGGCACGTTGAGTGCTACTGCTAACCAATCTGAGTATATATCTGCAGCTATAGGACCACAGCAAATCAGCATAGATTCGGTGGATAACATAACATTAGACAGTACTGGTACGTATACAGCTACTACATCAAAGTTGATTACCGGTGCAGATGGTTCAATAAGTGGGTGGACTAACAGCAATTACAATGGTAGAAGTGATTTTACAATAGCTGCTGATACGTTTAAGGTGCAGTCACCAGTAGGCGGTCAAGCTCCATTCTTTATAGATACAGCAACTAACAATATTGCATTCAATGGGTTAGTTACATTTGGAAGTGGACAAACAGGGACAATAGACGCAGCAATAGCTAATGGGATTACTACAGTGGCTGTCGGTGATAAGAACATAAATATTACAGATAACTTAATACCGATAACCGGTATAGTGGGAGATTCTCTCAACTCTGGGTACCAGTTTGTTGGAACACCTATTAAGAGTAGTGTAGTAGGAATAGATACATTTGCAGAACCCCAGATAACTTTAGCTAGTGGGGATGAAGTGTACAGCCCGTACGTTGATGAGGTTACCCTTGCTTACTACTACAGGTTTGGTATAACAGGTGTAACAGGGTTAAATGGGTTTAAAGTGGTAACGATAGATACAGCGGGCGTTGCCACATATACCGGGATAATGAATACTGCTGGTACTTTAGATGCAGCTAAGTGGTATATAGTAGATGGAATAATCAACCCTACCGGTGGTAACACAGACCCAAGCGGATCAGTTAGACTGGTAGACGGCACTAAAATAGGTACAGTTGATAATATAGTGCTAGATTCTACTGCTACACGTATATCATTAGGGTTCGATGCACCGGAAACAGTAAGTAGAATAAAATTAGCTAAGATTACGGCAGACACTATAACTGGATCGTTAGCTACAACTGATTACGTAAATACTACTACTATAGACGGGAGTAGGATAACTACAGGCAAAATACAGAGTGCTGATGCTAGTACGTACTTTGACTTAACTAATAGTAGGTTGGTAATGGGCGGTGGAGCTATCATGTTAGATAGTAGAGCTGCAGGTACCAGTGTAGCACCTAACATTAGTGGAGGGTACATAAAAGGTAGTACAATTGAAGGTGTCAGTATAAATGGGGCTACTATAACTGGAGCTACTATCGATGCAACTAGTGATATTACATCACCAACCGTGTTTACTGATAAAGTATATATTTATAGCTCTGTAGTAGGTAACTACTGCAAAGTAGTTGAATCTAGTGTTGTGTTCTCAGGGGTTAGTGTGACAGGGTCTGGCAGCGTCACTTCTACAGTGATTGCTGTAGGGGCTGCCGTAGGGGTAGGTTATGATGCACGAAGAGTTAAAAATAGCAGTGTAAAGTGTATACTAACTGGGTCATTTAACTACTATAATGGTGGAGATTCTGTAGACTACTCCATAGCCGGTACAACCTTCGGTCTCCCTAGTTCAAATGCGTTAATAACTATAAACACTAGTTTTACTGTAGCGGATAGCTCATCAGCTGCAATAACGTTTGTACTTAATTCAGGAGGTAATACTAGTAGTATATCTAATCTAACTGTTACCTGTATTATCGTTAATTAACCATACACAATAAAAGGAAATTAAATGTTTATGGAAATTGATTTAGGTGAAACTGGCTATAATTGTAGGCAAAGGAGAGACACATGGCAATAGACACAACAACACTAGTACCAGCTAGTATAAAAGCTAAGAACGTGGCTACAGAAGGCTACGTAGACAATGGTATAGCCCCACTAGCTAAGATAGATATGAGTAATGTAACTACTATAGATGGTGGTAAGATTACTACAGGTGGGCTATTCTCTAAAGACATAACATTTACAGGTAAGATTACTGGCGGTTCTGGCGGGTTAGGCGGTATAATACAAAGTATAGATTTTGAAACCAGCGGTTCGGGTATGCAGATTGATTTAGTGAATGGGGGTATATATATAAAATGAGCTTATATATAGGAAGTAACGGAGGAGAAAAAATATTACACATATATAATAATAGTAGTAATATTGAAAAAAATATATTTAGTGGTACTTCATTTCATTCATCTTTACCTTATTTAATATTTAGGTCTATTCATACTTTTACGCCAACAGGTGTAAATTCTAGTGGGGGTAATAATTATATCACCTGGGAGAAGAAAGGCTTTAGCACTTCTAATCCACTACCAAGTGGAAATTTCTCAGTTATTCTCAGAGGTTACTACAATGATATAATTTATACATTTCCTACAACTATTGGTGATGGGTATATTAATGGTGTAGAAGGCTGGCATTATGGCCATCCAGCTACAGCTGCCCCATGTTTCCACTTATCTGATACCAGTAACGGGTACTCTATAAGGTGTGATGTACACTACGGGCAAGCTGGGGATGCTCCATACTTTGAAGTAGCCTTATTTGATAAGATAGATATACTAGTTCTTGACCCGTCTATAGTTCCTATTATACCTACAAGTGTAAAGATAACCAATAAAGAATTACTAGTAAATAACTCATCTATCCTTGGTTCTCAGTACATACATTATATGACATCGTTAACTGATAGAATTAATGATTATGACACTATTATACCGATACCCATAGGTGGTACAAATACAAGAGCTGCATATACCAAAACTACTAGTAATTTAACACATTCTGTAGTTAACGGTACAATGAGTTATATACAGATTATCAATAGCTATAACTACCCAGTTACTAATGTCATATTAACATCAAAACCAGCTAAAATTTCAGTACTAAAAAATGCAAAAATTATAGACCAATTTAGGGAAGATATTAAATATAGAACTAGTATTATTAACCTACCCACAAAGCATCTAGTGACTTCTGGTACTACATTTGCACAAGGTACTACATATTTAGGTACTGTAACATTTACACCCAAAGCTGTACAAACCTTAGTAATAACATTAGACTCAACAAAAAGCCCTTTTAATTTTTATTATAACCTACTTTCTGTAATAGACATTATTAGTGGTAATAAAGTTACTGTATTTATCCACCCTCTTATATACACTTATGGTATAGTTTCTAGTAGTTTAGACAGTATTAGTTTTTACAATTCCGCCCCATTTCAAGATGTTGTGGCTTATGGTGATATAGACGCTACTATGTATTTACTTAATTAACCTTAAGTTAAGGTTAATTATAATGTAATGTTGAATAGAAGGAAAATAAATGTTTATGGAAATTGATTTAGGTACACCAATACAGCAATCGTACGTGCGTAACCTAAAAGTGAAGAATACTGTACTTAGATACTGGCCTACAAAGCTAGTAGATGGGGTAGAAGTATTCGATAAGATGTATATGTGGCAAGGTGGTGTACCTGCGGATACTGCACATAAAGAAATATACAAGTTGCTCGGTACTTCAGTGGAAGAGCTACAAGCTAAAAGCTGGGACCACGTGGTTAGTGCTTGGTTCTACTTGAAACCATACCACATAACAGCTCCTACACTGAGTGACCAAGATGTAGCTACATACGTGAATAGTAATAGCGTGCTGGATGAAGAGTACGAAGTGAAGATGCAGTACACACAAGAGTTTGCTGGTGATGTAGTAGGTAGTGCAAATACTATCAGTGATCAACATATAATAGATATGGTAGAAGGTGGCTACAATAGTTTATATGACCCAGCTGTGGTTGCACCCACTGATACAGAGCTGAACAGTAGAGTAAAAGCTACACCTGTGTACGCTAATAGTATGATAACGTATAATGAGACAGTTAATCCGTGTACATTTGTGTCTATAATGGATACTAGTAATGTGTTGTTCACCAGTACAACTACAATAGTTAGCAAGACAGTGAAAGAGGTTAGTAGCAGGAGTACGTACAATAACCGTGGCTACAGAAATAATAACCAAAATAGGAAGTATACAGTAAGTGCAATAATTAGTTATAAATACAAACGAGTAGTAGATGCAAATGACGTTAGTGCAGCTGCATTGGTGACACTAGTTAAGGATAAAGCGCTAGCACTACCTGCCGATCCGTATAGCTTCTTTAAGCAGGTAGAGGCGCTATTACGTGAATACAACCCAGTGCTGCCTGGAGAGCTGCTACTAAGCTATAGCAAACTGCCTATATACGCTTCTGACACAACATCAGTTATACCAGTAGTGTATCTACGTAAAGATGCTGCTAGTGAGCTTAAACCTGCTGACTTTAGTAAGATGCTAGCTAAGAGTGTGGATACAGATTATAAACAAGAAAGTTGTCATGGTTGGAAATGTTTCGTGAGTGCGATACTGATGATTGTAGTAATAGTAGTTGCTATTGTACTAGCGCCTGAAACTGGAGGAGCTTCCTTTAGTCTAGTTGGAGCTACAGCACCTACTTTAGGATTTGCATATGCAGCTATGTTTTTTGGAGCTTTAGCACTAAACTTAACGCTAGGTACACTACTAATGGGGCTGATAGCACAGTACCTCAGCAAGAATGGGCAGTATGGAATGGCAGTTAGCTTTGGTAGCAGTTTGGTAATACTCAGCAAACTTAGTGAGTTAGTAGGGTATGTGGCTATGGTGACTGGGATTTATGCGATGTGGCAAAAATTAAGTGATGCAGCTATGGATGAGGCAAAAAAGGAAATACTGAAACAAGCACTAGATAGTGGTATGAGTCAAGAGACTGCAGGACAGCTAGTTGTTGAGCAGACACTTTCTGGTACTGTATCGCCTACTTTAAGTAATTACATAAGTGCAAGTGTACAAATGGTAACAGTTAACACTACTAGTGCATTTAGTAACTTCAGTAAGGCGCCTGGAGCTTCTATGAATAAGATAGTTGGGTGGTTGAACAAAGGTATGATGGTGTACACTAAGTATATCAATCCTGTAAAACAGCCACCAGCAGGGGAGTCTCAAGGAGATACTACACCACCAACTAGTATCCAGGATATAGCTTGGAAACAGGCAGAATTTGATGATTATGTGTTTCTGGACATGAATGCTAGAATGGACCAGACACCGGCTGACTTAACTTCGAAAGGGTTGATGAGAGAGACATTGAGTAAATACTATGAAGCTTAGTTGCTTGATAGTATAATTATGGTATAATATGAAATAATTAAATCAGTATAAGCTGATAAGGAGAATAGAATGTCAGGAATAAAAGTAAATGGTTATACAGCAGATCAGTTAGGTAGTGGTTTATCTTCAGCATTAACAAATCCGGCTAGTGTTGCTATGTTATCTAACCCTGATTTTGCAGCATCCGCAGGCAGTCAAGGACTTGATCTGAATAGTCTAACATCGGATCAGTTAGGTACTGCGTATAAAAGTTTTACCGGTAACGGTAAAATAGACTTACCTTCGCTAAGTACAAATAACCAAGCTACTAACTGGGGTATGGATGGTTGGGGTGGTGTAGGCTTAGGGGTTGGCCAATTAGGACTAGGGCTAGCTAGTTACTTAGATAGTAAAAAAACTGCAAGTGCTCAGAGAGGGCTAATGGCTCAACAGGCTAAACAAAATGACTACAACTACAATAAGACAGTAGCTGACAATAAGCATATACAACAAATATTTAACCCAAGTAACAAATAAGGATACAGCATGGCAATGATGAAATTAGATACTCACATCGGTTCAGTAATAGATCCTTATGCAGGTGCCCAAAAGGTATTAGCTAATGTAGGTACACTTATGAAAGGTGCTGAAGATATACGTACTAAAAAAACATTGCTAGCTGAACAACAGAAGAAAGATGCTCTAGCTCAACAGCAGCAGCAGTTTGCTGATGACTTAGCTACACAAGCTAATGCTAGAGCAGAAAAGGCAGCTATACTAACTAATAGTGTAAACCAAAGTAAACTTGACGAGTATAATAGGTTAAAACAAGTAAAAGCTTCACAGTCTGATGTGTACAATATCTTAAGCAACCCGAATAT
>Ga0256829_1001526_pt1 | contig 18786 bp, 29 predicted proteins | sample 131447metaG_FD_185979 | JGI IMG/M metagenome (GOLD analysis project Ga0256829, IMG submission 185979) | Hydrothermal vent microbial communities from Lau Basin, Pacific Ocean - 131-447 | ecosystem: Environmental > Aquatic > Marine > Hydrothermal vents | place: Pacific Ocean: Lau Basin | collected...
CCAGCGCCACACACACCGTCACCCCCTCGAGCGGATGGGACGACACATACCCCACCCCCTGCGCTTCCCCATCACCGATGACATGCACAACTCCCCCTTCACCCAACGCATCCTCCACGATCCCCCGCAGCTCCACCCCCTCGAGCTCCGGGAGATTGAACGACCGTTCGATCCTCGACCCATCCTCGCTCAGAATCCCCGGGATCGACAACCCCACCACCCCGTACTTCGCCCCACCCAGCTCCTTGACACAGCACAGCACCGCTTCGCGAACCAGACTCGCGTCCGGCCGCGCATACCGATCCGACCGCGCCTCGCGCCACTCCCCACCCACCATCGCGGAGATCTTCACCGACGAGCCACCGACATCGATCCCGATCACATCCATCAATGCCTCACGGCGCGCCCACACGGGTCGTCAAACGCTCGATCGAATCCCGCTGCGCCTTCCGCGCCCGAACGGACTCCGCGTCCTTCTTCTGGTCCGGGTTGCACGACTCAAACATCGTCGAATACGCAAACAACGCAAAGCGCCTGGGCTGACCGATCGCGATCTGCCGCAGCGTCGCCGATGGGTCCGCGTGCTTGTACACCCCGATCCCGGGCACCACACGAGACGAATCGACCTCCGCGTACCACGCGCTCAGGTCCGAGCGGTACTGCGCATCATCATCCGTGTACACCATGGGCATGATCGTGTCCACCCACCCCTCACGCACCCATCGCGACGCGTCCTGCAGATACCGCTCCTTCGCAAGCTCAGGGCGCCGCCACACCGCCGCGCTCAGCGTCACCCCCCGCTTCCCCATCACCCCTTCCTCGTCGATCCTCCGCACCAGATTCGAGATCCGATCACGAATCCAGAACCGATACGCAAGCCGATCGATCGAACCAACATCTCCCACCTTCCCCGTCTGCTTCGTATACAGCGCCCTCGACTTCGCATCGCCGGGCATCAGCACATCGCTCCCGATCTCATCGCTCAAGAACCGGATGTAGTCCAGGTGGATCCCGTCCACGTCATACCTTCGCACGATGTCCCGGACCACCCCCACCAGATAATCCTGGGTCTCATCCAGCACCGGGTTGATCACCACATACCCGTCGTGCAGCGCCTGCGATTGTCCCTTCTCGTCCGTCAAGCGCCAATCCTTCCGCGCGATCCACCGATGTCTCGGATCCTTCGGAGGATCCTTCCCCTTCCACAAAGGCATCACGTTGATCCAAGCGTGGACCTTCACCCCGCGCACCTTCGCCTCATCGATCGCAACCGCAAGCGGATCGAACCCCGGGTTCGGCCCAGTGAACTTCGTCAGCTCCCCACCCCAGGGCTCGATATCGCTCCTGTAATACGCATCCCCCTGACCCCGGACCTGGAAGTACACATCCGTGATCCCGATCGAGTCCGCATCAGCGATCGCCCGGCGCACATCCGCCTCGCTCCCGAAATCCCACCGGGTCACCCACATCCCCCGCTCGCTCGACATCGCCCGTTCGTGCGCGCGCGACGAAGCCGTCTGCCCCGTCAGCACACACCCCGTCGGAACCAGCAACACCAAGACAACAAGAAATCGGATGATCGACACGACAGGCCTCCTGACACCCCATCATACCGATCGGCACATCACCCGTGCCGCCACCAATCCCTCAATACACCCCCACATCGCTCCCCTCGTACTGCTCGGGCTTCGTCTTCACAAACCCGAACCAGATCAGATAGAACAAGGGCACCAGCACCCCGAGCAACAGGATCATCACCAACCCCACCATCTCCCCGATCGCCTGCGCGTTCCCCTGCTGCTGCATCCGCATCATCTCCGCGAGCTGGGTATCCGGATACTGCTCCACCCACACCCGGATCGATTCCTGCTTCTCCAGCTGCCGCACATAGCTCCAAAGCGACACCGGGATCGAGCACACCCCATAGAACACCAGCATCCATCGACACACCGGCCGACGCATCACACAGAAGATCCCCCCGAACAGCAGAATGATCGTGAACACCAACCCCAACCCCATAAACGCCCAGTCCAACCCCGAAAGCTTCATCCCATCGGGCATCGGCGCGCCGTCGAGCAGGGGCTCCATCATCTTCCCCTGAAGCGGCGCAAACGCCGCCCCGATCCCCGTACAACCAAGCAGGATCGTCGCGTACACGATCGTCACGATCCCGATCCACTTCGGCCACCCCGGGGGAGCGATATACGCCCCACCCTCTTCCACACCACCCGTCCGATCCGTCCCGTGCTCGTCGTTCATGGAGAGACCCCTTTCCGTGCTTCCTTCTACCGAAAACGAGCCCCCCAGTTTCAACCGTCCCGATCACACCCGGCGCAGGAACCGGACATCGTTCTCGAACAGCATCCGGATATCCGGGATCCCGTGTTTCCCCATCGCGATCCGCTCGATCCCGAACCCGAACGCGAACCCCGTCCACGCCTCCGGATCGAGCCCGCACGCGCTCAGCACGTTCGGATCCACCATCCCACACCCACCCAGCTCGATCCACTTCGGATCCTCCCCGGGCTTCAGCGCGATCAGCATATCAAACTCCGCGCTGGGCTCCGTGAACGGAAAGAAGCTCGGCCTGAGCCGGATCTGCGCATCAGCCCCGAAGTACGCATGCGCGAACTGCAAAAGCGTCGTCTTCAGATCCGACATCGACACCCCCCGATCGATGTACAACCCCTCGATCTGATGGAACATGAATGAGTGCGTCGCGTCCACCGTGTCCGGCCGGTACACCCGACCCGGGCTCACGATCTTGATCGGAGGCGTCCCCCCCTCCTTCGCCACCCGTTCCATCGTCCGGATCTGCACCGTCGAGGTCTGCGACCGCAGCATCCGCGGAGACGCCGTCTCGTGCGGGTCGTCGATGTAGAAGTTATCGATCGGATCCCGCGCGGGGTGCGCCGGGGGGATATTCAGCTTTACGAAGTTGTGCTCGTCGTCCTCGAGCTCAGGACCCTGCGCGACATCGAACCCCATCCGCGCGAAGATCTCCACCAGCTCGTCCCGGACCCTCGAGATGATGTGCCGACGACCCATCGCCCTCGACTCCACAAGCCCGGGCTCCGTCATGTCGATTGCACTGACAGCACCACCAGCACCACCCCCCCCAAGCGCCCCCTGCTTCGATTCAAACGCCCCCTCCAGCGCCATCTTCACCTCGTTGAGCCGCTTCCCCACCGCCGCTTTGTCTTCCTTCGCCACATCCTTCATCAGCGGCATCACCCGCTTCATCTCCCCCTTCGCCCCGATATACGCAACCCGCCACGACTCAAGCGCCGCAGCATCCCCGATCCCCTCCAGCTCGCGCATCGCCCGTGTTTCGATCTCGTTCAGTGTCTCGAGCATCCGTTTCCCCAAAATCCGCGTCCATGCCAACAAACAAAAAACACTGCCCCGAATCCGGGACAGTGCAAGGATAGTCAATCAATCGCGATCAACCAGCGCCAGCGCTGGATCACGCTCAGGATTCGGATTCTTCCGAAGCCTCGGGAGCCGAATCCTCGACCTGGGCTTCCGCCTTCGCCGGAGCATCCTTCCGGAGCTTCGCAGCAAACGCCGTCCGACGATCCGCCTTCCGACGACGGGTGCTCGGAGCACCGCCGATCTCAGGGCCTTCCTCGTTCCCGACGAACTGGATCACACACAGCTCAGCAGCATCACCCAGACGGTGACGACCGAGCTTGACGATCCGGGTGTACCCACCGGGACGATCCTCGAAGCGCGGCGCGACGTTGTCGAAGATGTGCTTCACAAGACGAGGCGCCTTGCGGATCTCACCGTAACGGTTCGTCTCGATCTCGTCCGAATCGGGGATATCGAAGAACCCTTCGGTGAACTCGCGCTGCTCCTCGATGGACTCACGCTGCTCTTCCGTCGCCGACTTGGGGATATGCGCCCAAGCGAACGCGCGACGATCGCCGCCGAGCATCGAGATCACCCGACGACGGGAGTGGAGGTCACCCTTCCGCGCCTTGGTCACGATCTTCTCAACGAACGGCTGAAGCGCCTTCGCCTTCGGGATCGTCGTCGTGATCTGACCATGCTCGAACAGGCTCGCCGCCATGTTCCGGAGCATCGCTTCACGATGCGCCGACGTGCGACCCAGTTTGTATCCGGCTTTGCGATGTCGCATGACTCGTTCCTTACCTTCTCGCGTCGCGATCACCGCGCGCGTCAATCACGTGGTCCCAGCCCTCATTGGCTGATCGAATACCCCTCGGGGAGATCCATCCCGAGATCCAGGTCGATGTCCAGAAGCTTCCGCTTCACCTCACGCAGCGATGTACGACCGAACGAACGGAGCTTCAGAAGCTCCTGCTCCGTCATCGTCACCAGCTGCGCCACCGTGTCGATCTTCGCGCTCTCGAGACAGTTGCTCGCGCGGACCGACAGGTCCATCTGCTCCACGGGCATGTTTAGCTTCCGGATCAACTCCTCGTCAACCCCGGCCGCCGCCGCCGCGTTCTCGCTCACACGCTCCTCACCCAGCTCGAAGTACTGCACGAACGGGTTCAGGTGCTTCCGCATGATCTTCCCGGACTCCACCAACGCCATCTCCGGCGTCACGGTCCCGTCCGTCCAGATCTCCAGAATCAGCTTGTCGTAGTTCGTCTTCTGACCGACACGGGTCGTATCGACCTGGTAACGCACGCGCTGCACCGGGGAGTAAATCGCATCGACCGGGATCACCCCGATCTCCTGCTCGTCGTTCTTCAGGTCCTGCTCCGAAACCGGAACATAACCACGACCCTTCGCGACATGGATCTCCATCTCGAACGGAATGTTCTCCGTCAGGGTCGCGATCACCAGGTCCTTGTTCATGATCGTCACGTTCGTATCCGCCTCGATCAGATCAGCCGTGACCTCGCCCGGCCCCTGAGCCGCAAGCTTCATCACACGGGGCTCATCACCCTCGAGCTTCACGATCAGGTTCTTGATGTTCAGGACGATGTCCGTCGTGTCCTCAAGAACACCCTGCAGCGACGTGAACTCGTGCTCCGCGCCCTTGATCTTGATCGCCGTCACCGAAGCCCCCTCGAGCGACGACAGCAGAATACGACGCATCGAGTTCCCAATCGTGGTCCCCATCCCACGCTCGAACGGCTCAATGGTAAACCGACCGAATGTATCGGCCTGAAACTTCTCGTCCGGAACAACTCGTGAGGGCAACTCAAGCCCGCGCCAGCGTACACGCATGATCCAAATCCTCTTCAGCGGTGGACATCAGTCCTGAATCCCCCAGGGTTCGCGGCGGGAGCGCCCCGCCGAAGCGACGCCCCGCCTTCTTTCCCCGAAGGCACATGTCAATCAATCAGAAGCGATCAGACGCGCCGCTTCTTCGGAGGACGGCAACCGTTGTGAGGAACCGGCGTGTGGTCCTCGATCGCCGTCACACGCAGACCCGTCGAAGCAAGACCCGAGACCGCGTTCTCACGACCCGCGCCCACACCCTTGATCTTGACCTCGATCTCGCTCATCCCCATCTTCCGGACCTTCTGACCACACTGCTCAGCAGCGCGCGTCGCCGCGAACGGGGTCGCTTTACGAGCGCCCTTGAACCCGATGGTCCCGGCGCTATCCCAAGCGAGCGACTCGCCGCTCGTGTCCGTGATCGTGATGATCGTGTTGTTGTGGGTCGCTTTGATATGCGCGATACCACGGGTCACACCCTTGCGGATCTTCTTCTGCTTCTTCGCCATCGTCCGTTCGCTCCATTCGGTTCCACTTGAGGTTCCCGATCAACAGACCGGGCTGGAACCTTGCGATACTCAAATGCCTTCCGGGTCACCCCGGACAAAAAACACCCACACGTTCCCGTGTGGGTGATCGAAAGATTAGCCCTTCACGCCCTTCTTACCAGCAACGGTCTTCTTACGACCCTTACGAGTACGAGCGTTGCAGCGGGTCCGCTGACCACGGGTCGGAAGACCCGAACGGTGACGGTCACCACGGTACGAACGGATCTCACGAAGACGAGAGATGTTCTGCTGCACCTGACGACGGAGCGCACCCTCGACGATGTAGCCGTTGTCGATGATCGTGTTCAGGGTCGAGACATCCGTCTCCGACAACTCGTTCGCACGAGCATCGGGATTGATGTTCGCCTCAGCGAGGATGTCAGCAGCGAACTTCGGACCAATCCCGTGGATGTACTGCAGCGCGTAGTACACCTTCTTACGATCAGGAATATCAACACCAGCGATACGAGGCATGTTCTTCAGCTCCGTGGCGGCTCACGCCGCATTGATTCGTTCTTCAGCCGTTCCCGATCAGATCACTCAACCCTGACGCTGCTTGAAGCGCGGGTTCTTCTTGTTGATCACGTAGACCTTGCCCCGACGGCGCACGATCTGACAGTCCTTGGAACGACGTTTAACGCTCGATTGCACTTTCATCACGAACCTCCCCACGCATGTGGGTTGTGTGTTCTTACTCAAGTCCCCGATCCTTCACCCTTTCGGGATCCGAATTCGGGTCGTGATCCTAGCCCCGAGTCCGCACACAGTCACGCGCCAACCCAGAGAAAGAACCCAAACCAACGCACAAACCGACCCCGAACACGGGACCGGTCAGATCAATCAACCCCTCGGACGACGCTCCGACTCCGCCCCGGAATCCCCGAGGAACCCCTCGTAGTTCCGCATCAGCAGGTTCGCCTCGACCCGCTGAAGGAAGTCGAGCGCCACCGAAACAACGATCAGCAGACCCGTACCACCCAGGAACTGGGTCACTACAAAGTCCACATTCAGCTCCGTATTCACCACCATCGGGAGCACCGCGATCACCGCCAGGAACGCCGCCCCGACATACGTGATCCGCTCCATCACCGCTTCCAGATACTCCGCCGTCCGAGGACCGGGACGGAGACCCGGGATAAACGACCCGTGATCCCGGAGCTGCTTGCTCATCTCCTCCGGGTTGAACTGCACCGTGATCCAGAAGTAGCTGAAGAAGTACACCATGATGACGTACAACAGCACATACGGGTACGCACCCATCGAGAAGCTCGAGCTGAGCCACGTCAGGATCTGGTACGTCGTCCCCGATTCCCCGTTCGCCTGCGCGAACTGCTCCGCGGCCGCACTCAGCACCACGCTCGGAATCACCATCAACGACGAAGCGAAGATGATGGGCATGACCCCGCCGTGGTTCACCCGCAGCGGCAGATAGCTCCGCTGACCCCCGAACGTCCGCTTCCCGCGCGAGTGCTTCGCCTGCTGAACCGGGATCCGCCGCTGCGCCACCGTCAGCAAGACCGACCCCGCAACAACCAGCACGAACCCGCCCAAGAGCAGCCCGAGCCCCATCCACCCCATCTTGTTGGGGTCCTGCGCATCGAAGTTCCCGAGCACGCTCATCACCGCGCCGGGCATCCCCGTCAGAATCCCGGCCATGATGATCAGCGAAACACCGTTCCCGATCCCGAACCGATCGATCTGCTCGCCGAGCCACATCAGGAACACCGTCCCGGCCGTCAACGCCGTCACCGCCATGATCCACCACAGCGGGTTGTGCGCCCAAGCCGAGTACACAAGCCCCGAACTCGTGATGTACGTCAACCACCCGATCGCCTGAACAATACAGAGCCCCACCGTCGCGTACCGGGTCCACTCCTGGATCTTCGCGTACCCCGTCGGCCCCTCGTCCTTCAGCTTCTTCAGCTGGGGAGACACCGTCTGGAACAGCTGGAAGATAATCGACGCCGTGATGTAAGGCATGATCCCCAGACCGAAGATCGTGGACTGACCGAACGACCCACCCGAGAAGATCGCCACATACTGCGACAACCGACCCGCAGCCGAACCGCTCGCCGCTTGCTGCTCAAAGAACGACGTCAGCGCGTCCTGGTTCACACCCGGAACCGGGATCCAGAACCCAACGCGATACACCGCGAGCATCCCGAGCGTGAAAAGGATCTTGTTGCGAAGCTCAGGAATCCTGAACACATTCGCGATCGTCTGAAACAGCATGCGTACACGCTCCCGAGCTCAGCCCCCGATCAATCACGACCAGGGCATCCCAAGACAAGCGACCGGCATTCACACGCCGGCCGCTGTTGGATCATACGTCGATCGGATGGATATCCAAGCCGATCATTTCTTCTTCAGGACCTCGCCCTTCGCGAACGCCTCGCTCCGCTGACGATGCCACTCACGCTTCTTGAGCTTCTTCGTCAGGTTCTTCGGAGTCTGGTCATCAGCATTGCGATCGATCCCGCGGACCCGGTCACGACGGGTACCCGTCTCGTTGACCTTGCCGCCGGCGTCCTCGATCAGCTTCCGAGCCGAAGCCGTCACACGGTTCGCCGTCACATCGAGCTTCACACCGAGCGAGTCCGAACCCTCGGGGAGGTTCCCCAGGATCTTGAGGTCACGCGACGTGTCACGAACCAGACCCGCCTTGATCAGCGAAGCCGCATCCACCGTGCCACCATTCTTGAACGAGTCGTGAGCCACGATCGCAGAAAGGTTGACCACCCAGAACTGCGTCTTGAACTTCGCGTTCGTAAACCCGAACTTGGGCATACGACGGAAGAAGGGCATCTGACCACCCTCGAACTGGAACCGCGTCGAGTGACCACGACGCGAACCCGCGCCCTTTTGACCACGACCCGACGTCTTCCCGTTCCCCGAGCCGACGCCGCGACCAACGCGCTTGCGCTTCTTGTACTTGCCGGCCATCTCGGTGACTTCATGAATCATCATGGCTTTCGCCTCCCATCCCGTGCCAACCGCACGCTGGGTTTCAATCGTTGTTGCTCTCGACTCAGCTCTCGCTCTTCGCCGACTCACCGCCGCTCGAATCGCCCGATCCGCCCTCAGCACCAGCAGGCGCTGAAGCAGGTGCACCCTGGGGACCACCGCGACCACCGCGAGGACCACCACGACCACCACCGCGACCACCGCGCCCGCCACGACCGCCTTGGCGATCCTGACCAACCGTGTTCACAGGCGCCGCCATCTTCTCGCCTTCGCTCGCCTGGGTCGGCATAAACCGCTGCCCACGCTTCACGCGCTCCTCGATGTCCGACGTCTCGATCGCGATCCCACGCAGCTCAGCGATCTGCTCACGGGTCCGCAGACCCGCAAGACCGTCGAACACCGCCTTGACCACGTTGATCTTCGAGTTCGAGCCCGTGGACTTCGTCAGACAGTCCGTCACACCCGCCATCTCGAGCACCGAGCGGACCGTGCCGCCAGCAACGACACCCGTACCGGGAGAAGCCGGCATCAGGATCACCTTGCTCGCGCAGTTCCGACCCATCGTCTCGTGGGGGAGCGTCGAACCCGTCATCGGGATCGAGATCATGTTCTGACGAGCGTGCTTCTCAGCTTTCTCGATCGCCGTTGGGACTTCGGGGCTCTTCGCGTATCCGTACCCGATCTTCCCGGCGCGATCGCCGACAATGACCAGAGCACCGAAGCTGAAGCGCCGACCACCCTTGACCGTCGCCGCGGTACGGAAAATTCCGACCGTGTGCGACTCGTAGGGTTTGGATTCGTCGTGGAAGTCTGCCATGTGTGTCTTCTCTTTCCGTTCGCTCAGAACTTCAGCCCGTTCTCACGCGCCGCGTCCGCAAGCGCCTTCACCCGACCGTGAAACTTGAATCCGCCACGATCGAACACCACCTGCTCGACCCCGGCCTTCTTCGCACGCTCAGCGATCGCCGCGCCCACGGCCTTCGCCGCCTCCGCGTTCCCGCCCGCCGAACCCGAGCCCACACCCTTGTCACGGGTCGAAGCACTCGCGAGCGTCGTGCCCGCCATGTCATCGATCACCTGGACATAGATGTGGTTGTTCGAACGGAACACCGACAGACGAGGACGCTCAGGGGTCCCCATCACGCGCTTACGGATCCCGATCCGCCGACGTGTTCTTCTGTGCTGCTTGGCTTTGTTTCTGTTCATCGTCGTATTCCTGATCACTCCGCCGCACTCAAGCGGCCAGTGCTTGCATCAACCTCGAAGGGCCTCAGTTACCGAACGCCTTACCCGCCTTACGCTGGATCACCTCGTCGGAGTACTTGATCCCCTTACCGTTGTAAGGCTCGGGCTTCCGCTTCGCACGGACCGAAGCAGCGAAGTGCCCCACCGCTTGCTTGTCAGCACCCGTGATCGTCAAGAGCTGCTTCTCGACAGCAACGTTGATCCCATCGGGGATGGGCATCTCGATGATGTTCGCGTACCCGATCTTGAGCGCAAGCTTGTTGCCGTTGACCGTGCCCGTCCAACCCACACCCACGATCTCGAGCTTCTTCTCGTAACCCTTGGTCACGCCCTCGATCATGTTGTTGATCAACGCCCGGGTCGTCCCCCAGTACGCACGGTTCGCACGATCCTCAGCGATCAACGCCTCGTCGCACGAGACCGTAATCAGCTTGTCGGAGTCGTCGTGAGACACCTCAACCTCGGGACGATGGGTGAAGCTCAGGTTCCCCTTGGGACCCTCGATCGAAACCGTCCGGTCCGAAATGTTCACCTTGACGTTCCCAGGAACGCTGATGGGTTTTTTACCGAGTCGTGACATCGTTCTTCCTTCCGTACTGTCGTCGTCGTCCCGGTTCCGCCCGGGGGACTCCAGCCGTTGCTGATTCGTTAGCTGACCACCGCGAGCAGCTCGCCGCCCACCTTCTCTTCCCGGCAACGCCGGTCCGAGAGCACACCCTTGCTCGTGGACACGATCGAGATCCCAAGACCCTGGAGGGGCTGAGGAATGTCCTGAGCACCACGGTACACGCGGCACCCGGGCTTGCTCATCCGCTTGAGCTCGTGGATCAGAACCTCACCACGAGGCCCGTACTTGAGCTCCACGTGGATCGTGCCCTGCTTGTTGTCATCCACGACCTCATAGCCGTTGATGTAGCCCTCGCTCTTGAGCACCTCGGCAACGCCGCGGCACACCTTCGAGTTCAGACACACCACGCTCTTCGCGCGGTTCCGAGTCGCGTTGCGGATACGCGTCAGCATGTCCGCGATTGGATCATTGATCGCCATGATCGATTCCCTTTCGTCCCGCCGAGCCCATTCGCCGACGGACGTGATTCAACCCTGTCCTTACCAGCTCGCCTTACGCATACCCGGGATCTTCCCCTCGAGCGCCAGCTTGCGAAGCATGATGCGCGAGATCCGGAACTTGCGGTACACCCCGCGAGAACGCCCCGTCAACTCACAACGACGGACGTGCCGCGTCGAGTACTTGGGCGTCTGCTGGCTCTTGACAATCTGACACTTTCTGGCCATCTCAATCGGTCCTTCCGGTGCTTCTACTACTTACTTCTTCGTCGCCGGCTTTTTGAACGGCATCCCAAGCTCCGCAAGCACAAACTTGCTCATCTCGGGATTCGAGTTCTTGAACGAGAAGTTGATGTTCATCCCGTGCGTGAAGCCCTGCTCAGCCATATTGATCTCAGGGAACACACCCTGCTCGTTCAAACCCATCGAGTACGAACCCGCACGATCGAACGCCTTGTCGTTCAGACCACGGAAGTCCTTGATACGAGGAGTCGCGAGATTGATCAGACGATCCATGAAGTTCCACATCGTCTCCCGACGAAGCGTCACCTTGTACGCCGTCTCGTAACCCTCGCGAACCTTGAAGTTCGACACCGACTTCTTCGCCGCGATCTTCACGGGCTTCTGACCCGTGATCGTCGTCAGCGTATGGATCACCGCCTCGCGGACGTTCGAAGGAACCTTCGTCCCGTCCAGGTGACGACCCACGTTCACGTTCAGCGTGATCTTCTCGAGCTTGGGCATCGCGTTGATGTTCGCGATCCCGAACTCCTCCGTGATCTTCGCACGAACCTGCTCGCGGTACATCGTCCGCAAACGCGGCGCGCTGGGCGCCAACGCGTCCTGGATCGTCTGCTCGCTGTATTGCTCTTTCTTCGCCATGGCTGATTCCGCCTTCTAGCGTCCCGTCAGGAACGACTCAGTTCTTCGAACCCCGGATCTGACCGAGCGACTTCCCGCCACGGACCGCAACACGATGCTTCGACCCATCGTCCTTCGACTCGAAACGAACCCGGGTCGGTTTCCCGTCCACCACAGGGCTCACGTTCGAGATATGGATCGGCATCTCCTTCTGGATCATCCCGCCCTGCGGGTTGAGCTGCGTCGGACGCACGTGACGGGTCTTGATATTCACACCCTTCACGAGCACCTTGTCGCTCTTCGTGATCACCTCGAGGATCTCGCCGATCTGACCCTTGTGGTCACCCGACGTCACCATCACCTGGTCGCCTTTACGCACGTGCCTGGGCATCACACCACCTCCGGAGCGAGCGAAACAATCTTCATGTAGTTGCGTTCACGGAGCTCACGAGCCACCGGCCCGAAGATACGAGTCCCCTTCGGGTTCCCGTCATCGTTGATGAGCACCACCGCAGACGAATCGAACTTCACGTACGATCCGTCCTTCCGACGCACGGGCTTCGCAGTACGGACGATCACCGCCTTGTACTTCTCGCCCTGCTTCACGTCGCTCCCAGGGAGCGCCTTCTTCACACTCACGAGGACACGATCGCCGATCCCCGCCGTACGACGGGTCTGCCCGTCACGACGCGTCGAACCGCCGTACACACGGATCACGTACGCGATCTTCGCGCCCGAGTTATCCGCAACCTCGCATCTGGATTCTTGCTGGAGCATCGCTCGCCTGCCTTATCCCTGATCCGACCGATCACACGACCGGACGGTTCTGCTATTAGTCGTCCGCCACACGCTTCTCAAGGACACGGTTCAGTGCCCAGCTCTTCGTCTTCGAGACGGGCTTGCACTGCACCACCTCGACCACGTCGCCCACGCGCGACTCGTTGTTCTCATCGTGCACGTGAAGAACCGTCTTCTTCGACACGAACTTCCCGTACTTGGGGTGAGGCGCCTTGTAGCGGATCACGACCTTGCGCGTCTTGTCACGCGCGTCCGTCTCCACCACGCCCACTTTCGCGCCCTTAATCTCGGTATCGCTCATGGTCACCTCAGGATTCCTTGCTCATCTGACGAGCGCGACGTTCCGTCTGGAGACGCGCGATGTCCTTCCGAATCTTCCCGAAACTCGAAGAGTCCTCGATCTTCTCCGTCACGCTCTTGCTCTTCAGAGAAAGCAGCGATCCACGCAGACGATCCAACTCCACCGAGATCTCTTCATCCTTCAACGCCCTGACTTCAGCACCAGTCATCTTCGTTCCTTTCCCGCCACCGAACTCAGGCTTCGATCCGACGATGGACCATCCGACAACGGACAGGCATCTTCATCGCCACACGGAAGAACGCGCCACGCGCACGTGTCTCGCTCACTCCCGCAAGCTCGAACAGGATCGTCCCGGGCTTCACACGAGCAGCCCAGTAATCCACATCCGCCTTCCCCTTACCCATACGAGTCTCGAGCGGCTTCTTCGAAACCGGCTTGTCCGGGAATACCCGGATGAACAGCTTCCCCTCACGCTTGAGGAAGTGCTGACAAGCAATACGACCCGCTTCAATACAGTTGCTCTTGAGCCAGCAGCCCTCGAGCGCCTGAAGCCCGTACTCGCCGTAAGCAACGTAGTTCCCCTTCGTCGCCTTCCGATCGCGCGTACGACGGAACTCCTTGCGGTGCTTCACTCGCTTGGGAATCTTATAGGGAGGCATACCAAATACCCTTTCAGTTCAAACCGACGGCCTCGAAGCACGCCAGCAAGACATTCCTTATCGACGACCCCGTGCACGCGCCTTCGCGCCCGCCGCGTTCGACTGATTCTCTTCGTCCTCAACGGCGCTGTACTCGCCCTTGTAGACCCACACCTTCACACCGATCACACCGTACGTCGTGAAGCTCTCAGCGAACCCATAATCAATGTTCGCCTGCAGCGTGGACAGAGGCAACGCACCCAGACGCACATCGAGCGATCGGCTCATCTCCGCACCGCCCAAGCGACCAGAGATCTGGATCTTCACACCCTTCGCACCCGCGGCCATCACGCCCTCAGCACGCATCTTCACGACACGACGGAAACCCATCCGCTTCTTCAGCTGCTCGGCAACGTTCTGCGCCACGAGCTGAGCCGTCACGTCCGGATCGCGGATCTCGACCACCGAGATCGAAACCTTGCGCCCTGTCATGTACTGGAGCTCCTCGGTCATCCGATCGATCTCCGATCCCTTTGGACCGATCACGATCCCGGGACGGGCCGTCTTCACGATGACCTTGAGCTCCTCACGAGTACGCTCGATGTGGATATCCGAAACGAACGCGCTCGGAGGCGTCTTGTTCAGCCGCTTATCGAGGTACTGACGGATCTTCTCGTCCTCGACAAGAAGCTCACCGTAAAGCGCCTTCGGCGCGTACCAACGCGAGCGGTGCGCTTCAGTAACGCCGAGTCGCAGTCCAAATGGATGGCTTTTTTGTCCCATCAGCTCCGCTCCTGGAGAGAAATCGTAATGTGGCTCGTCCGCTTCAAGATCGGGTGAGCACGACCACGGTCCTTCGGACGGAACCGCTTGATGTGCATCCCGCCGTCAACGCAAGCTTCGCTCACGAACAGCGAACCCGTATCCGCGCCCAGCTGCTCCGCATCCGCCTGAGCCGCCATCAGCGCCTTCCGGATGTTCGTCGCCGCACGCTTCGTCGAGAACTCGAGCATCTGGCTCGCATCCTCGAAGCTCTTGCCCTTGATCATGTCCGTGACAAGCTTCGCCTTCTTGGGGCTCCCCCGATGGTTCCGCACCATCGACGTGAACTTCGCGATGTCCTTCGGGAGACACCCAAGCGCCGTGGACAGCGCCTCGATATCGCCACGCTTGGCACGCGGATGATCACGACCGGACATCCAGTTCTTCACCGCCGATTCAGCGTTCTTGCCCGTAAGACCATCGCGTTCGACGGCCTGAGCAAGCTGCTCGACGCTCACACCGACCTCGCCGGCGCGCTTCTTGATCTGTTCGCTTCTCAATCGCATGGGTCGTCCTCACACCAGGAACCCCTCTCGGGATCACCTGGACTTGAGCCCTTCCTTCTTGTTGGTGTGCCCACGGAACGTCCGCGTGTTCGAGAACTCGCCGAGCTTGTGCCCGACCATGTCCTCCGTCACGAACACCTCGTTGAACACCCGACCGTTGTGCACCTGGAACGTGTGCCCGATGAACTCGGGAACGATCGTGCAAGCACGAGCCCAGGTCTTGATCGGTTTCTTGTCCCCGCTCGCCTCGAGCTTCTCCACCTTCCGGTAGAGCTTCTCATCGACGTACGGACCCTTTTTCAGACTGCGTGACATCGTTCAGTCCTCGCCTTTCCTTACTTGAGCTGCCCGTAACGCTTCGACTTACGACGACGGATAATCAACTGCTGCGAAGGCTTCTTGCGATCACGCGTACCGCCACCCTTCGCCGGCGTGCCCGCCTTGTTCACCGGAGCACGACCACCCTTCGAACGACCGTCACCACCACCCAGAGGGTGCGCGTGGTGGCTCATCGCCACACCACGCGTCTTCGGACGACGCCCCATCAAACGGGAAATACCAGCCTTGCCCAGACGACGGTTCTGGTGATCGGAGTTCCCGACCACACCCACCGTCGCGCGACAATCGATCGACACACGACGGGTCTCGCCCGAAGGCATCACCAACGTCGCAAAGTCGTCTTCCTTGTTCGTCAGACGCGCCGACATCCCCGCACTCCGACAAAGCTTCCCGCCACCCCCGGGGTGAAGCTCCACACAGTGCACGTTCATACCCGACGGGATGAACTTGAGCGGCATCGTCGAACCAACGCTGGGCTCGATCGCCTCGTCCGTCGAGCTCAGCACGGTGTCCCCGTCCTTCAGCTTCGCCGGAGCGATGATGTAACGCTTCACGCCGTCCTCGTACTGGATCAACGCGATATGGCACGAACGGTTCGGATCGTACTCGATCCCCATAACCGTGCCCTTGATCCCGTCACGATCGCGACGAGCAAAGTCGATCTTCCGGTACATCCGCTTCGCGCCACCGCCGCGACCACGCACCGTGATCTTGCCCTGAGAGTTACGCCCGCCCTTCTTGTTGAGCGGAGCAAGCAGACTCTTCTCCGGCCGCTTCTTCGTCACCTCTTCATTGAGGTTGACCGAAGCGTTCCGCCGTCCAGCGCTCGTCGGTTTGTAAACTCGAATAGCCATAGTTCGTTCCTTCCGCGATCAATCGCCCGAGCTCAGAACAGCTCGATCGACTGGCCCTCCGCAACACGCACAATCGCACGCTTCCAGCTCGACTCCGCGACCTTCCCGTAACGGAAACGCCGGGAACCGCCCTTCCGGACCTGCGTGTTCACCTTCACGACCTTGACGCTGTACGCCTTCTCGATCGCGGCCTTGATCTCATCCTTCGAAGCACGACGATCGACCTCGAACGCATACACGTTCGCGTCTTCCATCGCACCAGTCACTTTTTCAGTCAGCAGCGGCCGACGCAGAATGTAGTGCGCTTCCAGCATCACGCCACCTCCTCAGCTTTCGCACCACGGTCGATCTTCCCGGTCTGCGAAGTCGGGCCGCTAAGCCACGCCTCCAGCTCAGCCTTGTCGATCACCAGGTAACGGTTGTTGAGCATCTCGTACACGTTCAGCTGATCAACACAGCACAGCGTCACGTTATCGACGTTGCGTGCAGACAAGCGGGTGTTCTTGCTCTTCTCGGAATCGCTCGAGAGCGCGACCAGCGCCGATGCATCAACCCCGACAGCAGCGAGGAACTTCGAGAAGTCCTTCGTCTTGGGGGACGCCATCGAAAGCCCGTCAACGACCTTCACTTCCTGGTCCACGAGCTTCGCAAGCAGCGCGTTCCGATTCGCCTTCCGGCGCATCTTCTTGGGCATCGACTTCCGGTAGTCCTCACGCGTCCGCGTCTTCTGCTTCGCGTGACCACCACCGATGAAGATCGGCGCGTTCTTGTCGCCGTGACGAGCGTTGCCCGTGCCCTTCTGCTTGTAAAACTTCTTGCCCGTGCGAGAGCCCGCAGCACGGTTCTTCGTCCGCGCAGAACCCTGCCGACGGTTCGCGTGATACATCACGAACGCCTGCTTCAGCAGATCCGCATTGACGCTCTCACCCAGCGCGATCTCATCCACGGCCAACGTGCCTGCAGATTCACCGCTCATGGTGTAGACGGGGACATCCATCGGTCTTCACCTCGCCTCACGCCTTCTGCCTCCTCAGCGATCGGGATCTCGCTTCCGCCAGTGCTCTCGCACCGTCCCGCACCGCCGAATCGACTCGGCATTGCCACCCGGCTCACACACCGGGCATTCGTTACGTTCCAACCGGCAGTTTCCCAGAGCGACACGCGCCCGGAGACTTTCCGGCACAAGGGTCTGGAGTATTGACCTCCAAACCCACCCAATCAAGCCCGAGACGCCTTCGATTTGTACAAACGCACCGAAGGACGCACCTCAACCCACCCCTTGTTCGCGCCAGGGACCGGACCCTTCACCAGAATCAGCCCGTTTTCCCCATCAACCCGAACAACATCCAATGAACGGACCGTGATCCGCTTGTCGCCGTATTGACCGGCCATTTTCTTCCCCTTCTTGATCCGACCGGCCTTACCCGCGTTGTTCGCGTGACCACCGATCGAACCCGGAGAACGGTGCTTCCGCTCCACACCGTGCGTCGCAAGCTGACCCTTGAACCCCCACCGCTTCATACCACCCGCAAACCCCTTCCCCTTGCTCGTCCCGATCACATCCACGAACTTCACGTCCTCGAAGCTCGAAACATCGATCGTCTGACCAAGCTCAAAAGCCCCCTCAGCCCCGTCCTCGAGCCGGGTCTCCTTGTGGACCCGACGAGGCGCAACCCCGGCCTTCGCATCGTGACCGATCACGGGCATCGACGAGTTCCGCGCCTTGATATCACCCGTACCGAGCTGAACCGCGCTGTACCCATCAACATCCGCCGTGCGGACCTGGGTCACCGTGTGCGCATCGATCTTGATAATCGTCACAGGAACCGACACACCCGCCTCGTTGTACACGCGCGTCATGCCAAGTTTCTGACCCATCAGGTGGGGCTGCTTGCTCGGAAGTGCCATATCTCGTATCCCTATCCCGGCATTCGGGCCGGAACCGCTTCATGTCAGCAGACAGAGGAAGTCTTCTAAATGATTCAACCCAGACAACAAACAAGGGCCCACGCTCAACCGCGCAGACCCCTCAAAATCAAGCCTTGATCTTCACAAACACACCCGCCGGAACGACAAGGCGGTTCAGCGCCTCGACCGTGCGAGCGTTGGGCTCGTGGATATCGATAATCCGCTTGTGCGTCCGGATCTCGAACTGCTCCCGCGACTTCTTGTCCACGAACGGACCACGCAGAACCGTGTAACGCTCGATCCGGGTCGGGAGAGGAACAGGCCCCTTCACCTTCGCGTTCGTGCGCTTCGCATGATCAACAATCTCACGCGCCGAAGCATCCAGCGCGATGTGGTCATACGCTTCCATTCTGATTCTGATGCGTCCGCCGTTCATGCTGTACCGTACCTCGTTTCGCGACGGAAACCGTCGCCGATCCTGCGTTACCAGCCCGTGCAACCCAAAGGCCGCCGCGGACGTCTTCATTTGACCCGGATCGCGGCCCGGCGCTTCAAGCAACCAGCCGCCATCCGCCGACCCAAAACGGATCGGGACAGGAAGCATAGCCCCACCCCCCACACAGTCAACACACCACACCCCAGTTCCACCGATCCCCGACCCAACCACCTACCATACCCAGCCACCCCAAACCCCCATCTTGAGCCACACCATGACCACCCCCCTCAAAGCCCTCA
>Ga0256829_1001527_pt1 | contig 18785 bp, 18 predicted proteins | sample 131447metaG_FD_185979 | JGI IMG/M metagenome (GOLD analysis project Ga0256829, IMG submission 185979) | Hydrothermal vent microbial communities from Lau Basin, Pacific Ocean - 131-447 | ecosystem: Environmental > Aquatic > Marine > Hydrothermal vents | place: Pacific Ocean: Lau Basin | collected...
GCACGTCCATAACCAATGCCCCTTTAGCTGGGAATGGTTCAAATTATTCCATCAACATATATCAGAGCAGCACACCCATCACCTTTAACGCCAACGGAGAAACAGTAAGCTTCTATGCCCCGATGAATTATGTGAGTATCACTGAAGCATAAAGGATAAGCAGGTATCTGATATACCACTCCCTTTTTGATTCTCATGACGAGCATGAGTGGCTGAAAGTTCCCCACTTCCTAAGCGTGATTTCCGCTTAAATCAGCCTTCACGCTGCAGCCTGTTCTCAACTGAGCGACAAACGCTTTTAAGAATGTTATGCATTATGTTACAATGTTGCTGTTTCCCATATCTGGTGCGGCAACGGTGTGTGGTATTAATGATAACTGCGGTAGTGGGCATTCAATTTGGAGATGAGGGGAAAGGTAAGATTGTTGATTTTCTGAGTGGTAGGTTCCATTTCGTGGTGCGCTTTAATGGGGGGAGAAACGCAGGGCATACGGTGGTTGTTGGGCAGGAAAAGTACAAATTTCACCTTGTCCCTGCCGGTGGATTGAGAACTAAAAATATTGTTCTGGCAAATGGGATGGTTATAGATCCCATAGCTCTTGTGGATGAGATAAGGGCAGTTCAGAGGGTAAATCCTGACTTAAGGATTCACATAAGCAACAAGGCTCACGTCGTGACCGAGCTTCACAGAGCTATCGATAGGAAAGAAGAAGAGCTGCGTGGGGCTTCAAAGATTGGAACGACGTCACAGGGAATCGGGCCAACCTATGAGGATAAGTATTCACGAAACGGTATCAGAATAGAAGATCTCTCTTCTCGCTCAGCCATAAAAGAGAAACTCTTGGCGATCAGGAGAATGAAGGGAGAACTCCTCAAATCCTATTCTGATGCCGACATAGAACGTATTGCGGAATCATTGTACAATAGCGGGAAAAGTTTAGAAAAATATGTTGAACCCACCGATAGATTACTCAATTTAGCATGGTCACAGAAAAAAGACATCCTCTTCGAGGGTGCAAATGGTGCCCTTCTGGACATCGATTTTGGCCTCTTCCCATATGTAACATCATCCAACACTGTTGCTGGTTTTATAAGCTGCGGGGCCGGTCTCTCTTTCAGAAAGGTTGATACGGTTATAGGAGTCATGAAGGGTTATGTTTCAAAGGTGGGAGCTGGGCCATTTCCTACCGAGCTGTCCGGATCTCTGGCGGATAAACTCAGGGAAGCAGGACACGAATACGGTACAACCACCGGAAGGCCCCGAAGAGTAGGGTGGCTCGATCTTCCTGCCCTCAGATATTCCATAAGGGTCAGTGACATTGATCTTCTGGCGGTTACTAACCTGGACACACTTGGGTTGATGGATAAAATATCTCTTGGGGAGTCTTACGTGAACAGGAAAACTGGTGAGGAGATCACCGATCCAGACGCCGCACACATGAAAAGAATTGAAGATTATGATGTAAAGTACAGGGAGCTGAAAAGCTGGGGAGAAATTGACAATTCATTGAGAAAGGAGATCGTTGAGAATGGTCTGGAAGCCATGCCTTCAGAACTGAAAGAGTATCTAAAGATGATAGAGATGGAGACGGGCAGAAAGGTCGGGATCATATCCTTTGGAAACAGAAGAGAATACACAATAGTTACCGATAGTCTTAAGCTCCCCGAATCAAGGTAAAAGTATTCATTGCATAACTGATTACCTTTTATGAGCAGAACGATTCACGCTCCAAAGGGGAGAGACCTGAACACCAAGGGCTGGGATCAGGAGGCCGCCCTTCGCCTTCTGATGAACAACCTTGATCCTATGGTGGCCAAAGATCCTGAGAATTTGATAGTGTATGGTGGTAGGGGAAAGGCCGCGAGAAACTGGGAAGCTTTTGACAAGATAGTGGAATCACTCAAATCACTGGATAATGATGAGACTCTCCTCATACAGTCTGGAAAGCCTGTGGGAATATTTAGGACTCACGAGAATGCTCCAAGAGTTTTGATTGCGAATGCACAAATTGTTCCAAAGTGGGCAACAGATGACATCTTCTGGGAGCTGGAGCGCAAAGGTCTGACAATGTTCGGTCAGATGACGGCGGGTAGCTGGATATACATAGGAACACAGGGTGTTCTTCAGGGTACGTATGAAACACTCAGTGCTCTGGCACGGAAAGAGTTTCACAGAGACACTCTTATGGGAAAGTGGTTTCTGTCCTCCGGCCTTGGTGAGATGGGAGGAGCACAACCTCTCGCTGCGAAAATGAACGAAGCTGTTTCAATCATCATAGAGGTTGACCAGGAAAAGATCAACAGGCGTCTCAGAGACAGGTATCTTGATGTTCAGGCGAAGAGCCTCGATGATGCTCTTGAGATGAAGAACGATGCTCTGAAGAATGGCAAGGTGATATCCATAGCAGTACTCGGAAATGCAGCCGAGATGTATCCTGCCATCCTCTCTGCTGGAGAGGTCCCGGACATAGTCTCAGATCAAACGGCTGCTCATGATCTCGATTTTGGATATATCCCTGAAGGTTACGACGTCAAAACGGCAGCGCAGCTGAGGGAAAGAGACATCAAGACCTATCATAGAAAGGTCTATGAATCGATAGTGAAGGAAACCCGTGCCATACTGGAATTCAAGAAGAAAGGCTCCAGAGTATTCGATTATGGAAACAATCTCAGAGGCAGGGCGAAGGAGGGTGGATTATCCAATGCATTCGAGATTCCGGGCTATGTGCCAGCATACATACGGGATCTCTTCTCCATAGGATCTGGGCCCTTCAGGTGGGTGGCTCTCTCAGGGAACCCTGAGGATATCTATTCAATCGACGATGCTATAATCAGGGAATTCTCGGATGACAAGCATCTGGTGAAATGGATCAGGCTGGCAAAGGAGCATGTGAAGTTCCAGGGTCTGCCCGCGAGGATATGCTATGCGGAATACGGCCAGCGAGAGAGGCTCGGATTGCTAATGAATGATATGGTGCGTGATGGCGAAGTTGAGGCGCCCGTCGCAATAGGGAGAGACCACCACGACACCGGTTCTGTTGCATCACCCTACAGGGAAACGGAAGCTATGAAGGACGGTTCTGATGCAATCGCAGATTGGCCGATTCTGAACGCTCTGCTGAACGCATCTTCCGGTGCTTCATGGGTCTCGGTACATCATGGTGGTGGAACCGGTATTGGAAACGCAATCCATGCAGGCTTTGTGATAGTGGCTGATGGAACGAAGCGTGCGGAGGAACGGATCAAAAGGGTGCTCAATTCTGATCCCGGAATCGGCGTGATAAGGCACGCAGATGCAGGTTATGAGAGCTCTATTGATCTCATAAAAAAGGGAGTGAGGTTCCGCGCTCCATACTTCAGGTGAAACATCAATCTCATTCTCCTATCATTCTCAGATGCAACTTCGGTGAATGATCTCTCCGCAAAAGGTGGTATCAGACCTCATCCAGTGCTTTGTGGAGATTTCTGATATACATCCTGGTTTCCACTGATCCGAAATCGGTTATTTTCACAACGGTTCTGGGCCGGTCCAGGAGCATCTTTTTGGTTGTCACATACCCCTCCCTCTCCAGGGTTCGAAGGTGAGAATCCAGATTTCCTGGTGTAATATTTAGGACAGGTATAAAATCTCCAAACGGTACCTTTCCTCTCGGTAAGAGAAATAGCATTATCCCAAGTCTTACCGGATTTCCGAGAACACGGTTTTTCACCACCTCTTTCAGATGATCCACATGCTCACCTGATCAGTTTGAAGGCCGAGTAGAGATATGACAGTATGGTGGAAGAGAACGCCAGTGAGACCACAAGCACTGCCCAGAAAAATGGATTCGTACCCGAGCTGCTCAGATAGAGTGCAAGAGGAATTCCCACAATGGGTATAACGATGGCCGGAATCATCTCCAGATCACTGCCGCGGAAGGTGAGCCACTCTCCAAACACGGATATGGATATGAATGATAGGTAGCCGATCGAAAACATTGTGATGCTGTTTATCCCCACGGAGAGGTCGGGTATGATCCCCATCCCCACAAATCCACCAATTGCCCAGGATAATCCTATGAAGATACCAGTTCTTCTGAACACCTTCCTGTTAAGGGGAGCGCGCAGCCTTCTGTAGTACCTAAAAATAATGGATGAGAACCATAAATATATAAGGATACCCGCTGCCCAGTACACCGCCGTGGTCCAGAGTGGCAATTTAACGTTCGGGAAGATGAGGAAGTAGAGGAGCATTATAATCATCCAGAAGACAAATGACATCGCAACATAGACCTTTCCAGAGGCTATAAGCTTGTTCTCAACTCTGTCAAGCACCTTTCTCAGATTTGGGACTTCTTCCATCTTTAAACACCATATTACTATATATAACAGAGACTATAAAATGGAAACATTCTCTGAAATTCAGAGTAAACCATCCGGAATTGTTTGCCATCCTGGTGAAAATCCTTCTCAGGCAAAGAGGGGACATGTATGGGTAGAAAAATGGATATAATAAAATAGAAGAATACATTGCGTGACTATGGAAGGCAAAGATTACGATGTGATCATAGTTGGTGGGGCATCTGCAGGTCTCACATCGGCCCTCTATTCTTCCAGGCAGGGCCTTAAAACCCTCGTCGTGACAAAGGATATAGGTGGCCAGGCCCTTCTCACCGATTCAATAGAGAACTATCCGGGCATAATGAGCACCGGAGGGTTCGAGCTCATGAATTCTTTTAAAAATCAGGCTGAAAAATACGGGGCCGAATTTGTTTTCGATGAGATTAAACAGATCAATAGGAACGATGACGGATACTTTGAGGTGAGCACATCTCGCTCCGGGTACAGATCACTGGCCGTGATCCTCGCCTTCGGTAAGACCCCAAGGGATCTGGGCGTTCCAGGTGAGGAGGAATTCAAGAATAAAGGTGTCTCCTACTGCTCGATCTGTGATGGTCCTCTCTACAGGGATAAAACGGTTGCCATTGCTGGAGTGGGAATGCCGGCAATAGATGCCGGGATCCTGATGAAGGATATTGCATCAAAGGTCTTTCTGGTGTTTCCTTCGGGAGACCTGGTGGGTGACGGAAACCTCGTGGAGCAGCTGAAATCATCCAACAAAGTTGAGATGCTCTCTCATTCTGAGATCACCGAGATAAAGGGCGATAAGCGGATCCGATCAATCGTAGTGAGGAATTTGGGCAACTCTACGGAGAGGGAAATCGAGGTTGATGGCCTGTTCGTGGAGATGGGCTATGTCACCAAAACTGAGTTCCTCAGGGATCTTTTGGATCTCAACAAGCTCGGTGAGATTGTCACGGATAAGGAGGGACACACCTCGGTCGAGGGAATTTTTGCCGCAGGTGATGTTACGGACATCGGATTCAAACAGGTTGTGATCTCAGCAGGTGCAGGCGCAATAGCGGCGCTTTCCGCTTACAATTACGTTCAGAAGGTTAAGGGCCTACCTGCCTCAAGGAATGACTGGAAGAAACTCTCCAGTAAGAAGGAGAGTGATACCGGTGTCTCACTCTTTCTTCACTGATTTCCCTACGAATCCTCTTTGACCGTCTTGAATACCGTCAGTGTCTGTGTTTTGAGTATGCCCTTCATCTCCCTGAGACGATCGAGAACCAGGGTTCCGAGCGTTTCCATGGACTCCGCACGCACCTTTAAAAGAAGGTCCCACTCTCCCGTTATAATGTGCACCTCCCTCACGGTGGGAATGTTTGATATTCTGGTGGCAAGATCCCTCTCCGAGATACCACCAGCTGGATCGAACTGCACGTATACAAAGGCGATCAGAGGAAGTCCAATGGCCGTGTAGTCCGGGATTATAGTGAATTTCTTGATGAGCCCCTGGTTCTGCATGGTCTTAATCCTTTCGTAGACGGTCACGCGGGGGATGTCAAGAGCTCTGGATATATCAGAAATTTTGTCCCTGCCTTTATCCATAAGATATGTTATTATGCGACGATCCTTATCATCCATGGGTCAGGTAACGCAACATGTAAAAAAGTTTTTCGACAAAACGTCAGAATAATTGCAATATATAACATAAATAAGAAAGATATCGTTCATTATCCTGTGATAACGTTTAAATTAGACTTATTTCTCGACACCTTATGATATCAGAGGAAATAGATACGGTTTTCAAGCACCTTGGTAACGAAAAGCTGGCTCACAGTCTGAGAATTCACACACATGTGAGATCATTTTTACAGTCATATCTCATAACTTTGGGGTTTACAGAGGTTCCTCCGGTGATCATATCGCCCATCACCGATCCGCTCAACCATCCCACCTTCGATCCGGTTTTCGATTACTATGGAAGCAAATATTCTCTAACCAAGAGCATGATATTCCATAAACAGCTCATGGTCAGGTACCTGGGGTCAATCTTCACATTTTCGCCCAATGTCAGGCTGGAAACTGCTGATAAAGCCTCAACAGGAAGGCATCTGTCAGAGTTTACACAGCTGGATATAGAAAAGAGCAATGCTACGAGGGATGAGATGATCCATCTTGTGGAGGATTTTTTTCCTAAATTGTTGCGCCATATCAAGACACACTTATCCGGGGACATTGAATTCTTCGGCAGGGATCTGAGAATACCGAAACGCCCCTTCAGGAGGATCAAGTTCCTTGATGCTCTTTCTGAATACGGAAAAGATTTTGAAGAGAAGCTTTCCTCAGATATGGAAGAACCGTTCTGGATAGTGGACATTCCTTTAGAATCCAGGGAATTCTATGATCGCTTGGATGATGACTCCGATACGCTTGTGGACATGGATCTCATATACCCTGAAGGTTTTGGTGAGGCCCTTTCGGGTGGAGAGAGGGAATACCTGCCTCACAGGATAAGGGAGCGCATAAGAAGGAAGGGACAGAAAGAAAAGCAGTTTGAACTGTACCTGAAATTTGCGGAAACCGGTCTTCAACCCTCTGCGGGCTTTGGAATAGGGATAGAGAGGCTTGTGAGATTTATCACCGGCATGCGGCGTATCGAGGATGTGCATCCCTTCCCCAAGATCCCCGGGATCTTTTCCGTATGATGCCTCTCCGCTTGGCCGGTATGTCATGGATCGTCCATGCGGAGAAAAGTTATTTATGTAATTTGAGCTATTGAATTGAGAACTTTGAACGGAAGCATCTATGAGCGTGAGCTGGCTGCCATTCTTTCTGGATCACGCTCTGCGGTCGAGAGGTTCACGAAAAAGATACCCCCTGAAGATCGTGGTGTCGTATCCACGATCATCAGAAGACCGTTCTTTGTGACGAGATCTGCGGGATCTCTTGGAGCGGATCTCATTGCTGTAAGACATGACTTCTCCCTGATAATAGAAGTAAAGTCCTCGCAGAAGAGAACAATCGCGTTCTCTGATAGCTCTGGCAAGAGACAGGAGCAGGCTGAACGATTAAACCTGAGATGCCAGCAGGCCGGGCTTTTCCTTATGTACGCCTTCAGGCTGAAGGGGATTAAGGGTGATGGATGGAGGCTTTTCTCCGTGGAGGGCGATCCGGCTGGTCGTTTGAAACTTCTTTACAATATTCTGCCCAGGCTGCACACCACAGCATCAAACAATTACAGTCTCCGGTGGGAGGAGGGCATGCCTCTTGTTAGCTTCATAAGATATGTAAATATGGAATATATGGATTGAAAAATGTAGGCTTAGAGCGATTTCTTAATCGCTCTGTCAATGGCATCGATTGCCATGTCCACCTGATCCTTCTTAACCGTCAGGGGTGGAATGAATCTGAGGGCGCTACTTCCCGTTGGAAGACTTATCAGGCCGTTATGGTAGCAGTTCAGGAACACCCTGTCTCTGACGGAGGAATCGGGCTCTTTGGTTCTTCTGTCCTTTACGAAATCGATGGCCAGCATGAGGCCGATACCCCTAACATCGCCGATTGAACTGTACTTTTCCTTTAACTCCTCCAATCTCTTCTTAAAGTATGAACCCACCTCAGCGGAGTTCTCGACCAGTCTCTCCTCCTTCATGACCTTTATGGTCTCCATGCTTGCCACAGATGCGAGAAGGTTTCCTCCATATGTGTTTGAATGCATACCGGAATACTTAAAATTCAATCTCTCATGCACGACCACAGCACCCATAGGTATGCCCGAGGCTATCGATTTAGCCAGTGAGATCATCTCCGGTTCAACCCCAAAGTGCTCAGATGCGAAGAATTTTCCCGTTCTCCCGAATCCCGTCTGAACCTCATCCATTATGACTAAGATGTCATGTTCTGATGCCAGTTTGAACAGCTTCTTGTGGAAATTCATTGGTGGTACAATGTAACCACCCTCTCCCTGAATTGGTTCCACCACGAAGGCCGATACGTCTTCAGGTGGAAGGTATGTGGAAAAAACAAATTTTTCTATGTAGTCCAGAACTCTGTTGGTCAGCTCATCTGGTTCTTCATAGCCATCGATGCCAAAGGGATTCCTGTAGGGATTTGGATATGGAACGTGTTCAACTCCTGGCATGGTTGGAAAGAAACCTTTTTTGTGGACTGCCTTTGATGCTGTGAGGGAGAGTGCACCCTGTGTTCTACCGTGGAAGGCACCTATGAATGAAACAAACTGCTGCCGGCCGTTGAATCCCTTGGCCAGTTTTATGGCGGCCTCATTGCTCTCGGCTCCGCTGTTGGTGAAAAACACCTTCTTATTGAAGGAACCGGGCGTAACCTCCGTGATCGCCTTTGCCGCATTGACCTGTGCTTCGTAGTAGAAATCAGTTCCAGCAAAATGCCAGAGTTTGTCGAGCTGCTCCATCACGGCTCTCTTAACTTTAGGATGCACATGGCCAACATTGGTGACGCTTATGCCAGATGAAAAATCGAGGAATACATTACCATCAACATCCTCAATGAACACATCTCTTCCCCTCCTAGCAACAATGGGGAGAGATTTTGTACTTCTCACGAGATACCTCTCATCGAGATCTATGATTCTTTTCGCTTCGGGACCAGGCAACTCCGTGGTGATAGAGATTCCCTTATATTCAAATTCTTTACTCTCAGCCATGCATCGATATTTTAAGAATGGATATATAGTTAATGAGATTACATTTAACATCAAGAGAGTGGAACTGGCATATTTTAATAACGAATAAAAAATACGCCACTGAATGAGCAACCGTATTGAGACGCGAGAGATGGTGGAATTCTACAGGGATGAGGTAACTGATAGGGATTTTTACACCATTCTATCGAGGAGAGTCAAAAGGCAGGAGTTCAAGGAGAGCCTGGTGAACCTTGCCAACATTGAGAACGAACACGTCGATTACTGGGGAAAACAGCTCAGAAAGGTGGGGGTGGACCCCGGTAAGCTTCATGTGAAGAGGGTAAAACTGATAGCTCTCCTGTTCCTTCTGAGATTTTTGGGTTTATTCCTCACCATAAGGCTTCTGGAGCATGGTGAACTTTCCGCCATAAAGGCCTACAAGAGGGCCCTTGAAAGGCAGGGGCCTGAGGGTGAGATGTCTGAAACACTCAGGGTGATCATACAGGATGAGATCGAGCACGAGGAATATTTTGAGAACCTCATCACAAAGAGCGAAGACATCGTTCAGAGAAACCAGGACATAGTCTACGGAATGAGTGATGGTTTCATTGAGGTGCTCGGTGCAATGTCTGGTCTCGCAGGAGTTCTGGTGCTACCGCTGTACATAGCAATCAGCGGTTTTGTCGTCGCTCTCAGCGGTTCGCTGAGCATGATGCTAGGTGCATACCTCGCGAGCAAGAGTAAGAGTGACTACAAGATACTGGAGTTGGAGAAGAAGAGGCTATTCCGGCTTCTTGTGCAGGATGTCGAAAGGATAAGGAAGATAAAGACGGAGTCAAGGAGATCAGCGTACACCGTCGGGGCGTATTACCTGCTCAGCTCGGCGGTTCCCATAGCTCCCTATCTCGTGTTTCCAAAAAATGTTGCACTGGTACTCTCTATTGCGCTCGTGGCGGTTGCCCAGGCCGTGTCGAACGCAATCATAGCACTCTCCGTCAACACGAAGGTTCTCAGATCTGCTGCCAGAGCTGCTTTCCTTTCAATGGGGGTGGCGATTGCCACCTATGCCATAGGTTACGCTTTCCATGTGGTGTTTAACATCAGCCTGGGATAGTAACGCACAGTGAACAAAAAAATATTAAATTCCCTACCATTTCTAATGGGAGATTTGTCTGATCATATGAAACAATACATGCAAGAGCTTAAGGGACAAATAGAGGCGGAACTTGAGAGGTTCTTTGAAGATAAAATCAGGGAGAAGAGCGATCCATTCATTAGGGAGATGGTGAAGGATATAAGGGACTTCACGCTCGGTGGAGGGAAAAGGCTGCGCCCCATTCTCGTTATCGTTGGACACGACCTTTTTGCAGAGCACAGTGACATGATCGTTAAAGCGTCCATTTCTATGGAAATATCACAGACTTATTTTTTGATCCAGGACGATGTTATGGATCAGAGCACCCTGAGGAGAGGGAGCTCCACCTTTCACGTAAGGATTCGGAAAAGGTATCTGCAGGGTGTTCCCGATGGGTCAAGAATCGCCGAGAACATCTCAATAGTTGCGGGAGACATCGCGGAAAGTTACTCCCACGAAGCCCTGCTGGCATCAGGTTTTTCCGATTCGACGCTGATTCTTGCCAACGAGGAACTGTCCAGGATATTTGAAACAACGGGAGAGGGTCAGCTGCTTGATGTCATATCCCCCACTCTGGAGTCATTTTCACAGCCTGATCTGCTCAGGCTACATCTCTGGAAAACCGCAAACTACACGGTCTCTGGACCACTTAAGCTTGGGGCGATTCTCAGTGGAAACCAGCGGTATATACAGGAACTCTCCTACTACGGTTCTCTGGTGGGTATAGCATTTCAGATACGTGATGATATAATCGGTCTCTTCGGTGACGAGAAAACCGTTGGGAAATCACCGAAGAGCGATGTGAACGAGGGTAAAAAGACACTTCTCATGATGAAGGCAATGGAGGAAAGTGATGAACATCAGAGAGAGTTCATCCGATCGTGCCTTGAAAGCGGAAATGTATCTGATGAAGATTTCGTGAAACTGAGAAGGATCGTTGAGTCATCGGGATCACTCGACTACTCCCTCAACCTTGCCGGTATGTTCGTTAGAAGGGCAAAAGACTATCTTTCGGCAGTGAAAGGAAACAAAATGGAAAAGGATTTCCTCCTCTGGTTCGCCGATTACGTTGTCGAAAGAAAATTCTGATCGAAACGTTCAGTAATCGGGCATGAATTTGCTGTACATCTCCTTCAACATTCTGTCGTCAATGTGCGTGTATATCTCGGTGGTTGAGAGACTTGCATGGCCAAGGAGTTTCTGAATGAAACGAATGTCCCCGCCGTTTCTCAGTATTCTTGTTGCGAAGGTGTGCCTCAGGACGTGAGGTGTAACGTGCTTCTCGATCCCCGCATCTGTGGCAATCCTCTTCACCATTCTCTGAACGCTGGTCGGCTCGAGCCTCCTGCCATTTCTGCTGAGGAAGAGAGCATGTGTACCATCCTTCGCATCAGGGCGCGTGGATATATAGCGTCTCACAGCATCGGCGCAAGAACTGCTCATGATGACCATTCGATCTTTATCTCCTTTCCCAGATCTAACAAGAACAACCCGTTCTTCGAGGTCAACATCTTCTACGTTGAGGGAACACAGCTCGCTTATCCTGATACCCGTGTAAACAAACATCTGGATGATTGCATTTTCACGACTCCTCCTGGATGCGATCTCGATCATTCTTTTTGTTTCCGTATCTGTGAGAAAGATGGGAACTTTTCTTCCCCTTTTCGGTGCGGTTAGGTTCCTGGGAGGCGTTATGCCAGTACTTCGAAAATAGAGCTGAATGGCCTTTATGAAACTGTACTGCGTGCTCTTGGAGTATTTCTTTTCCATGGCGAGAAATTCTTTAAAACGGTCTATATCGCTCTTTTCGATTCTGTCGAGATTCTTGCCACAGATCTCCTCAAACTTTCGTGCGAAGAAAATATACTGCCTCACCGTGTGAGGACTTTTCCTCTCAGATATCATCCATCGTTCGAATTTTCTTAAGTAAGCATCGCGTTCAGAGGATGCCATACCATCATACATCCAAACATACGGTATAATAGTTCACAGTCATTCCCTGGCAAAGACTCATGATCCAGAAATGAACATTTGGGGCAGATTAGAAAGGAAAAGGATCTCCCCTGAAATAACCCATATCATGAAAAAGAACCTACCTCTCACCTGAAGTTGCCTTCTCGGCCACCGACTTAAACGCTCTTTTCTCCGAATCATATCTGAGCAATTCGAGCGCTTCGTCAAGAGGAAGCCATCTGTAATCGCTGTGCTCTTCGTAGATGTTTCTACTCAGATCCACCTCAATCGGTGATCGGAGCTCCACGCCAAAAACGTGCTCAATAACGTAATCCCCCCTTCTATCGATAAAGCTGAATTCATACGCATCTGGTATGATCCTTTTGAATGATATCCTGTCTATTCCCGTCTCCTCTCGCACCTCCCTGTGGAGGGCTTCTGTGGTTGACTCTCCTGTCTCCACGGTACCGGTAACACCTTGCCAGAACCCTCCTCTCGAGGGTATGGCATGAAGTAGAAGGAATTTGATCCTTCCATGATCACTGGTGAAGAGTACAGCCTGAACCTTCTCCCTCTTCATTCACTCCCCTATCTCTTCCAGAATTTTCACGTAGCTGTATGCCTCGTGCGTACCAAAGCAGTACCTTATGGTTCTGTGATTTCTCTTGAGTTCTTTAACCTCCTCTTTCACATCTTCGGGAGATCTGTGTCTAACAAGAACGTCGGCAATGAGCCTGGCAACTTCCTTCGTATCTGAACGGTCAAAGCCAAGCCTGGTGATCTCCTGCGTTCCTATGCGTATACCGCTGGGATTCTGTGAGTTCTTGCTGGAATCCCAGGGAAGCATGTTCTTGTTCAGGATGATGCCAGCCCGTTCCAACACCTCAGCGGCGTACTTTCCGCCTCCCTGCTCCCTTACATCAGCGACGATCGTGTGAGATCTGGTGAAACCGTTCTTTTCGCCGAGAACGGATATACCTTCTTCGGCGAGGGTCTGTGCCATTGTGGTTGCATTGGCTATCGTGTTCTGAGCGTATTCAGCTCCATATTCAAGTTCTTCGGCGAGCGTAATGCCCAGAGCTGCCATTGCGTTCAGATGGTGGTTGCTCAGCACGCCGGGAAACACACCTCTCTGTATATGTTTCCACAGATCTGATGTATCGTTGCTCAGGATGATTCCGTGTTGTGGACCAGGAAATGTTTTGTGAGTGCTTGCTGTTATAACGGTAGCACCCTCCCTCAGAGGATCCTGGAACTTTCCACCACCTATCAGGCCCAGCACATGTGCTGCATCATACCAGACTGTGCAACCCACCTCATCAAATGCCTCGGATAGCTCCTTCAGGGGAGCGGGAAAGAGGAACACGGAACGCCCAAAGAGACAGACCTTCGGTTTCTCCTGCTTTATAAGCCTAATCGTTCCGTCAACATCTATGTTCATATCCTCCCTGTTAAAGGGATAGGCGGTTGAGTGAAGCCCTCTTAACCCCACAGCGCCAAATCTGGCAGCGCTTATGTGTCCACCGCCGGAAAGGGGTGGTACGGTTATTTTGTCTCCTGGAGAGGTAGTTCCATAGAGGGTTGCGATGTTCGCAACCGTACCAGAAATGGGTCTCGGGTCCACACTTTCGGCTCTGAAGAATTTCTTTGCGAGGTCCATCACGAGAACCTCTACCTCATCAACATATTCGTTTCCCTGGTAATATCTGTGATAGGGGAGCCCCTCTGCATATCTGGAACCGAAATCAGAGATAAGCATCTCCATGGCCAGCGGGCTCATGAGATTTTCAGAAGCTATGAGAGGAATACTGTCCCTGAACATCTCGTTGTGTTTCATTGCCAGATCCCTGATTCTCCGAGCAAACATACGGTTATCAGTCATAATTTACGTATATCTGTAAAGTATAAGTAGCATGGGTATCTGTTCAATTATTGAGATCAGTACCGCTGAGATCTCCTTCTCGCTCGGCGCTCCTTAACACGGGATATTTCGTCCTTTTCCTCCTGAGTTAGTTCAACATCCTCCTTATCAGCTTCACGTATGAAACGAGGTGGTATCTCTCGTGTCAGGAATATGTCATCATTGGCTCTGAATATTCTTCCTCCTGAACCGATAAAAGAACCTGAGTCGATTTCGAGCACCTCCGGATCGTCAACGTGAAACAAACCCGAAACAAAAGCCTGTCTGTAGGTCTTCGAGATGTGCACCCAGGTCCTGTCAGAAGGACTTATTCCCGCCTCCTTTATGAGATCCTTCTCCTCCAGAGTGGTCTGGTAGTACAGTTTCTCCGGAATATCATCATCGGGAAGATCATCCATCTCAACGGGGATCGTGTGCCCGTAATTGGCTCTGATCTCCCCCCTGTTGTTTATGGAGTACCGGTGTCTGTCATCTGTTCTTATAAGGGCTTCTATGTGCCGTGGTGTTAACCATCCATACCCTCTCCTCTCAGCTCTTATTGCTGCAATGATGGGATAGATCTTAGCCCATCCGTGATCGTCGAGGCGTATTCCATACCTTTCTGGAAAATGCCTGAGCATACCTGCCAGTATCCTGCTTATGCTATCTAACTCCCTTCTATCCATCAGCAACCTGCCCCTTTCCCCACAGACAGGACAGCTCTCTCCTCTGAAGAATCCGTGCTCACGGCATTCTCTCAATTCATTTTCCACCATTCTCACCCTTCAAATATTTTATTATCTCCTGTGAAACGTCAATTTTACTGTAGGCACCGGCCACGGTGTTCGTGACTGATAGTTCATCGGCCAATGAAGCTATCCTCTCGTGACCATTGTTGGCAAAGAGGCCATGCACCGCACCCACAGCGATGTACGAAGCACCAAGGGAGCGAAGTAGCTCGATGCTCTTCATTATGGTGCCTCCAGTTGATATTATATCATCGAATATGAGAACTCTCTTTCCATTGAAATTGATATCTGAAGGTGGTTCCATTGTAACATTCTTGGGGTCGGTCCTTATTTTGTTGAAGTAGGTAGCTTCAATCCCAAGGAGATCTGCAATTGATCTAGCTCTATTGTAACCACCATCATCGGGTGAAACGACCATATCAAGTTTTCTGTTTCGGTAGTACTCCGCAACCGAATGGTCCACCTTGAGGTTCGAAAACGGAATCTTTGAAAACCCAATCGTCTCTTCGTCGTGTATTTCGATGGTTGCCATTCTATCGACATAATTGCTGAAGAGAGTAACCAGAACCTTTGAGGATATTGGCTCACCTGGTTTATACCTCATATGCTGCCTTCCGTAACTGAAATAAGGAATGATGAGTGTCAGTCTCCGTGGTTTCATACCGGAGGCAGCATCAACCAGCAACATGGTGTGTATTATTCCCCCATCTGATCTAGTGTCCGAAACAATGGCCACATCTTCCTTTTCCAGAGGGGTCTTCACTCGGATATACAGCTCTCCATCAGGGAACCTCCGCTTCTCCACCTCCCCAATTTGAGAACCCGTCCCTTCCGCTATCCTGCGGCATAACTGTTCGCTGTTATTTCCCGCAACGATCAACATGTATAACTGCACCTTATCCCAAACCCTGTTTAAATTTTTTCAGGTCAAAATTTTCTTTCTTTTGAATATGTGTCCCTTTACCTACCATAAAGACTGATAGACGAATGCGTTGCTGGCTCTCTTTTCTGTGAGATCATGAGCCTGCAGATGACTATATTTCGGCACAAGCCGAGTTAACTAGAAATCTGCACGATGCATCAATACCGATCTATCCATTGGATTACACAGTTGAGTGGTACCATACGGACCGCAATCTCCCAACTTTCAGCGAGAGAGAGGCTACCTGAAAGTGTGGAAAGATCCCTTCTCGTGCTGTAAATACCATTCAACGATCTGTAAAATCTTCTTCAACTCATCTGAGCAACGCAACCCCGAAACGGCTAGATATCTTCCTACCTTAAGCAAGGAAACGTGCTGATTCTTGCCATCAAAAAAGGGCTAATGACTGTAGGAAAAACTTATCATTTAAGAAAGGGGTAGAAAACCGGTGATCATTACCTCCCAAACTTTTCGCGGTATCTGTCCCTGGACTCTCTAATCTCATCCATCGCTTTCTCCTTGCCAAGCCACCCCTTCACCTCTGTATGTTTACCTTCCAGGAGTTTGTATATTTCGAAAAAGTTGGAGATCTCCTTTGGTAGATGTTCGGGGAGCTGCTCTATGCTTTCGAATTTCCCATATATGGGATCGTGTGAGGCCACAGCGAGAATCTTATTGTCGATAGTACCCTGATCGATCATCTCAAGAACGTCTATGGGTTTAGCCGTTACAACAACACCGGGATAGGTTGGCTCACTCATCAAAACGATAACGTCAAGGGGATCATTGTCAAGATAGTAGGTCCTTGGAATCATGCCGTATTCACCCGGAAACATAACGGAGTGGTGAAGAACACGATCAAGAATTATCCCGCCAAATTCCTTACTAACCTCATATTTGCATTTACTACCTTTGGGCGATTCCACAACGACATAGACCTCCTCAGGGGGGTTTGGACCACATGGAATACTGTGCCAGTAGCTTTCATCTGAACTCATAGTTCACTAAGAGGCATATCCTACTTATCTTTTATGCAGTACACAAATGGAGGATTTCATCTTAAGATTCACTCACAGTGAATAAATTGCTTCATTTTACACATCCTCTTCTTTCATTCATTTATGTCTGAAAGATTAAAGAGATGGTTAGTATCTATGATGCAGGTTTGATTATCGGATAGTTTGTTGGGATCTGGTATGTGTTTCCATTGATCTCTACATCCTGAGGAGTGTACCAGTTGTAAACGGTTATAGGGCTTCCACCATTGCTGTTTGGGAAACCATAATTTTTAATATACCCACCATAAATGACAGTACTGCTAGTAACACTGATTATTCCGGATTCAAACAGTGAGGCTACAGACACACCATACCCTATCAGGCTAATGATGATTGAAGGGATAGTTACAGCATCCGACCATGGAACTGCGGCAAGAGCAAGATCAACAGATACCATTGCAACAAGCAAACCTAGACCGGCTAAGATCTCTCCCTCAACATCATTTTTAAAGGCTGTTATGTTTGAATAGATTGTATTCCAGCTGACTTTTTGTAAATAATTAAGAGTCGTGATATTTTCAGTGCTATTCTGGTTACCCCAGAGGGCTGCCGAATCTGTTCCGTTGAAGTATATTCCCATGGCGAGACTGTACCTCTCCTGAAGGCTGAGGTTCTTGTATTCAGAGTTGGTGTATTTCTTGAGATTCACATGTCCGGCAGCGAATGCTTTTATGTGGAATTGATCACCAGAATGATTAAGTGAGCTGATGCCCATGTCTGTTTGGTATTTGTTGCTTCTCTCTACTATCCTGCCTGTTGAGGAAAGTTTAACCCACTGGTACCTCATTATTGTTACATTTCCCTTTATCGCTATTACGCCATCATGTAACGCTAAGCTGCCGGGCTTACTTTCAGTGCTATTCGAGCCAAAATAAAGCCCTGCCGTGTAGAAGGCACTGGTACCCATCTCATAGGATTTGGATCCAGAGTAATCGAACGACTTTGCAAGGCTGAACTCAGTATTTAGGCTAGTGGAACCAATAGATATGCTATCTGTTACCAACACATCAACATTCCTGTCAGTTACATTGAGGAACGATATGGGTATCCATGCATTTACGAAATTCTCAGATTTGATCTCCACCCATGTCCAGTATGTTGAAGACCCTCCAGGGAATGGAAGGTGATCCGCTCTGTATAGGGATTCTGATTTATAGAGATACCCGGACCTGCCATAGAGGTATTCTCCATTGACGGTATAGATCGGATATTCAGGGAATGACAACATGCCCTTCTTAACATAGAGTGCCTTCATGGGGAAGGCAGGATGTACAGATATGCTGATCATACTGGTTCTGTTCACCGTGAAAGGATTGTATGGTGATGCTGTTGTGTATGTGTAGACAGCATCGGTGGTTGAATTATGCTCCGCCACATAAGAGATCATGACAACAAGTGATGTTTTGCCACCATGGGAATTCATGAAGTATCTTTCCCATGCATGCATGATATCCATGAAGGTGAGGGGTAGCCTGACAGATGCATGCCAGGATGTGTTGATCCACAGAGATACCATGGGTGATACATTGCTGTACACAACATATGAAGGGGAAGATGAAACGGGATGCATGACAGGCCATATCTCAACCCATGCACCTGAGAGGTTCATTTTTCCATCCATGATGGAAGGAGAATACATGGATGGCTCTATTGATATGTTGGCGGATATGTTGCTGAGGGGCATGACTTTCCTTGGAGTATTGCCACTCATGTTAATGGAATATACGGATGCAGCAAAGGCACCCGCAACAATGATTGCTGAAGATATAATGGCAAACAGAATACTCCTTCCCCTGGGATCAGAAGGGATTTTCAGCTTCACCATTTTAGATCAGAGATATACATGATTTACAGGTATATATATCGATTTTCAAACATTGTCAGTTTCTGGCCGATGGAAATGGAAAAATTCAGGGCAGGAAGATCTTGAGATTTTAATCAGGCTGCACTTAGGAGTTTTCGCGGGATCATGATGGTTTCCACAAATCCTCTGGAATCAACTTAGATTTGACAGTCTCAATTCTCCAGCCTGAGAACTTCCCCCGGACAGGAAGTAAAACATGAAATGGTGTAAATTGG
>Ga0256829_1001528_pt1 | contig 18779 bp, 16 predicted proteins | sample 131447metaG_FD_185979 | JGI IMG/M metagenome (GOLD analysis project Ga0256829, IMG submission 185979) | Hydrothermal vent microbial communities from Lau Basin, Pacific Ocean - 131-447 | ecosystem: Environmental > Aquatic > Marine > Hydrothermal vents | place: Pacific Ocean: Lau Basin | collected...
TATAAAGGTAACCGACGAGGATATATCCCGGCGCCGTAATGAACATTAACAACAGTATGACAAAGAGCTGTTTATGCATAAACTTATAAAAATTAACTCGAGTATTTTGTTCCATCTTTGTACTGCCATATTATAATTTTTTCTGATTATATCACATTTTTGTCACTTTTTTTAGGAATAATATTTGCATAAGAAGATTATGGATAAATTATATAAAAAACCGACACTAGAAATAATTGAAACACTACAAAAAAAAACAAAAAATGTACATTATAAAGAAATAATAGAGTTTAAAGCCCCAAATCCCGACCTTACAACATCAACATATAATGGAAATATGGTGCAGTTACAAAATGAAACAGTGATATATAGAGGCTATAAAACATGGATGGATCTGGCACATCTCTTACAATATAGGATGCTTACACCCGAAATAGTAAATGATGAGTTTGTGCTTATCCGTTATGAGAAGCTCAATGAGGACAGCAGTTTTCATAAAAATATTACAGAAAAAGAAGAAAAATATGGAGAAAATTCTATATTTTCTCAAATTCATAAAAATGAAGAGGCTGCGTTTATATACTACTACACTCAAGCGCTCAAAAATGTGCAGATAGAGAAGAGAGTGCGTATTTTAAACCTTGGTGTCAACAGTGGTGATGAATTTGAAGCCATACAAAAGCTCTGTGAGAACTTCGATGCACTAGAACTTGTCGGCGTAGACTACTGTGAGAGTGCTATAAACGCAGCAAAAGAGAAGTTTAAACGCAGTGAGAATGTAACATTTTACCAACACGACATAAATGAGCTAAACAGCCTAGAATTAGGTAAATTTGACCTCATCATCTCCATAGGAACACTGCAAAGCTCAAACTTAGAGTTTAACAAGCTAATTATGTCTGTAGTTCAAAACCAACTCAAAAAAGATGGAGCAATGGTACTTGGTTTTCCAAACTGCCGCTGGATAGATGGAGAGATGGTCTATGGAGCGCGGGTAAAAAACTACCCGTTTTCAGAGATGGGACTGCTCTATAAAGATGTCATCTTTGCTAAAAAGTATCTGCAGCAGAAAAAGTTTCGCGTCACCATTACAGGCAAAGACTACATCTTCTTAACTGCTACGTCAATCCGCAAAGATTAAGAAGCAAAACCTGAACTAAAGTTGTCTTTAGCTACCACTATTCTTTTTTGCTTCTCTTTACGTTGTGTATCTTTTTCGACAAAGATTTTCTTACGCGTTTTAGGATCCATCTCTGTATAGTACATCACCGCAGAGTAAGTCGATGGTGTCGGCGTGAAGACCTGCGCCTGTTCGGGATTCATCTGCAGTTCATCCCTTGTAAAACGCTTCAACTCATGCATATCTTTCTCTTCACAGCCCGGATGCGCGGCGATGAGATAGTAGGTAAGGAACTGATTTTTCCCCTCTTCACGGTTAAGTTTGTCATAGAGCTTTTTAAAATCTATAAGCTCTTGCTTGCCCGGTTTTCCCATCAACTCAAGCACATGCTGCTGCGTATGTTCAGGGGCGACTTTCATCTGTCCGGAAATATGGTGTTTTACCATCTCTTTAAGGTAGCTATAGCCATGCTTTTTGTCTGCGTTTATTAAGTCATAGCGCACACCCGAAGCTACAAAGGCTTTACGTACACCTTCTACTTCTCTTACCTGACGCAAAAGGTTAATGTTGCGTGAATGATCGACCTTCATAGATTTACACAGATGATTTGCATCAACACAGCGCTGATGATCACAAGTACCGAGTTTGAGCTTTTTGTTACACTCATAGCCGTACATATTTGCCGTAGGCCCTCCGACATCGGAGATGATGCCTTTATAGTCTCTGTACTTGTTAAAATCCTTTGCCTCGGCTAAAATGTTCTTCTCTGAGCGTGTTCGTATGGTACGCCCCTGATGCACACCAATAGCACAGAAGTTACACTCTCCCCAACATCCGTGATGTGTCATAATGGAAAACTTGATCGTCTCAAGACACTTCACTTTTCCCATCTTCTCATAGTACGGATGCTGCTCTCTTGTAAAAGGCAGATTGGAATTTGCATCCATCTCATCTTCATTCAGGTAATCACATGGAGGGTTTTGAATGAGGTAGCGTGAATCTACCGGCTGACACAGACCTTTTGCACTTATAGGGTCGTTGTTGTCATAAAAATCATCAAAGAGGTCAATGTAGCGCTCAGGCGTATCGACACACTCTTGATGTGATGGAAGCTGAATGTATTCATATACTGGTTCTTTAGAGATGTAACAGATACCGCGAATATCTCTGTAGTCTCGCTTCTCTTCTATGGCCTTTGTGAGTTGTTCAAGTGCTATCTCGCCCATACCGTAAATCATCACGTCTGCTTTTGAATCAAACAAAATAGGCTTGCGCATCTTGTTCGACCAGTAATCATAGTGGCTCGTTCGGCGAAGACTCGCCTCTATGCCGCCTAGTACCAATGGCACTGTATTTTTAAAATAACGGCGAATAAGATTACAGTAAACACTCAATGCTCTGTCTGGTCGCTTGTTATTCTTTCCGCCCGGTGTGTAGTCATCAGAGTTACGAAACTTTTTTGTAGCGGTATAGTTACTCACCATACTGTCGACACTCCCGCCACTTACACCCCAGTAAAGACGAGGCTCACCCAAACGCATAATGTCATCTGGAGTATTTATGTCAGGTTGCCCTATCATTCCTACTTTGTAGCCCATTCGCTCGAGCATACGACCGACCATTGCAACACCGATAAAAGGAGAGTCAATGTAAGAGTCTCCACTTACCAAAATCACATCACAATAATCCCACCCCTTTGCATACATCTCTTCACGGGTTGTCGGAAGGAAGTCTTTCTCGGTAAACTTTACCGTGTTGCGCTTGTCTCTATTTTTATCTTTATGTCGTCTGCTCAAAATCACACCTTTTTATAGTGCGTAATTATACACTACTCTTACTTACAAGCATCTCTTGAAATTTGTTTATATCTTTTTTTTTGGCAACAATGACCAAAATATCGCCCGCATCAAGTTTATGGTTGATTCTATGGTCGGTAAATACAAGTTCATAACCCAGTTCTTTATCTATGATGGCAATGAGAATGATACCCATCTGACGAAACTGAATCTCACTGACGTACTTCCCTTCTAAAAAAGTGTTTTCTTGGAGTTCAAGTTCAAGCATTTTAAGGTCATTTTGTTTATAGACTATCTCATCCAGTGCCATAGAGACTGCTGGTTTTGTCAGGACATTGACTATACGTCTTGAAGTCGCTTCATAGAGGTCAATGACACTTGTAGCACCTGCGTATTTGAGCTTTCTTGTTGTCTCGTTGGAGTTAGAGTTTGCTATGACATTTGCTTCGGGGTAGAGTGACTTGAGTGTCAGTACTAAAAAGAGATTATTTGCCGTTTTATTCATCGCACAGTAAAATATGGACTCCGCTGCGTTTATATTGAGTGCTAAAATATCATCATTGCGTTTGATATTTATATGTGTAATATCCACAGCAGTATCACTTTCTGACTCGACATAGTCGTCCATCCCGACAACAACTTTGACATTATGTCCTCTTGAGCGCAAGTTTTTATAGAGTTGTCTTCCAAAAGAACCATACCCAAAAAGTACAATATCTTGTAGTTTTTTCATACTTTACATCTTCCTTTTGAGGTTTGCTACTGCACTTGAGTAGCCTATGCAGACAAGGTTGTCTCCTGCATTGAGCACAAACTCGTCACTTGGGTTAAATATAAACTCTCCAAGTTTTGCACCCTCGCTGCGTTTAAAAACACCCAAAAGTATCAAACGCAGCCTCTCAAAATCAACTTCACCTATCGCTTTATTATCTAAAAAGCTTCCCTCTGCGATGGCTATTTCATTTATCTGTGTTTTTTCTTTCTCTTCTATGATAGAGAGCAGCACTTCAAACGCAACAGGTTCTCCTGCATAGACCGCACCCATCATACCTGCCACCTCTTCAGGCATAATAACCTGATCGACATGTGCGCACTCCATTTTAGTCGCTATTTCATGGTCGCTACAACGCGCAGCAACGTGTACTTTTTCATTAAGACTTTTAACATTGACTGCAATAAAAGCATTTTGAATGTCATCAGAGGTCAAACACAACACATGAGAGATACGATCCGCAATTCCAAGCTTTTCAAATATCCCGCCTTTGGTTGCATCTGCACATATCGCATGATAACCATCGTTGTATGCAAGTGCGGCCATCTCTTCACTGCTGTCAATAATTACAAACTCCACACCCTCTTTTTCCAATCCCCGCACGACCAAACGACCAAGCAGACCATAGCCACATATAACAGTGAGCTTTTTCTTTTTTCCAACTTCTTGTACAACCCTGTCTTCTCGAAGGACACCAAGTCTTTCATTGAACGATGAAACAATAATAGATGTCACAAAAGAGATAAGCCCAATCCCTGTAAAGATAATAAGCATAGTAACAATTCTACCTTCAGGCGTTATAGGAGCAATATCCCCATAACCGACAGTAGAGATGGTAATAAGTGCCCAATAAAATGCATCAAAAAGGTTATGGATATTCGGATTGTCATTATCACCCTCAAAGACATAGAGCATAATGCCTGCAATGAATATAAAAAAAGTAGAGAGCGTTAAAAGTGTCATAAGTTCAAATTTTTTATTTTTCAGTACATATAAAAAACCGGTAAGACTCTTTGTATAACGCAGCATCTTGAAGGCACGAAAGAGTACAAAAACACGCAGTACCCGAAGTCCTCTGTAACTTGGTAAAATAGCTATGAGGTCAATAATGGCTGCAAATGAGCTCATATATGCCCATTTATCTTTCGCTATTTTTGAAAAAAGAGAAAGAAGACTTACCCTTTTATCAAAATAACTGCTCTCTTCATACTCATCAATAATGATCTTATGAATATCGCTATATACCCACATACGCAACAGATACTCAACAACAAAGACAGTAGTAACGAAATAGAGATCGAAATTATCAAGCCATACTGGAATATGCTGTTTGACATCCATAACCAATAGTGTTACACTGCTTAAAATGACAAAAATCATAAAAAAATCAAAATACTTTTTGTACGGATAATCGTCATTTTCAATCAAATCATAGACAAAGTTTTTAATATTGTTATATCGCTTCGAACCCTGTAGTAAATAGGCAAAAGAGAGAAGTTTATGCTTCGTCTGTTTCATTTTCTTTCCACATATCTAAACTAAAAAGTTTTTTATTTTCCTCTTTCCCTAAAACATAGTTCAATTCATAAATATTGTTGATGATATACTCAAAATCCTCATAGTTCTCTTCATCTGCTACACTCAAGAGTTCATCACCTACTTGTAGGTTCATCTGCGAATCAGGCATCAAGTAGACCTCATCACCGCGTTTCAGGAGTAAAAATACTATTTGCAACATCTCTTCTCTATTTTCACGTGAGCGTCTGAGGCTTGCAAGTGTGACCGGTGTACCTTTTTGGAGTTCAATATTGAGCGCATAGGCATTTTCATCATTGAGCTGCGTTTCATAGTACTTCGGATTCATCCCTGTAATGTTGTTAAGCACATTTACGATGATCTCTGCCCACTCCTCTGTCTGTTTGCGTGACTCTTTAATGAAAAGGTCAACCAGAGGCCGTGCAATGAAGTTGTAGGTGGCATCAGCCAATATCTTTTCAACGACATATATTTTATTGATTTTTGCGGCTTTAAAGATGTTGAGATCATCCAGGGAATTCTCTCGTGCCATTGTAAAAATGTCAGGATTGAGCTGTTTTGCACTGTTTAAAATAGTAAGATTGAGTATGTCATTTTTTGTAGCGGCGATGATACAGGCACTCTCTTTGACCCCAAGGTCAATGAGCTTTTGCATATCCTCTTCATCTCCGAAGATAGTCGACTCTTTTTGTTTTATATATTTTTTTGAATTAAAACTTTTTAAAACATACTCGACATTTGCACGCTTTAATCCTGCTGCTATTGCTTTTCCCATACGTCCATTTCCATAAATTATATATCTTCCGGTTGGGAACCTGTCTCTGCTTTTTAGTTTTAATATATGCCCATACATCCACATCTCTAAGAGCCAAATATGTGGTGAAGTGATACCAAAATAGATACGCTTGGAAATAATATCAAAGGGATTTTGTACATGTTCAAGTCCCATATTATGAAAATATGCTACCTGCTCCGGAGATGTTGCTTTAATAATGATGTCTATCTTTTTATTGAGCAGCATACAGACAGTTGCGATGTTGGCATTTACCATGTCATTTTCAAAGAGAGATATAACACCCTTACAGTTTTTTTGATGTATTCCTGACATTTTTAACATCTGTTGGTTTGTCGCGTCTCCAACAGAGGCAGGAACATGGGGATAGAAATTTTCCAGTACAAGTTCTTCTATTTTTTGAGGACTTTTATCAAGAACAACTGCCCTGTAATCTACACCGTTAATTTTATTGATAATTGTTTTCGTAATACTGTTGTAACCAAGAATGATATAAAAAGGTTCATGCAGATTTTGCACCTGCTTTCGAAAAATATTCAAATTCAAAGCACGTCTGAGCCCTTCATCTTGAATGAGCGCCACAATAGCCCCAATACCATAGAACCACCCTACAACAGTGAAGTAGATAGTAAAACTGACCCACATCCTCTGATGGTAGTTAAACGCATAGGGTGCTTCTCCAAACCCGATGGTGCTTGCCATATACGTTACAAAATAAAAAGCATCGAAAAATGTCATTTGATAAGGGTTGCCCTGTGGATCTGTTCCGGGAATAAGCACCAAACCTAAAATAGAGATGGAAAAAGTAACGATAATGACAAGAAAAGGAGTCCTCAAACGCTTGAGAACTATCCATATTATTTGTTCGTTCATGCGCTATAATCTATCTTTTTGATTTAATCGTATCACCGACAAAGAGTATGACAGAGACTGCGTTTGCAAGGAGTGCCCCACCTGAGAGAGAAACGATGGCAGTTGTAGCTTCGGTACCGACATTTTGTGCCACATACTCAGCAAATGCCCAGACAGTCGCAGAAGCAATAAGCTGAATATCTGCAACAATACTCGTAGCGAGTAAAACGGCACCAAGCTGTGTTCTGTCACCAAGTTTTAGTACCGTAGCGATTAAGTTTACGATAATAGCAGCAAAAAGTTCATATGCACTGTGTTCTATCAGTTGTGTCGGATCTCCATAAAAAAAGCCGAAATTCAGTGTCATTGCCAAGGTAAAGAATAACCCCGAGATAATCTTATGCATATTCATAGTAGAAAGCTCCCAAAAAACAAGATGTAAAATTGTATCTCTATTTACATTATAAAATATATATTTTTGTAAGATTTAAATTTATTTCCCAATATGTGTATTTTATGTACACAATTACCTTGAATAAGCTATAATAACCCATAAAACCAACATAAAGTAAAGCAATGAAATATCCTTATGAAAATTTAGAAAATTTTACACTGCCGGCTCTTTTAAACCGTTCGGTCGAACTTTATGGAGATAAAAAGGTTCTCTCAAAGGTTGACCAAGAACCAATGACCTATAACGAGATGGCACAGAGTGTTCAGAATATGATTCAGATGCTTAAAGATAATGGTGTCAGAAAAGGTGACAAAGTAGCTCTGCTGAGTGAAAATATGCCAAACTGGGCAGTAGCATACTTTAGTGTTACATACTTTGGTGGTGTTATTGTTCCCATACTTCCGGATTTTCACCCTGCAGATGTGCAGCATATCATCCGTCACTCGGAAGCTAAAGCTGTATTTGTATCCAAAAGACATCTTCAAACCATAGAAGATCTCGAAGAGTCAAACATGAAGTTTGTCATACAGCTTGATGATCTGAGTATGATAGATGAGCTTACAAACCATACCTACATCTCTAAGCTCAAACAGCGCATGGCATCAAAAGGGCTTCCAAAACCTGCAGAGGACGACATGGCAGCACTGCTGTATACTTCAGGAACAACAGGACATTCGAAGGGAGTTATGCTCTCACACAAAAATCTTGTTACAAACGCAATGAGTGCCTATAAAAATATTCATATAACACAAGAAGATACATTTTTATCTATTTTACCACTTGCACATACACTGGAGTGTACCGTAGGAATGATAGTTCCTATTTTACATGGTGCTGATGTGGTTTACATCGACAAAATGCCGACACCAAATGTCTTGGTCAAAGCCTTTGCAAGTGTCAAACCGACAATGATGCTCAGTGTGCCTCTGATTATTGAAAAAATCTACAAAAATAAGATAATGCCTAAATTTACAGCTTCATTGCTTATGAGAACGCTCTACTCTATTCCTTTTGCAAGAAGACAGCTCAACAAAATAGCAGGAAAAAAGCTCATAGATACTTTTGGTGGGCGTTTGAAGTTCTTTGGTATCGGTGGGGCAGCTCTTCCTACCTATGTAGAGACTTTTTTAAAAGAGGCAGATTTTCCTTACATTGTCGGTTATGGACTTACTGAAACTTCACCACTCATTGCCGGAGGGCGTATGGGTATGCCTATAAAGATCGGTTCTACAGGTCTACCTATGGTCGGTGTAGATGTAAAGATAAAAGATGCAAATCCTGAAAACGGAGAAGGTGAAATAGTCGTCAAGTCACCAAGTGTTATGCTTGGCTACTACAAAGACAAAGAACAGACTGCAGAGGTGATTAAAGATGGTTGGTTCTACACGGGTGATTTAGGATACTTAGATGATGATGGCTACCTCTTTATCAGTGGTCGTAGTAAAAATGTCATTATAGGCTCAGGTGGAGAGAACATCTATCCTGAACAGATAGAAGGTATAATCAATCAAAACGAAGCTGTTTTAGACTCTCTGGTTATGGAGAAGGACTCCAAACTCATTGCAAGAATTCATCTTGACTATGAACTCATTGACAAAATGTTCGATGCACATAAAATGCCTGAAGCGGAAGTAAGAAAAAAGATAGCTGACTATCTTGAAGAGATGCGTGTAGAGGTCAACACACAACTCGCATCATTTGCAAAAATTCAGAAATTTGTGGAGCAGATAGAGCCTTTTGTAAAGACTCCTACGAAAAAGATCAAACGCTATCTCTATATAGAGTAGTGTTTGATTATAATCTTAAAATTGTGGTTGTACGAAAGGGATAACCTGTTTTTTACGGCTGAGAACCTTGTCTAACCATGCTTTATGGTTTTCAAGTTTTGTGTTAAACGCAGCCTCTATTTTACTCTCATCGTCTGAGACAACAAGCAGTTTAGAACCCTCTTTCATGATGTCTGTAAGAAGTATGAGCACAGTATGTAAGCCATTTTCTTCTTTCATCTTTCTCATATCTTCTAAAAGTTCCTCTTCACGAGGCTCAAGTACTGTAATGTCCACCATTTCAAGCTGACCTACACCAACTTTACTATCATTCATATTGAACTCTTTGTAATCTCTTGTATTTAAGTCTCTCGCACTCGCACCATCGACTGCAGATTTTACAATGAACATTTCCATAGCAAGTTTTTTATAATCCTCTACACCTGCAATTGCAGCCAGCTCTTTTACAGCTTTTGTGTCTACTTTTGTACACGTTGGAGATTTAAAGATAACCGTATCACTTAAAATTGCAAGCATCATCATACCTGCTATATTTTTAGGAATCTCTACGCCATAAGATTTATACATCTCATATACAACAGTGTTTGAGCATCCTATAGGTCTTACCCACATCTCCAGTGGAGCATTTGTTGTCAAGTCACCAAGTTTATGATGGTCGACGATCCCTAAGATAGTCGCTTCTTTAATATCATCTTGAAAAAGAAGACTATCACTGTCATCCACCAAAAATACTTTTTCTCCGGCAACAGATGTTTTAAGTACTGGAAGTTCTCCATCGAACTTGTCCAATATAAACTGTGTCTCAGCAGAAATATCACCCTGACGTGCAGGAATATACTCTTCATCCTCTACTTGATTTTTTAAATACGCAATAGAAATAGCACCGACAATAGAGTCACTATCGGGATTTCTGTGTCCAAAAACATATACTGACATTATAAGCCTTTAAATTTTTTTTGAAATTATACTATACTTTATGTAAAGCTAACTCTTTTTCGAGATATTCACCTGTATAAGAGCCTGTTTTTTTATGCGTTGCTGCCAACTCTTCAGGAGAACCCTCGGCAATGATAAGCCCACCGCCACTGCCGCCTTCTGGTCCCATATCGATGATATAGTCGGCATTTTTTATCATATCGAGATTATGCTCAATAATAAGCACAGAGTTTCCAAGCTCTACAAACTTATGCAGTACATTTGTGAGTCTGTCCACATCCGCAAAGTGCAGACCTGTTGTCGGCTCATCCAAAATGTAGAGCGTTTTTCCTGTATCTTTTCGACTGAGCTCTTTTGAGAGCTTTATACGCTGCGCCTCTCCACCTGAGAGCGTTACTGCGTTTTGACCGAGGGTAATGTAGCCAAGTCCGACATCGACAAGTGTTTTCATCTTCTGATGAATCTTTGGAATAGGTTTAAAAAATTCAAATGCCTCTTCCACACTCATTGCAAGTACATCAGAGATAGTTTTACCTTTGTAAAAGACTTCCAAAGTCTGCTGGTTGTATCTTGTACCGCCGCAGGCATCACACTTGACCATGATGTCCGGCAAAAAGTGCATCTCTATTTTGTTCTCACCTTCTCCCTGACACTTCTCACAACGCCCGCCTTTGACATTGAAACTAAAGCGTGAAGCTGTATAGCCACGAATCTGGCTCTCTTTTGTCTGTGCAAAGAGATTTCGTATCTCATCCATGACACCTGTGTAAGTTGCAGGGTTTGAGCGTGGTGTTCGTCCAATCGGACTTTGATCTAGGTAGATGACTTTGTCAACATTCTCAAGCCCACTTATCTCTACGCCTGCTACTTTGTTTACTTTACGTGCGTGGTTTAGGAGTTCTCTTGCAGTTGGTAAAAGAGTTTGAAGCATCAAAGAACTCTTACCGCTTCCACTCACACCGGTAATACAGACGAAATTATTGAGTGGAATTCTTGCGTTTAAATTTTTAATATTATTTAATGTAACATTTTTAATCTCTATCCACTTCTCTTGAGGGCGTCTATAAAAATACTCTATTTTCTTGCGTCCGTACAAATAGTCAGCTGTGAGTGTTTTTGCCTTTTTGAGCTTCTCCAATGTTCCGCTAAAGACAACCTCTCCACCAAATTTACCCGCTCCGCTTCCTATATCTACAATAAAATCCGCATTCTCTATGGTCTCTTTGTCATGCTCTACAACTATGACAGAGTTCCCCTTCTCTTGCAAAGAGCGAAGTGTGCGGATAAGCTTGAGAGTATCTCTCTCATGCAGCCCGATACTCGGCTCATCCAGCACATACATCACACCTGTCAAACCACTTCCTATCTGTGAAGCGATGCGAATACGCTGTGCTTCTCCACCACTAATGGTACGAGCATCACGTCCGAGCGTAATGTAACCAAGCCCTACATCATACAAAAAGTAGAGGCGTTCGCGTATCTCATTGAGTATTGGTGCGGCTATCTGTTGGGACTGGGCATCAAAGTATTCAAAGTTATCTTCGTTGGCAAAGAAGTCATATGTTTTTGCTATTGGCATATCAAGAAGTTCGGCTATGCCTTTGTCTGCTACTTTCACTGCCAAAGACTCTCGTTTTAAACGATGAGAGAGACAAACATCACACACTTTTTCACTCATATAATCAGCAAGCTCTTTTTCATCTTTTATCATATCGTACGCTATTCGGATGATTCCGGGAAAGACTCTTTTGACCTTGTGCTTTTTCCACAAAAACTCTACTTCATCTATATTTCCATGCAGAATTGCTTTTTGCTGGTGCGTTGGAAGCTCTGAGTATGGTACGGTCATATCGATGCCGTTATGCTCGCAAAAACCCTTTAAAAAGGTAAAGTAGTAACCTTTATTGAAACCGTAAACGATTTTCACTGCACCCTTTTCTATGCTCAAATCACCATCTATGATTTTATCTACATCCAAAGCGTAGCGAATACCAAGCCCATCACACTCAGAGCATGCACCCTTTGGAGAGTTAAATGAAAAGCTAAGCGGCTCTAAGGGCTCAAAACTTATTTTACAGTCAAAACAGGCATTATGCTCTGAGTAGTGAATGTGTGGCTCACACCCAAGCTCTTCATGGTTAAGTACCTCGATTTCAAGTTCACCGTAGCTCTCTTTGAGTGCTTTTTCAACATCTGCTGCAATTCGCTCTTTATTCTCAGGCTTAACGATGACTCTGTCAACAACTACTTTAATGGTATGTTTTTTCGTCTTTGAGAGCTCTATCTCCTCATCAAGACGTACCATCACGCCGTCTATCATTGCACGGACATAGCCCTTATGTACCAAGGACTCTATAAGATCTGCATAAGCACCTTTATTTTCACGTACAAGTGGTGCTAAAAGCACAAGCTTTGCACCCTCTGGCAGTTTTGCCACTTCGTTAATGATGTCCGAAGCAGACATTTGTGAAATGACCTTTCCACACTGATGGCAATGCTGCACACCAACACGGGCAAAGAGCAGTCTAAAGTAGTCATATATCTCAGTGATCGTTCCAACGGTTGAACGAGGATTCTTTGAAGTAGTCTTTTGATCTATCGCTATGGCGGGAGTAAGTCCCTCTATTTTGTCCACATCAGGCTTGCCAACACGGTCAAGGAACTGTCTTGCGTATGATGAGAGTGATTCCATATAGCGTCGCTGTCCCTCTGCATAGAGTGTGTCAAACGCAAGGGTTGACTTTCCGCTTCCACTGAGTCCTGTCATAACAACAAGCTCGTTCTTTGGAATAGTTAAGTTTATATCTTTTAAATTATTTTCTCTTGCACCTGTGATTTTTATAACATCTTTTTTTTTCATTTACGCCCCAAAAATTTTATAACTTAAATATAATACTATTATTAGATAAAAAAGACTCAACATTCTCTTTTGTAATTTCACATCTAATCTATGTTTTAGATGTATACCCGCATATACCCCAAAAAGCGATGCTAAACCTATGATAACACCGCTTTCATAATCTACATGCCCATGCAAAGAGTGAGAGATAAGCCCTGATACAGAAGAGAATACAACAAAAAAGAGTCCTGCCGATGTGGCATTTTTAAGTGGAACATGCAAAAACCCCACTAAAATAGGAACAAGTATAAGACTCCCCCCTACTCCAATGGTCATGCTAATAGCACCAATGACAAAACCTATGGTAAAAAGGAGAACTTTATGTACCTCTTTTTTATCTCTATGCTCATGCGTTGTCATAAAAAGCCGCAACAGAGCAAAAAGTGCAAAGAGTAAAAATATAACCTGCAGTGTTGTGTCACTAAACGCAGAGGTAATAGTGCCACTCAATAGCGCACCGGAAAAGCCACCTGCACCTATTGTAAGCACCATTACAACATCTAAAGTACCTTTTTTGTTGTTCAAATAGCTGCCGTAAATAGAACTGAACACCATTTGTACAACAGAGATACCAATGGCAATTTTTGTCTCATAGCCAAATGCTAAAAGGAGTGGCACTAAAATAGTTCCGCCACCTATACCAAAAAGCCCTGAAAGCAAACCGACACCAAGACCAAGGAATATAAGTTCAAACATTCTTATCCAAAATTTTTTTGGAATTGTATCCTAATATTTATAATAATTTAATTTTAGTTTGTGTTAGCTTCAAGTATAATCTGTGAATTATAAGAAAGGTTGATAATGATAAATAGTGTTGAAACTGCAGCAAAAAATTTCTGTACCCATCAATTGGGTATGGAGTGTCAGAATATAGAAAAATATGATGGAGTGAGAACGTTTATTGCTTATATCGATATAGTTGTCAGTACAAAGGAAAAGTACCGAGTCTTTATAGCCGCAAATGAAGCTTTTATCCAGAGTGTGGCTACACTTTTTTTAGAAGAGGAAGAGAGTGATGAGGAAACGCTACAGGATATGACCCTTGAAACTGCAAATTTGATTGTCGGTAGTGCAAAAGTACTTGCTGAGGAGTCAGAAAATCCGTATGATATAGGTACACCCTCTTTTGAGGGTATCACTGCGTTTGACATCAGTTATGATGAAATCGTTATCCTCGCAAACGCAGCAAGTGAACTTATCATCGCCATTAAGGAATTAGATGCCGCATAAAAAAGAGTTTGATCCAGAGAGTGACCTCTCATGGATGGATTATTCGGGTATTTTAGATATGGAGGTAGAGTTTGTTGCCGATTTGGGTGAGACAAACCTCTCTGTTGCTGAAATTTTAAAGCTTGAAAAAGGTTCTATCATAGATTTGAAAAAACCTGCCGGTGAAAGTGTCGAGTCTTACGTAAATGGGCGTATTTTAGGCAAAGGTGAGGTTATGGTCTATGAGAAGAACCTTGCCATTCGTATCAATGAAGTACTTGACTCGAGTGCTGTTTTATACTACCTGTCAAAAGAGAGATTATGATAAAGATTGTTTTACTACTGATACTGCCGTTATTCTTATATGCTTCTAAAATTTTAAACTATAATGTTTACGATAGAACTGACCGAGCAGACATTATGATTACATTTGATACTCCATACAATGGAGTGATTAAACAGAGTACGACAAGTTCCAAAATAATACTTACACTCAAAGATGTCAGTATCGAAGCACCGAAATCTAAAAAAATTGCATCACAGTACCTCCGCTCAATCACTATTGTCCCGCTGCAAAGTGCAACACAAATTGTTGCAAGTGTTCCAAATGACAGTGTTAAACTCCTTGCATCAAAAACAACTGACGGATATGGTCTTAGACTCCGTTTTACTGCAAAAAATTTACAAAATCAAACAAATATATCACCCAAAAATGAGCCATCCCTTGCCCTGCTACCAACCAAAAAAGATGACAACATTTCACAAAGCTATATAATTGTTATTAGCATTATGGTCATTGGTATTTTTATTCTTCTCTATCTCAAACGTAAGGTACAACGCTATCCTGCTACGCAACAAGCCAAATCAAAGCAAGAGAAATGGCTTTTTAACTCTACAAATGAAAAAAGAGGAGAAAAAGCTCCACAGAAAAGTCAAAGTGGTAAAAATGTCGAGATCCGTTTTCAAAAAGCAATTGATAGTGAAAATAGTGTTGTCATGCTGGACTTTGGAACACAAAGCTACCTTATTCTCATGGGTAAAAGCAACATCTTACTTGACAAGTTCACAGATGAAAAGCCATCATCTCAACAGGAGTTTGAGTCAATCTTGCAAAGTAGACACGAAGAGCTAGAATCTTTTTTATCAGATACAAAAGACAATGCCCACAGTAAAAAGAGCACAGAACCATTACAAGCCTATAAAGAACGGGCAGCAACCCTACTCTATAGTGAAAATGAGTAGGTTCTCTCTTCTTACTTCTTAGACTTTAAGTAAGTCTCTTTAAGCAACTTTTTTATAGTTTTTATTTGAGCTGTACTCAGCTCGTATTTTGCATCCATTAACTTGTTAATATGAAAAACTTCTGTAACAGTGATACCGTATGGATCTTTTTTCTCTTTTGTTAGTTTGTTTGCCTCATTGAAACTGTAAAGATACAATCTTTTTCTATTTGTTTGAATGTAATATGTAACAACGATTTCATCAGAGTGTTTTTTCTCCAATGCAATCACAACCCGTTGGTCATCATCATACTCACCATCTTGGATATTGAGAATGTTTTTTACATACTTAACGGCAATGAAACCTACATAAAATTTATTGTAAAGGTCATGATAACGCTGAATATCATCTTTCATTAAAAATCGCATATCTACAATATGGTTTTTATGCCCTCGAAGTGACTTGGTAATCCAACTCATAGTATTGTAATATCTAAACGGATGCAGTTTGAGTGTATGTGCTTCTATCATCTTTTTAGATTTTATTTTATCTTTTGGAAGTAGTTTACGCTTTTCAAGTGTTGTTATGTAATCAAGAACTTTTGATGCAGAGAACTCTTTTGTAAACCAAACTTTACAGTAAGATGGAAACTGTTTTGTTCCTGTAGCACCCTCATTTAAAATGATGAGTGCCTTAATGGTATAGTTTGGAAAGACGGTCTCTAAAAGTGCTTTTTTCTTTCTTAAACGTCTGCGCAGTTTTAGTACCGATTTTACAAGTGTCATCTCAACAAAGTAGAGTTCATTGTTCTTTGTAATGAACATTGCATCAAATTCACTGATCTCTCGGCTTTTTGTTCTATAGACTATCTGTTCTTTTTCGCTGATAGAGAGTGTGTTTGCATAGGCTTTATGCTTATTTTGGTGAAAGCCTTTAAGAATAAACTTCTCAATATCATCATTCTCCTCAGCATAACGCAGCAACTTTTCGTAAATGAAGTTCTCATACACTTCACCCTCAAAAGAGCGATACGAACTCAAATACGCAGGGTCATCTAACTCTATCCCTTTATCTATTAACGAAAGCAGATGTCTTGTATTATATTCATAATGTAAAAGATTGTCAGAAATATCGTCTGTTTGTAAATTTTTTATTGATTGACTTATTTCCAACATTACAGGGTCATCTCACCATTTGTAAAGAATTCATCTATCGCTGCACGGTATTCACGAATATCGGTAATGTTATTTACAGCATTTCGAAGAGCTGATGCACCTCGATACCCCTTGGAGTATGTATGTGTATGTTTGCGAAACATTGGTACACCGTGTGCACCGTAAAACTCTATCATTTTATCAAAATGTTCCATTATTATCTCATGCTTAAGATTTTTATCAACGTGCTCTTCTCCAGTACGAAGCTGATGAAATATCCATGGTGCACCCACTGCGCCACGCCCTATCATCACACCATCTGCACCGGTATGTTCTAAAACCCATTTCGCTTTTTCATAAGAGTCTATGTCACCATTGGCAATGACCGGAATATTAACAGCCTCTTTTATTTCTCGTATAGCATCATAATCTACAGCAGCTTTAAATTTTCCTGCACGTGTTCTTCCGTGAACTGCTAAAAAATCTGCACCGCTATCTTCAACAACTTTAGCAATATCGACATGATTTTTCTCTTCAAAACCAAGGCGTATTTTGACACTGGTAAGATTTTTATTGGATGTATCTTTTATAGTCTTAATAATATCTCCCATTAGAGGAAGATTAAGCAAAAGGGAACTTCCGCTTCCATGACCGACAACCTTCGGTACAGGACAGCCACAGTTTAGGTCAATAATATCTATACCTTCTTGCTCGTTAAGAAGTTCAACAGCAGTACGAACGACATCAACATCTGCGCCGGCAATTTGAACAGAGTAAGGATCTTCAAGAGGGGATTTTTGAAGCATATGCATGGTCTTCTCTGAGCCATGTGCTAATGCATTGGAGCTAAGCATTTCACTCACAGTCAAGTCAGCTCCAAATTTTTTTACGACACTGCGAAAAGGTAGATCTGTAAAACCGGCAAGAGGTGCCAAAACATAAACCGGTTTGTCAAAAGAAAGTTTGTTATCCATTAACAAGAGCTACACGAAAAGATTTATACTAAAGTTTTTACCACACTCTTTAAGCGCACGGTATGCTTTAAAGTTTTGATATTCATCAGCTTGAGAGTTATCTAAAATAGCGTCCGCAGGAGCAAGCATCTCTAAGTCGTAAAGAGTGAATAGATATGCATCAATTGCATCTTCATACTTTTCAGAAAGTGTTTCAAAAAGTTTAATTCTCTGTTCTGGAATCATATCTGTTTTTGAGAGTTGCATAGATATTTGGATATAGTCCTCTTTTGAGAGTTCAAGTTGTTCAAAAAGAGAGAGTAAGTCCTCATTCGGAATACTTAATGTATTCGTATCGGCATTGATTCTCAAAAGGACATTATTAAGCGCATCTCTATTTAAATACTGTTTATATTTCTGTATATTTGCCAAAGAAGCAGTTTTTACATATTCAAGATAAACTTCTTTACGTAGTTGTTCAGAGTATTTTTTCTCAGTAGCTAAAATATCCTCTGCCTTTAATTCACCCTTTTTATATCTGTTTCTTGTATTTTGAATAACAAGTTCATTGTCTATTGGAAGATTAAAAGGTTTCAAGTCAGCAACTTCACCGCTTTTTACGGTTTCAATTGCATTTATAACTTTTTCAATCTTCTCATTTTTGATTTTACCTCTAACATCACCCATAGGGTAAATAGCACTGTTTTCAAGAAGTGTTCCTAAAAGCTTATATCTCTCAGTCTTAAATGTATAATGTCTCTCTTTTTTCCCAAGATACGTATCAGCGATTTCATCAATAATTTTTTCATAATCTTTCTCATATTTACGTAGTTTGAAATTGCCTATTACAGAATAAAATGTCATATGTGCTACACTTGCTATATACAACACAATCAGAGGCAATATGACCCAAAGAGCAACAGATAAAGAAGGCATAGGAATACCGAAAAAATCTATACTCATGCTTGTTTGTGTAACATATGCATAAACATACCAACCCACTAAAGCTATCCATATAAACGCAGCTATCGTATACCTTTTTATATACATTTTAATTTCCTTACTAGTTAGATTTTTCTACAATTTCTCTACAGTCAATACAGTAAATTGCATGAGGTTTTACCTTCAACCTTTGAAAGCCTATCTCATCTTCACACATTTCACAAATGCCATACTCACCATTTGCAATCTTTACGAGTGCATTCTTAATCTCTTTAAGCTCTTGCATTTGTTGATCGTAAATTGCACTCTCTATCATCGAGTTATTGTTTACAGATGCCTGATCACCTTCATCTTT
>Ga0256829_1001529_pt1 | contig 18758 bp, 17 predicted proteins | sample 131447metaG_FD_185979 | JGI IMG/M metagenome (GOLD analysis project Ga0256829, IMG submission 185979) | Hydrothermal vent microbial communities from Lau Basin, Pacific Ocean - 131-447 | ecosystem: Environmental > Aquatic > Marine > Hydrothermal vents | place: Pacific Ocean: Lau Basin | collected...
GCTTTACCCCGATGCCCTGATGGCGACCGAGGATGCGCCGCCGGTGATGATGGCGCTGGGCCATCCCCATCTGCTGGAAAAAAGAATTTTTGCCATGGTGGGGGCGCGGAACTGTTCGGCAGTCGGGGTAAAGCTTGTGACCGGACTGTCCCGGGATATGGGACAGGCCGGGTATGTTATCGCCTCCGGCATGGCGCGGGGCATTGATACGGCGGTGCATCAGGGGGCGCTGGAAAGCGGCACCATTGCCGTGCTTGCCGGCGGGGCAGATGTGATTTATCCGAGGGAAAATAACCGGCTTTATCAGGCGATCCGCGACAGCGGCCTGATCCTGTCCGAGATGCCGCTTGGCACCCAGCCGCAGGCCCGGCATTTCCCGCGCCGCAACCGGATAATTTCCGGGCTGGCGCTCGGGCTGCTGGTGGTGGAGGCCACTCATAAATCAGGCTCGCTGATCACGGCGCGGCTGGCCCTTGAGCAGGGGCGGGAGGTTTTTGCCGTGCCCGGTTCCCCCCTCGACCCCCGGGCCAGGGGTCCCAATGACATGATCCGTCAGGGGGCGGTTCTGGTGGAAAATGCCCACCATATACTGGACGTCCTGCAGATGATGGAAACAAAACTGATCTCCGAACCACAATATAGCCTTTTTGATAATATCAATAGCGCGACAGAGATAGAGGAAGACCAACTTGATGATGCCCGTCGGGGAATTCGCGATAAATTATCGCCGACGCCGACCCCGGTGGACGAGCTGATCAGACTGACAGATTTTCCCCCTGCCGTCGTCCAGTCCGTGCTGCTTGAACTGGAACTTGCCGGAGAAATTAGCCGTTATCCGGGAAATAGAGTAGCTTTTTGCTGAACAACAGAGTAAAAGCCGATAGTTTTATTCATTCAATCATTATAGAAATACCCTATGAAAACAGTCGTAGTAGAATCTCCGGCGAAAGCCAAAACGATCAATAAATATCTCGGCAGCGATTATAAAGTGCTGGCAAGTTTTGGTCATGTCCGCGATCTGCCGTCAAAAAACGGCTCTGTTGACCCGGATGATGATTTCGCCATGATCTGGGAAGTGGACAGTGATGCCAAAAAGCGTATCAAGGATATTGCCGAGGCGACAAAATCATCAGACGAGCTTATTCTCGCCACCGACCCGGACCGCGAGGGCGAGGCGATTTCCTGGCATGTGCTGGAGCTGTTAAAGGCCAAACGCGGCCTGATGAAAGACATATCCGTCAAGCGGGTTGTGTTTAACGAGATTACCAAAAGCGCCATCCTGAACGCCATGAAAAACCCGCGTGATATTGACGCGCCGCTGGTTGATGCCTATCTGGCCCGGCGGGCGCTGGATTATCTGGTGGGATTTAATCTGTCGCCGGTATTGTGGCGCAAGCTGCCCGGTTCGCGTTCGGCGGGGCGGGTGCAATCGGTGTCGCTGCGGCTGATTTGCGACCGGGAACTGGAGATTGAACAATTCAGGGCGGAAGAATACTGGACCGTTGATGTCGCGCTCAAAAACGAGGCCGGTGACGGCTTTACCGCCCGGCTTGCCCTGCTTGACGGCAAAAAATTACAGAAATTCACCCTGACCACGGCACAGGGTGCAGCGGCAGCGGAACAGGCGATCAAGGACTCGCGATTTGCCATATCCACTGTTGAAAGCAAACCGGCGAAACGTACTCCGTCCCCGCCCTTTACCACCTCGACCCTGCAACAGGAAGCGGCGCGCAAGCTCGGGTTCAATGCCCAGCGCACCATGCGCTCGGCCCAGAAGCTTTATGAAGCGGGCCTGATTACCTATATGCGGACCGACGGCGTATCTATCGCCCGCGAGGCCGTGGACAGTTGCCGCAGCGTCATTGCCGCAGAATATGGCGATAATTACGTCCCCGCTAAATCGCGCGGCTATAAAACCAAGGCCAAAAATGCCCAGGAAGCCCATGAAGCGGTACGCCCGACCGACCTTGCCCGCCTGCCAAAAATGGTGGGCGGGGCGATGGATGAGGATCAGCGCAGGCTTTATGACCTGATATGGAAACGCACCATCGCCAGCCAGATGGCCGATGCCCGTTTCGAGCGGACAACTGCTGATATTGCCTCTGAAGATGGCAAAATCTGTCTGCGGGCCAATGGCTCGGTGCAGATTTTTGACGGTTTCCTCAGGCTCTATCAGGAAGGCCGTGATGATGTCGAAACCAACGATAATGACAAACGCCTGCCAAAACTGACCAGGGGGGAGAATGTCAATCAGGACAAGGTGATCACCAAACAGCATTTCACCGAACCGCCGCCGCGCTTTACCGAGGCCTCGCTGGTCAAGAAGATGGAAGAGCTGGGCATTGGCCGCCCATCCACCTATGCCTCGATATTAACCGTGTTGCGTGACCGCAATTATGTGGTGATGGATAAAAACCGTTTTGTCCCCGAGGACAAGGGGCGGCTGGTCACGGCGTTCCTCGAAAATTATTTCGCCAAATATGTCGAATATGATTTTACCGCCAATATGGAAGAACTGCTCGACCGGGTGTCAAACGGGGATATTCCGTGGAAAAAGGTTCTGGCGGATTTCTGGCGCGAATTCCATCCGGCCATCGACGGGACAAAAGAGCTTAGAGTCTCCGAGGTTCTCGAATGCCTGAATCAGGTTCTCAGCCCCTTTATCTTCCCCGAAAAGGAGGATGGTGGCAATGCCCGCGCCTGCCCGAAATGCGCCGACGGGATTCTCAGCCTGAAAACCAGCCGCTACGGCGCCTTTATCGGCTGTTCAAATTATCCGGACTGCGGCTATACCCGCAAGATGAATAATGGCAACGGCGATGATGCAGAGGATGACGGTAACCGGACCCTCGGCATTGATCCCGAGAGTTCGATGGAGGTCACGCTGCGCACCGGTCGCTTCGGCCCCTATGTCCAGCTCGGCGAGCCGGTGGACAAGACGGAAAAGCCCAAACGCGCCTCTATCCCCAAGGGCATGACAGCGGGGGATATTGATCTCGACAAGGCCCTGCAACTCCTGTCCCTGCCGCGCACGGTCGGCGATCATCCCGAAGACGGCAAGGTGATAAAAACCGCCATTGGCCGCTACGGTCCCTATGTCTCCCATAACGGGATTTTCGCCAGCCTGAAGGATGCGGAAGATGTCTTTACCCTCGGCATCAACCGGGCCGTTGACCTGCTGGCCGAGGCCAAAAAGAAAAAAGGCGGGGCAGCAGAACCCCTGCGCGAGCTTGGCCCCCATCCGGATGACGGGGAAATCATCAATGTCTATGAAGGCCGCTACGGCCCCTATGTCAAGCATAAGCGGACCAATGCCACCATCCCCAAGACCATGGACCCGAAAAGCATCACCCTTGAAGAGGCAGTGGAGCTGATCACCGCACGACTGGCAAAGGGCAGGAAAAAACCGGCCAGAAAGAAAACAGCCCCCAAGAAGAAGGTCCAGAAAAAGAAGGTCCAGACCTGACCATGACAGCGAAACGGGACATAGCCTTTCCGGACAGGGACGATATTCTGGCCTATGTCAAGGATAACCCGGGGCGGATTTCCCGGCGGGATATAGCCCGCGCCTTCCATATTCGCGGCGACCGGCGCATTGACCTGAAAAAGCTGCTGCGCGAGATGACGGCGGACGGCCTGCTGGAAAAAGGCGACAAGGGCCATATCCACCTGGGTGGCGCCCTGCCCGCCGTATGCGTGGTTGAAGTCACCGGCATTGACCGGATGGGGGACCTTATGGCCCGCCCGGTCAACTGGAAAGGTGACGGCGCAGCACCGCCGATCACAATATTTTCCGATGACAAGCGCAGCGGCTCAGTCAGCCAGCATGATCAGCTTCTGGTCCGGCTCAGTCAGGATCATAACAGCCGGGAAATATCCTATATCGCCCGCATCATTCGCAAGCTTGAACGGTCCTCGCCACTGGTCATGGGCATTTTTCATATTGAGGATGACAGCACTGCCCATGTTCAGCCGACCGACAAAAAGAACCGCAACCAGTATCTTGTTGCCAAGGGGGACTGGAACGGGGCCGAAGACGGGGAACTGGTCATTATCGAAGCCAGAGGCGGCAAAACTTCCCGGCGCCAGATGGCCCCGAAGAAAGCCGCAATCAAGGCCAGGGTCAAAGAACGTCTTGAGGCCTTTGACAAGCCCGGCTCCATCAGCCTGATCGCCATCCACGCCCACGGCATTCTGACCGAATTTTCGGAACAGACCTTGCAGGAAGCCGAAAAATCTGTGCCGCCGACACTTGGCAACAGGACGGACCTCAGGGATATTCCGCTGATTACTGTTGACCCGGCGGATGCCCGGGACCATGACGATGCCATCTGGGCCGAACCGGACCCTGATCCTGCCAATAAGGATGGCTGGCATATCATCGTCGCCATTGCCGATGTCGCCCATTATGTCACCCCCGGATCATCACTGGAAAAGGAGGCGCTGGAGCGCGGCAATTCAACCTATTTCCCGGACCGGGTGGTGCCGATGCTGCCCGAATCCCTGTCCAACGGATTATGTTCCCTGAAAGAGGGTGAGGACCGCCATACCCTTGCGGTTCATATCTGGTTTGATAAGCGCGGCAAGAAGATCCGCCATAAATTTGTCCGGGGCCTGATGCGCTCCGCCGCCGGATTATCCTACGGCGAATTTCAGGCAGCCCATGACGGAGAGGTCAGTGACCGGGCCGGGCCGCTGCTGAAAACGGTTATAGAGCCGTTATTCGCTGCCTATGACTGCCTGAAACGGGGCCGGGAGTACCGTGAACCGCTTAATCTGGTAATGCCGGAGCGCAAAATAGAACTTGATGACGATGGGAATGTCGTTGCCATTCGCCCGGTCAGGCCGCTGGATGCCCACAAGCTGGTTGAAGAATTCATGATTCAGGCCAATGTCGCCGCCGCCGAGGAACTGGAACGCAAAGGCTGGCCCTGTATCTTTCGCATTCATGAGCAGCCGAGCGCGGAAAAGCTCAACAGTCTCCGGGAATTCCTCGCCAGCCTCGGCTACAGCTTCGCCAAGGGCATGGTCCAGCGCCCGAAATTATTCAATAATATCCTGCGCAAAGTGGAAGACAGCCCCCATGCGGATGTGGTCAATATCATCATCCTCAGAACCCAGTCACAGGCGATTTACAGCGTCGAAAATCACGGCCATTTTGGCCTGTCCCTGCCGCGTTATGCTCATTTTACCTCGCCGATACGACGCTATGCCGACCTGATGGTTCACAGGGCGCTGATCGGTGCGCTGAAGCTCGGGCAGGATGGCCTGACCAAATCCGACCGGGACCGGCTTGTCGAGTCGGCGGATCATATCAGCAAGACCGAGCGTATCTCGATGATTGCCGAACGGGAATCCACCGACCGTTATGTCGCCGCCTATATGGGGCAGCATGTGGGAGAGGAATTCTCGGCCCGGATTGCCGGGGTCAGCCGGGCCGGGTTATTTGTCAGCTTTGACGATAGCGGCGGCGACGGCTTTATCCCGGTCTCGTCCATGACCGGTGATTATTTCCGTCACGACAGCGACCTGCATATGCTGGAAGGGGAATATAGTGGCACGATCTATCAGCTCGGGGGAATGGTATCGGTACGCCTGAAAGAAGCCAACCGGATGACCGGTGGCCTGCTGTGTGAACTGGTGGATAACGTCACCACGACAGGTCGCCGCAAGGGTCGCCCTGCCGGCAGGAAAGGCCGCCCGAAACGCAAAAGACGCTAAAAAGTGATTTCCGATTTTTTTTGACGGCTTTTACTTGACTTGGGGCGCAATAGCTGTATTTTCCCATCTCATATTTGGAAATTATATTTTGGAGCCAGAGCAATGGCGAAACCTACTGTTGTAAAAATCAAACTCGTCAGCACAGCCGGAACCGGTTATTATTATGTAACCAAAAAAAATCCGCGCAATATTACGGAAAAAATGACTTTCCGCAAATATGATCCTGTTGTGCGCAAGCATGTCGAATTCAAGGAACATAAAATCAAATAATTTCAAGTTTCTGTCCGGATTTTTTAACGGTCTGTTCCCTCGGGGTCAGGCCGTTTTGTCTGTTATTCACTCAGGGGCGGGCTGGTCTTTATAACAGCAGACCCGGTTACGGCCATTTTGTTTGGCCTGATATAATGCCTCATCCGCCGCAACCAGTAATTTGTTGCTGGAGGAAAGCTCCTCACCCGACAGAGCCAGACCAATACTGACCGTTACTGTAATTGGCTGTTCTGATCCGCTTATTTCAAAAGGTTCGTCGGCAATGGCCTTACGCAACCTGTCGGCAAAATAATAGGCATAGTCAGTATTACCTTCCGGCATGACAACGACAAATTCCTCACCACCGAAACGGGCCGCAAGGTCGATATTGCGGATGTTCCCACGGATTCTGCGGGCAAATTCCTTCAGCACCTCATCCCCTGCGGCATGACCGTAAGTATCATTAACCCGCTTGAAGTTATCAATATCAAGCATCAACAGGGATACTTTCCGGTGATGTTCATTTTCTCCGCCCATAAGAGTATCAAGATGGCTTGACAGGAAATGACGGTTATATAATCCGGTAACCGCATCTGTCATCGCCATTTCAATGCTTTTCTGCATATTTCTACGCAAACGATCGGCATATCTTTTCTGGCGAATTTGAGATTTGGCCCGGGCCAGCAATTCATTGCGGTCAATGGGACGGGTGATATAGTCCGTGGCGCCAAGCTCCATGGACTTTACCAGTTGATCTGTATGCCCCTCATCCACCAGCACAAGGATCGGAATCCGGCGGCTATGTTCAGATGATCGTAATTGTGAACATAATCGCAGCCCGTCAATTTTATCCAGCCCGAGGCTCAGGATGACAAGATCATATTTTTCAAGATCCTGCCGACCTGTAATTTCGTCTGATGCGCCATTATCCACATCGACAATGGCCAGATCCTTCATATAAGTGCCAATTCTTTCGGCAACCCGGGCATAATCTTCGATCAGCAATACCCGGGCATCCGTCAGGCTGACATCCCGGCTCGGATTTGACTCCATGCTCATGCCAAAATTTTCCCCGGTGGTTTCGCGCATACGCAACTCGTCCATCAATACTTTCAGACGGACAAGGGAGCGCACCCGGGCAAACAGGGGGGTATCCTGGACGGGCTTGGTCAGGAAATCATCGGCACCTGCCTCGATACCGGCAACACGGTCTTTGGACTGATCAAGGGCTGTGACCATTATCACCGGGATATGGGCCGATTTTTCATTTGCCTTTATGCGCCGGCAGACCTCAAAACCATCCATCCCCGGCATCATGACATCCAGAAGCACAATATCCGGATGGTCATTCTCGATAATTTTGAGGGCATCTTCCCCGTTCAGAGCGGTCAGGACATCAAAATATTCGCTGGTGAGTTTTGCCTCCAGCAGTTTGACATTTTGAATAACGTCATCAACAACCAACACCCGCGCTGTCATATTTTTGAACTATCCTGCATATTTTTTAACGGTTTCAATGAAATTCCCCACCGATATCGGCTTGGCTATATAGGCCTCGCACCCGCCGGCGCGGATTTTCTCTTCATCACCCTTCATGGCAAAAGCGGTCACTGCAATAACCGGAATATGCTGCATATCCTCATCTTCCTTGATCCATTTGGTCACTTCAAGACCGGAAACCTCGGGAAGCTGGATATCCATCAATATCAGGTCGGGCTTTTCCTCTCTGGCCAGAGCCAGAGCTTTCATACCCTCCTGCGTCTGAATGGTATCATAACCATGTGCATTAAGCAGGTCACAAAAAAGCTTCATATTCAGGTCATTATCTTCAACAACAAGTATTTTTTTTCGCATTTGACTTCCCAGATCATTGCCCAGATCATTGTCATGTGACAGTATCAACTCTCCTGCAACAGCTTTATAGCCTTCAGGAGGATTATTCCATAAATTTATCAGCATGTTATGAAAAAGCTGTTAACAGAAGCATCATAGTGTATAAATAGTTAACTTTCTTTAAACAAACCGGCCATGGCATGACATATGAAGAGACGGAAATTCTCGGGCTGACAGCTCTGGCCCACATGGCGGCACATGAGGAGATCATAACTGCCTACCTGCGTCTGACAGGCATGACCCCGGACCGTCTGAAAGACTCCGCAACGGACCCTGCGACCCTCGGCAGTATTCTTGATTATTTCCTGCAGAATGAGAAAAGACTGCTCTCATTCTGTCAGGCAGAGGATATTGCCCCGGAACAGATTGTCGCGGCACGGCGGTTATTGCCCGGTGGCGAGATAACAGCTGACAATATATAAATTTCTATAACACAGGCGCCATAATGAAATTTGCCCTTGAGCAGCTTAAATCACTGTCCCTCAGCGGGCCACGTCCCGTCATAATTACCGATGCGGATGAAGTGATATTGCATTTTTCCGATATGCTGCAGGAATATCTGTCAACACGGGGGATGTATGCCAATTTTACCAGCTATGCGCTGGAGGGAAATATCAGATATATCGCCGGCGATGCCCCGGTTGACCACGCTCTCTTTGGCTCTCTTCTTGATGATTTTTTTGATAATTATGTTGAGAAACAATCGCTTGTAGCCCATGTGGCCCGCCATCTGGAAAATCTGTCCACATTATGCGATATTATTATTCTGTCCAATATTCCCCACCAGTTTGCCGACCGCAGGCGTCGGAAATTTGCCGATCTCGGCCTCTCCTATCCGATGATTTCAAGCAGTGGCCCCAAAGGTCCGGTAATAAAAGCCATCCGGGCAACGACTTCCGGGAAATTAATTTTTATTGATGATATATCCCATCATCACAAATCGGTGAAAAAATCCGTACCGGATGCCCTCAGAATTCAGTATATAGCCGATGCCCATCTTGATTCCATTGAAGAAAAATCCCCCTTCTGCCACATCCGATGCCGCGACTGGCCCCATATCGAACAGGTAATCCGGCATTATCTGCAAAAAGCCGGATAATTTTACCCGGCGCCCCGGTAATTTTTTCCTGATTCCCCAATGCAATAAAATTTAACCTTTTAGAATCAACAAGATAGCTAATGGCATATTTTTTGCTTCTATAATGCTGAATATACTCAACAGCCTACAGGGAATATTATGAATAATTTTACCGTTCCACTGAAACAGCAGGGAAATGCCCCTGCCAATGAAATCAACCGGCTGGCCGATGAATTGCTGATGAATTTCAAGGTGACGGGAAAAAACCTGTCAACCAAGAGCTGGAATATTCTGGCGGAAATTCTGGACTTTGTGGTTGAGGCCGAACAGACCATTGCCGAACAGAGTGAGCGTATTGAAACGCTTGAAGTCATGACCCTGACCGATTCGCTGACCGGGCTGTTGAACCGCCGGGGGATCATGCGGGAACTGGAACATGCGGTTGCCATGGCGGAACGTCACGGCGAATCCGCCTTGTTTGTTTATATCGACCTCGACCATTTCAAGCGGGTCAATGATGATTTCGGCCATGACGTTGGTGATGCCAAGCTGAAATTTGTTGCAAAATCCCTGCTGTCTTTTATCCGCCATACTGATTATGCCGCCCGGCTGGGCGGTGATGAATTTGCCCTGCTGCTGCGCCATTCCGATTTTGATGGTGGCAAACAGCGCACCCGATTCGTTCAGCAGCAGCTGAATTTTACCAAATTCTACCATAACGGCCATGTGATTCCCATCCATGCCAGTTTTGGTATTGCGGAAATATCCCCCGGGGTAAAACTGGAAGATATTATAAGAACCGCTGACCGGCAAATGTACCGGAATAAATCCAGACGGTGCCGCAATTAGCTTATTCATGTAAATCAAGCGGCGGATTGTTGCTTTTCTTCCCCGGCGACTATATTCTGAAATCAGCAGAAATTACAGGAAGAAAACCCCCGTCATGAGCAGTAGCGTTGAACAGAATCTTGAAAATCTTGGCATTGTCCTGCCCACCCCCATGGCCCCGGTGGCCAATTATGTTCCCTTTGTCCGAACCGGCAATCTACTCTCTATTTCGGGTCAGATTCCGGTCGATAGTACGGGGGAGTTCCCCTATCTCGGCAAGGTGGGACAGGAGGTCAGCCCGGAGGATGGTGCCCGTGCCGCCCGGTTATGCGCCATAAATATTATCAGTCAGGCCCGCATGGCCTGCGGCGGGGACCTCGGGCGTATTGTCCGCATTGTAAAGCTCGGCGCCTTTGTCAATTGTATTGACGGCTTTACCGGACAGCCCGCTGTCGTCAACGGGGCATCAGACCTTATGGTTGCGGTCTTTGGCGAGGCCGGGAAACATTCCCGGTCCGCCGTTGGCACCAACTCCCTGCCGCTTGATGTTCCTGTCGAGATTGACGCCCTTATCGAGATTTCATGACCTGTAGCTGGCTTGTTGACATACCCTTTGCCCATCGGGGATTGCATGGTCCGGTGAGCGGGGCCGCTGAAAATTCCCTGTCTGCCTTCAGGGCGGCGAATGCGCGCCATCACGGGGTCGAGATTGATGTCCTGTTAAGCCGGGATAACAGGCCGGTGGTGTTTCATGATATGGCGCTTGGACGGATGACAGGCCGGGCGGGCGAGCTACAGGATTTCACCGCAGACGAGCTGTCGCATTTTCCCCTCGGGGATACGACAGATCATCCCATGACGCTCGGGCAGATTCTGGATAATATCAGTCCCGACTATCCTGTCCTGATTGAAATCAAGGCCGACCAGCGGCGGCCCGCCGACATTGCCGAGGCGACTTTTGAGGCCATTCAGGGCTATTCCGGGCCGAAGGCCGTCATGTCCTTTGACCCCGGAATTGTCCGCTGGTTTCAGCGGCAGGCCCCTGATATGCCGCGCGGGCTTGTGGCGACCCGCGACAATGACGGCAGCCTGCCGGACAAATATTTTGACCCGGCGGAACAGCGCCGCCTTGTCGACAGCCTGTCGGTTGATTTCATCGCCTATGACATCGTCGGTCTGCCCAACGAGGCAACAGAATATTGCCGGGAAAAGAACATCCCGGTGCTGACATGGACCATCCGCACAGAGGAACAGCACCGGAAAGCAGCACAATATTGCGACAATATCATCTATGAGAGTATGAACGGGATTATGAACGGGATTCCGGGGGAATGAGCCGTTACCACACCCGCATCCTTACCCGCCTGAATGACATCAGTCCGGAAGACTGGAATAACTGCTGTTATAACGCCACCACCCGCCATAACCCCTTTGTCAGCCATGAGTTCCTCTCGGCGCTTGAGGATAGCGGCTGTGCCACGGCAGAGAGCGGCTGGCAGCCGCAGCATATCATCGTCAGTGAACGGGGCCGGATGGTCGGCGCCATGCCGCTTTACCTGAAAAGCCATTCCATGGGCGAATATGTCTTTGACCAGCCATGGGCCAATGCGTTTCAAAATGCCGGGGGGCGCTATTATCCAAAGCTCCAGTCCTCGGTCCCCTTCACGCCGGTCACCGGCCAACGGCTGATGACCCGCCCGGATACAGACCCGGCACCGGTCCGGGAGAAGCTTGTCAACACTGCCCTCTCACTGGTGGCGCAGCGCGGGCTTTCCTCGCTCCATGTGACCTTTGCCGAACAGCAGGAGCAGGAATTTCTGGAGGGGCGCGGTTTTCTGTCCCGGCTTGATCAGCAATTCCACTGGCTGAATGACGGCTATGGCAGTTTCGATGATTTTCTGGCGGCCCTGTCGTCGCGCAAACGCAAAAATATCCGCAAAGAACGCAAAGGGGCGGTCATCAATGATATTGAGATCGAGCTTCTCACCGGCGCCGACATCACCGAACAACACTGGGACCGTTATTTCACTTTCTATCTCGACACCGGTCAGCGCAAATGGGGACAGCCTTATCTCAACCGGCTGTTCTTTTCCCTGCTCCACGAAAGGCTGCCGGAACGGACCCTGTTGATTATGGCAAAACGCCATGGCAGATATATCGCAGGCGCGTTAAATCTGATCAGTGATGATACCCTCTATGGCCGCTACTGGGGGGCGACAGAGCATCATAAATATCTGCATTTCGAGGTCTGCTATTATCAGGCAATAGACTATGCCATCCGTCACGGCCTGAAAAAGGTCGAGGCCGGGGCGCAGGGCGAGCATAAACTTGCGCGCGGCTATCTGCCGACCACGACCCGCAGCAGCCACTGGATCAGCAACCCGTCCTTCCGCGACGCCATCGCCGACTATCTCACCCGGGAAAGAGAGGCCGTAACACAGGACAAACAGGTCCTGCTACATTTTGCCCCCTTCAGAAAAGACAAGCTGTAAAAACAGCGCCGGTTATTTCCCGGCCTGTTCATCTGCCTTGGGCTTTTTAACATATTCTTCGAATTTACCCAGACCGCAGGTCGGGCCGGGGATATTACTGCTCGAATCAAAAACGGTAATCAGGTCAACATTACACAGCTGATTGGTGGAAAGACTGTAGCTGAAAGATTTTTCATAGCCAAGCCGCGAGCAACGATTTGGCAACCGGTTAACATAGGCCTTGTCTCCCTTCATCAGGAAAAGAATAGTATAGTCATCAATCACCCGGCTGGTATCAATCCGGGTCAGAGAGACACATAGCCGGGTCTTGCCGGTTTTCTGGTAATTCTCCAGCGCCTTCGCCAGTTTATCAGCCTTTTTTGCCGTCCCCGCCAGCGCAGAAGTCGAGACAAAGGTCATCATCAGTATTAAAATAAAAGATTTCTTAAACATCTTATTCTCCTTTTAACAACAGTATAACATTCCCCGCCTTTACCCCGCATGAACAGATTATAATTCGGGATTTTATTGACTTACTTGACATATTCGTTCGATTTTCCCGAGCTTTTATCAGTAATTTTCCGGATCGGCGTCGGGGCCGGTTCAATATCAAAAACCAGCTTGTCCTCTTTCACCCTGACCAGAACCTCACCGCCGTCAACCAGTTTGCCGAACAGCAGTTCATTGGCCAGCGGTTTCTTGATATATTCCTGGATAGTCCGGGCCAGAGGCCGGGCGCCGTAAAGCCGGTCATAGCCTTTTTCCGACAGCCATGTCTTGGCCGCCGGGGTGAGGGAAATATTGACCTTGCGCTCCTCTAGCTGCATTTCAAGCTCAAGAATGAATTTCTCAACCACCTGTCCCATAACCTCAACCGATAAATTCCTGAAGGGAACCGTGGCATCAAGCCGGTTGCGGAATTCGGGGGTAAAGAGCTTTTTAATCGCTTCCTCGTCATCGCCCTCCCTGACACCCGCGCCAAAGCCGATGGCCTCGCGGCTCATCTCCATCGCCCCGGCATTGGTGGTCATGACCAGAATAACATTACGGAAATCTATTTTCTTGCCATTGCTGTCGGTCAATCTGCCATGGTCCATCACCTGGAGTAGAATATTGTAAATATCCGGATGGGCCTTTTCAATTTCATCAAGCAGGATAACGCAGTGGGGGGACTGATCCACCGCATCGGTCAGCAACCCGCCCTGATCATAGCCAACATAGCCGGGCGGCGCACCGATCAACCGCGATACCGAATGACGTTCCATATATTCCGACATGTCAAAACGGTGCAATTCGAGACCGAGCAGACTGGCCAGCTGTTTCGTAACTTCGGTCTTGCCAACGCCGGTCGGGCCGCAAAACAGATAGCTGCCGATCGGCTTGTCATCGGCCCTAAGACCGGCCCGGGCAAGGCGGATGGCATCGGTCAAAACCCCGATAGCCTTGTCCTGACCGTAAATGACCCTTTTCAGGTCGGTATCTATACTTTCCAGGATTGCTGTATCATCCTTTGACACGGATTTCGCCGGAATGCGGGCAATTTTGGACACCACGGATTCCACATCGGTGACCGAGATATTCTTTTTGCGCTTTTCCGGCGACAGCAACATCTGTGACGCCCCGACCTCGTCAATGACATCGATCGACTTATCAGGCTGCTTGCGGTCATTGATATGGCGTGAGGACAGATCGACGGCGGCCTCAATCACCTCGTCACTGTATTTTACCCCGTGATGCGCCTCAAAATATTTTTTCAGGCCCTTCAGGATTTCCTTGGCCTCCGGAATGGTTGGCTCGACAATATCAATTTTCTGGAATCGCCTGAGCAAGGCCCGGTCTTTTTCAAAATGGGAACGATATTCCTTGTAAGTTGTTGACCCGATACAGCGAATGGTCCCCGAAGACAGGGCGGGCTTGAGCATATTGGAGGCGTCCATCGCCCCGCCACTGGTTGCTCCGGCACCGATAATGGTGTGAATTTCGTCAATGAACAGGATCGCCCCGTCATGCTGCTCGACCTCGGCAATAACTGCTTTCAGCCGCTGCTCGAAATCACCCCGATATCTTGTACCGGCAAGCAGGGTGCCCATATCAAGGCAGAATATCGTCGCATTCTGCAACACTTCCGGGACTTTCTTTTCGATTATCTGCCGGGCCAGCCCCTCGGCAATGGCGGTTTTGCCAACTCCGGGGTCGCCAACATAGAGCGGATTATTTTTGGACCGGCGACACAGAATCTGAATGGTCCGCTCGACCTCTTTCTTGCGGCCAACAAGCCGGTCAATCTTTCCTGCACGGGCCTTCTCATTAAGGTCAACACAGTATTTTTCCAGCGCCGTTTCTTCCCGTTCCCCGACATCTTCCATATCTTCGTCTGTTTCCGGATTGCCGCCTTCCTTGCGGGTTTTTCCGTCGGATTTCGCCAGGCCGTGGGAAACGTAACTTACCGCATCCAGCCGGGTCATGTCATATTGCTGAAGGAAGAAAACCGCATGGCTTTCACGCTCGGAGAAAATTGCAATCAGCACATTGGCCCCGGTGACTTCCTCACGCCCGGAACTTTGCACATGCAGGATTGACCGCTGGATCACGCGCTGAAACCCCGAAGTCGGGCTGGCTTCGCCGCCCTGCCCGGTCTTGATATTGTCAAGTTCCAGATCAAGATAAGCCTTTATTTCAGCCCGGAGCCGACGCACATTGACCTCACACGCGCGCAGCACAGCCACCGCATCCTTGTCATCCAGAAGCCCGTAGAGCAGATGTTCCAGCGTGGCGAATTCATGATTGCGCAGATTGGCCTCACCCACCGCCCGGTGGAGGGTATGTTCAAGATCAGGCGAAAAAGTTGGCATAATGGTTACTCCTTTTCCAGGGTACATTGCAGGGGATGCTCGTTGCGTCGCGCCATATCGATCACCTGCATAACCTTGGTTTCCGCAATTTCAAAACTATAGACACCACACAGCCCGACACCTGTCTGATGTACATTCAACATGATTTTTACCGCCTCATCTTCTGTTTTCTGAAAATAGGTCAGAAGAATATGAACCACAAAATCCATCGGGGTATAATCATCATTCAGCATCAGGACCTTGTACATCGGCGGTTTTTGGGTCCGGGGGCGTGTTCTGGTCAAAACCCCGCTTTTGCCCTTGTCCTGCCCGATAGGGTCATTGTCTTTCTGGTCTTCACTCATTGATCAGCCATAATAATATTTTAAATTCATCCTCTATATTACATAGAAACTCCGACGCCAATTTAAAGATGCTAACACAGAAATGCGGCAAAACTATTGCCTATTATAACTATCCATTCCCAAGCTACCATTAAAATAGCAGAATTTGCGGATATGGGAAAGTGGCATGGTTTCGGGGGGCCATGAAGAGACAATTCTTCCGGGCCAGATCCGGTCCCGGACCCGGGACGGAATGGTTGGGGTGGCAGGATTCGAACCTGCGCATGACGGGATCAAAACCCGTTGCCTTACCACTTGGCTACACCCCACCGGATAAGCAAATAACCGAAAGATGCCGCGAACATAAGCAGATTTCCCCGGACTTGCAACGGTGATCTTGCAAAAATAATATTTTTTTACCATCCCGGATAATTTTAAGGATTTGACAAGGCTGTTGCGCTAGAAGATAACTCCTTACAGGTAATTCAATTGAGGAAACACATGGCTATTGTGGTAACAGGTGCCGCCGGATTTATCGGCTTTAATGTCTCAAGACTGCTGCTTGAGCGCGGGGAAGAGGTTATCGGCATAGATAATCTTAACGACTATTATTCGGTTGATCTGAAAAAAGACCGTCTGGCGGAAATAGCGGACAATTCCGCCTTCACCTTTCTCAAGCTCGATTTTTCCGATTTTGAGGCCCTGAAAGCGGCCCTTGATCAGCATGATGTCAAAAAAGTCATCCATCTTGGCGCTCAGGCCGGGGTCCGCTATTCACTGACCAATCCTTTTGCCTATGCCAAATCAAACCTGATCGGTCATTTGAATATCATGGAATATTGCCGCCATGCCAAAGGGTTCGAACATCTGGTCTATGCCTCATCCTCATCGGTCTATGGCGGCAACAAGAATATGCCCTTTTCGGTTGATGACCGGGTTGACAATCCGGTGTCGCTTTATGCCGCAACCAAAAAATCCGATGAACTGATGAGCCAGAGCTATGCCCATCTGTACCGGATGCCGCAAACCGGCCTGCGCTTCTTTACAGTATATGGTCCATGGGGGCGGCCCGATATGGCGATGTGGATATTTGCCAAGAAAATACTCGCGGGCGAGCCTATTCCGGTATTTAACCATGGCGACATGCTGCGGGATTTCACCTTTATCGAGGATATTATTGACGGCATTGTCCGCTGTCTTGATCATCCGCCGCAGGATGACGGCACGATGCATACAATCGGCTCCGATGCGCCGCACCGGGTCTATAATATCGGCAATAACCATACGGTAAAACTGCTTGATATGATTCATGTTCTGGAAGATGCCCTCGGACAGAAAGCTGAAATGGAGATGCTGCCGATCCAGCCGGGCGATGTCCGGGAAACAGCCGCCGATATTTCCGCCATTCAAAATGACCTCGGGTTTCAGCCCAAAACCAGAATCGAGGACGGCATCCCGAAATTCATTCACTGGTACAAGCAATATCATCAGATAAACTAGGAGACTGACAGATTTGGCCTGGGACAACCTGATTTCACGCACGATCTGGCTGTTTCTGCAACCGGGCAATCTGCTGGTTATCCTGCTTGTGATCGCGACATTCCTGATCTGGAAGGGGCGCCGGAAAACGGGTCTCGGTATTCTTGTTTCCTGCATGGTGATATATCTGCTGGTGATGTTCGGACCGCTGACCAACTGGCTGATGGTGCCATTGGAAAAACGCTTTTCCATCTATACCAACGATGACCGCCACGGCCCCTATAGCGGGATTATCGTCCTCGCCGGGGCAGAACGCATAATATACAGCAGCAGCCACCGGCAGGTCACCCTCGACGGGGCCGGCGAACGGCTGATTGAGGCTGCCCGGCTGGCGCGTAAATTCCCCGCCCTGCCGATCATATTTTGTGGTGGCAGAAAAATTGACGGCATGATGAGCGAAGGGGATGTTGCCCGGAAATTCTTCTTAAGCGCCGGAATTGACCCTGGCCGTATCCGGTTTGATGATAAATCCTATAACAGCCACACCAATGCCATTGAGGCAAAAAAACGCATAAGACAGGGGGAGGACGGCAAGTGGTTTCTGGTGACGTCGGCTTTTCATATGCCGCGCGCCGTCGGGGCCTTTCGAAAAGCCGGGGTCAGCATACAGCCCTTTCCGGTAGATTACCGCACTGATTTTAACGGCCCGTTCTTCCATAACCCGAATTTCAGCCGCAATCTTTATCAACTGGATTATGCTGTCCACGAATGGGTCGGGATGCTGGCCTATTATATCAGCGGCTATAGCGACAGCCTCTATCCCGCGCCCTGATCATTCAGGACGGTAGCCGGATGGAAATTGCTCCAGACCATCCACAATACCTCACTGTCAAGCGGGATTCTGTCAAGCTTGCCTGCCGGACTGTTGCCATATATATCAATCTCCGTGACCTTTTCCCCCGGCGGGCAGGCAAAGGCGGCAACACTATCAAATTCAGGATAATAGACAAGGGCTGTTTCCTGACCGTCATGGGGTATGGTGACAAAGGAATTTTGTTTCAGGAAATCCCTGCTATAGGCCCGGGCCATGCCGTTGATCACAATACCGAAAACCATTTCTTTCGGCGGCAGGCGATCATCCACATGCCTGATGGTCGGAAAGGCCGGTTTATCGGTAGTATATTGCCGTTCGGTAACATCCAGAACCATGGCGCGCACCATGCGGTCCCACCAACCCTGTGGCGGGTTATAGAATAGCCGGCCCTTGGGATAAATCTTTGCAAAAGAGCCAAATGGCATGACCTGTGTCGGATATTTCTTCAGTTTTTCGCCACTATTTTCCAGAGTGCCGCGAATTTGCTGGATCGGCTGGTTGCTGTTCTCATCATACATCACCAGATTATTTTCAAGCTGAAGCATCACTTTTAAATCAAGTTTTTTATCGTCAAGCTGCGGACTATAGGCCAACCCGAGATGGCTCAGGCTGCAATAGGTAAGGACAACCTCTTGTCCGCCGATTATATCCCCGGCGATATGGGGACGGGCAATCCAGTCATGAAAGAACGCCCGGGCATCACCATTCACCTCGACCACCATTACCCGGTTCGCCGGGGTGAGGTATTTCCGGGCCTCATTTACTGATATATATTTTGCCCCCCGCTGTTGCGGCCTGAACATAAGATAAGGCACATTTATATAGCCGCCGACAAACAGGGCTATGAAGGCAACAGCATCAAGAGCAAGGACCGTCCCGGACAGGGCAGCATGGGCAAGGGCGATATATAGCCCGGCGGAAAAACATATAACCGCCATTATCATCGCAATCTTCCGATAGCGCCAGACTATCATAGTGACCCTGCGCGGG
>Ga0256829_1001530_pt1 | contig 18745 bp, 18 predicted proteins | sample 131447metaG_FD_185979 | JGI IMG/M metagenome (GOLD analysis project Ga0256829, IMG submission 185979) | Hydrothermal vent microbial communities from Lau Basin, Pacific Ocean - 131-447 | ecosystem: Environmental > Aquatic > Marine > Hydrothermal vents | place: Pacific Ocean: Lau Basin | collected...
AAATGTAAAATCAATCCGTCAAACAGGCATGGTGTGTGCAATAGATTTGAAAAACTATGATTCAAAATTACGAATGGGTTTAAAAGTATATCAGTATGGCTTAAAGAATGGAGTATTACTAAGACCTCTAGGCAATGTTATATATTTTATGCCACCATATATCATCACAAATGAAGAGATAGATAAAATGATGGATACAGCATTTGAAGCTATAAAAGAGTTGCCTAAGGATATGAAAACTATTTAGAAATTTTATTAAACAAATTATCTAATTTATATATTTTTAATTAATTTTGAAAGCTCTTCAGATCTATTTGAATTTTTAATTGCATTTTCTTTGGTTATGATTCCTTTTTGCAATAGATTTAGAAGTTCTTGCGTTTGTGTTTTCATATGTGTTTCTTGTTGATTTAACTGCATTTGAGAGTAAATTTGATGTACTTTGTCTTCTCTTATTTGATTTTGAATTGCAGGGTTTGTTATAAGTATCTCTTGTGTTGCTACTTTTCCACTTCCTATTTTAGGGATTAGTGTTTGAGAAATTACAGCAACAAGTGAACTTGCAAGTTGTGCTCTTATCTGTGCTTGTTCTGAACCATCAAAAACATCAATGATACGGTTGATAGTTCCAGGTGCAGAGTTAGTATGTAGAGTTCCAAAAACCAAGTGGCCAGTTTCAGCGGCTGTTAATGCAGCCCCTATAGTCTCAGCATCACGCATTTCCCCGATAAGTATAATATCTGGATCTTGTCTTAGTGCATACTTTAATGCTGATGCAAATGAATCTGTGCTACTTCCAACATCACGCTGAGAAAAAAGAGATTTGTCATTTTTGTGAACAAACTCTACTGGGTCTTCGACAGTGATTATATGACGGCGTTCTGTTAGGTTTATCTCATGAAGCATTGAAGCTAGTGTTGTTGATTTACCAGAACCTGTTGGGCCAGTTACAAGTATAAGTCCTTTTTCTTTTTTTATAAGTTCTTTAAAAATTGGAGGGTTACCATATTCATCAAGAGTTGGAATGTCAATAGGTATCATACGAAAAGCACAAGCTATACCATGTATAGTACGATAGTAGTTAGCACGAAAACGACCGATGTCTTTTAGTTCAAAAGAGAAGTCAAGTTCATTATGCTCCTCAAACTCTTTTTTTTGTTTGTCTTCTATAAGAGAGTAAGCCATCTCTTCAATATCCAAAGCAGTTAGTTTGGCAAGATTGAGAGGTCTAAGCTCTTTGTCTATCCTGATTTGTGGCTCACTACCTACAACTAAGTGCAAGTCTGATGATTTAAAAGCTAAAACGCTTTTTAACAATTTTTTAATATCTATTGTTTTACCTTGTTCTTCACTCATATAAAAACTCCTTTATAAGTATCTTTGTCAAATCCTACCATAATTTTGTCATCAAACTCTATAATAGGTCGTTTTATTAAAAGGTTTTCTTTGCAAAGATAGTTGATTTGTTCTTCTTGTGTGAGGTTTTTCTCTTTGAGTTTTAAGTTTCTGTATGTTGTACTTCTTGCATTGAAAATTGTTTTAAGTTCAACTGATTTTAGCCAAAAAGAGATTTTCTCACATGAAACGGGTTCTGTTTTGAAGTCATTTAACTTATACTCTAAGTCATGCTCTTTAAAAAATTTAAGTGCTTTTTTTACACTGTCACAGTTTTTTATACCATAAACTTCTATCATGTTTACTCTATGATTTTTGGTACTATAAAAAAGTTATCAGCACTTTGTGGAGCATGTTTTAAAATATCTTCACCAACAGTCATACTTGAAGTTGCATTATCTTCTCTAAGTGGAGTTGCATTATCACTCATGGCAAATTTGTCATCTATACCAGTTGTGTCTAGTTCGCTTAGGTTATCTACAAAACTAACAATTTCCGAAAGTTGAGTAATAATTTCCTCTCGTTTGTCATCATTTATTTTCAAAAATGATAATTTTTCTAGTTTTCTTAAAAGGGCATCATCTACTTGCATATAAAATCCTATGTTGATTTTTAATAATTTGGTAATATTTTAACGAAAAAAACTTACAATAGTAATATAATTGACAAAATTTTAACTTAGTTTGGGTAATATTATGAACTTTTAAAATATAAGGAAAACTCTTTGAGCTTAAAACAAGATATAGAAATGGTAAAAGAGGAACTAAACTCTGAAGAGAAGTTTTTTGAAAAAGCAGTAATGACAGAAAACTTCGTAAAAAAGTATAAAAATTACTTAGTTACAGCTGTTGTTGCTGTTGTTATTATCATTGGTGCGAACATAGGATATACAATAAACAAAAAAAATACTCTTAACGCAGCAAATGAAACACTTAGCAAGTTAAGTTCAGACCCGTCCAACACAGTGTTGATAGAAAAACTAGAAAACCTAAGTCCTGCACTTCATGATGTATGGCAGTATTCACAAGCTCTTGTAAATAAAGACCTTACTACTCTTGAAAAGCTGGAAAATTCACATGCTTTACTTATTGGTGATTTGGCTACTTATGCGGCAGCAAGTGAGTCTAAGGATGTAACTACTTTAGATAATTATGCATTAAATCAAAATGCAATTTACAAAGACCTAGCACAAGTTCAAGCTGCTGTAATTCTTATGAATAGTTCAAAAATAGATGAAGCACATGAAAAATTATCAATGATTAGTGTAGATTCTCCATTGGCACAAGTTGCTAATGCTCTTATGCATTACGGTGTGAAATAGTATTTTGAAAAAGTATATAATATTTAGTTCTTTATTTATTTTGCTATTTAGTGCGTGTAGTACAAAAAAAGTTTTTGAGCCAAAAAATGTAAAAGATGATTGGTCGAAATACTCAAGTATAGATGAAAGTATTGTTGATACTAGTCTTAATGTTGCTTTACTTGAAGATGGAAGTGTTTTAACTAAAGATGGCATAGTTAAAGCAAATATAAATGAAAATGACAGAGCAATATCATATAGTGATGACTGGATTATTAGCTCTACATTAGATGGAAATATGACTCTTACATCTGTAAATGATACAACACTTAAAGAAAACTTTTCTCTAGGTAAAACTATAGCTGCTGCTAGTGTAAAAGATGATACTCTGGCTGTACTGTTTGCAGATAATGAAATCGCACTTTATTCTATAGGAACAAAAAAAGTATTTTTCAAAGATCAAGGTTCTGAATCTCTAGCAGTCAATACAAAGATAGTTAATCCTTACTTTTTAAATGATTTGGTCGTTTTTTCTACTCTTGATGGGAAAATTATAATTGTAAATGCAAAAAAGAAAAAGAAACTAAGAACAGTTATCGTTTCTGCTGAAGATAATTTTAACAATATCGTTTATTTTAAAATGATAAAAAATAAAATTGTTGCGGCAACTGGATATAAAATATTGTCTATGTCAGATAAAGAAGTAAGAGCTAAGTATGAAGCTAGAAATATAATTTATGATGGCAAAAATATTTACATAGCTACAAAACAAGGAGAGGTGGTTTCTTTGAGTGATAACTTAGAGTTAAATGCAAAGATAAAATTTCCTTTTGCACATTTTCTTGGCATGATTTCTAAAGAAGATAAACTTTATATACTTGAAAAAGAGGGATATATGATAGTTCTAAACAAGAACATGAAAGACTATACTGTCTATGATACAGATGTTGAAGATGGTTATATTTTTACTACAGATAATGCATTCTATAATAATGATGAGAAAATTATAGTAAAATAATGTCAAATGAGCTTGAAGCATTTTTAGAGTATATCAGTGTTACAAAGTCACTGAGTTCTAAAAGTGTAGAAGCTTATACAAGTGACTTGTTAAGTATAGAAAACTCCTTAAAAAAACCTATTATCAATTTAGACTCTACAAAAGTATTTCAAATACTTTCAACTTATGAAAACAAGAGAACTCTCAATAGAAAACTCTCTTCTGTTAATGCCTTTTTTGGTTTTTGTTATAAATATCATTTCAACAGAGAACTAACAAAATTAAGACTTGCAAAAATACCAAAACTTTTACCAAAATTTCTATCTTATGAAGATATACAAAAATCACTAAATCTCATTGATAAAACTTCATGGATAGGACTTCGAGACTATGCACTTATACTTTTTTTATATGCAACAGGTACAAGGATAAGTGAGTGTTTGGAGCTTAGTAAATATGATATAGAAGGTGATTGGCTTAAAGTTCGACATGCTAAAGGAGAAAAAGAGCGTATAGTTCCCATAGCAAAAGTTGCTGTTGAAGCTATAAATGCTTATCTGAGAGTATTTAAGTATGATAATGATTTTATATGGGCAAATTACAAGGGTGATAAACTTAGCCGTATTTCTGCTTATAAGATAACTCAAAAATATCTTGGAGTTTCTCCTCATGTGCTTCGCCACTCTTATGCAACTTCTCTTATAACTGGTGGTGCAGACTTAAGAGTAGTTCAAGAACTATTAGGTCATGCTTCACTTTTGACAACACAAATATACACGCATATACAAAAACAAGACCTTAAAGAAACAGTGGAAGTGTGTCATCCTATGAGTAAAGAGGACTTATGAAAGAGATAAATAACAAATTTTACTCCTATGCTTTTTTAGACTCACTATTATTCACTCAAAATCTATGGCATCAACATGGGGTTTTAGTTCATACATTAAGAGTTTTATATTATGTTATAAAAGCAAGAGACTGGAAATTTTTACCTGCTGCCATAATGCATGATTTTGGAAAACCATTTACTGCGTTTAAAAAAGATAGAGAGGATTATGAGTTTAACGAGTGGAGTTTTACAGACCATGAAGAACGCTCATACCAAATCATCAAAAATTACTCTTTTGTAAGTGAATACACAAAACAAATAGTACGCTATCATTATCTCATACGAGATATAAGAAAGTCTAAAACAGAAAATTATAAAAGATACTTAGAAAAAAAGTCTATCTGGGATAAGCTTGATGAAAATATGCATAAAGATTTAGAAACTTTTTTACTATATGACGATAGAGGAAAAGGAAAGAAGAGACGATAAGACTTAGCCTTTAACACTAATGTAACACTATTGCACTATAATGTCAAAAAAATATAGGCTTTATATGGAAACAATAAATTTATTGACGATAATAAGTATAGCATTTTTAGGTTCTTTTGGTCATTGTATCGGTATGTGCGGTGGGATAGTTCTTGCATACTCAACAATAAAAATAGAACCAGCAAGTTCTAAGATTTCTAAAAGTGCAGCTCATCTACTTTATAATTTTGGTCGTGTATTAACTTATACCTTTTTAGGGGCTATTTTTGGTTTTATTGGAAGTGTTATAAGGTTTTCCAATACTGCAAATGGTATGCTTTTGATTTTCGCTGGTGTTGTGATGATTTTTGCTGGACTATCTTTGATGGGCAAGATAAAGTTTTTAACTATTATAGAACACTCTTTTGCCTCATCACAACTCTATAAAAATACATTTAAAAAGATACTAAATTCAAAGTCAAACCTTAGCTTTTTTACTCTTGGAATGTTAAATGGTTTTCTTCCATGTGGTTTTGTTTACTTTTTCGCTATCACAGCGGCAAGTACAGCTAATCCTGCATATGGTGCTTTGGTTATGGCTATATTTGGTATGAGTACCATTCCAGCTATGTTTACTGTTGGTTTTTTAGCTTCACTAGCCTCTGCAACAAGTTTTAGAAATATGATGATGAGCTTATCTTCTGTAGCTGTATTGCTATATGGTGTTTTTACAATATACCATGGTTATGGATTTATTACGCATTAATTTTATGCTAGTTTGATATAATATAAATACAAAATAAAAAAAGGTCTAATCTTTATGAAAAGCTCCATTGTTAATAGTATAAAATCACTTCCACCTCTTTCAAAGACTATTTTGGATATTAATAGAGTTTTTGCAGATGAAGAGTCTGGGATAGGGGATCTTGCTAGAGTTATAGAGCCAGACCCCATGATAGTTGCAAATATATTAAAAGCTGCTAATTCTGCTCTTTATAGTTTTGGAAAAGAGATAAGAAATGTTTCTCAAGCTGTTAGCCTTTTTGGCATGAGCATGACTCGTTCTATCGCACTTGGAAACTCTATTCGTAAACTTTTAAATGTTGATATGCAACCTTATGGTATCACTAGTGATAAGTTTGCAGAGATTTCTCATCTTCAAGCTACTCTTATGAATAAATGGTATTCAAAAATAGACAAAGAAAAAGCCGATAAGTTATATCTAGCTGCTTTTTTACAAGAGACAGGTAAGATTCTTATCTCTAGTGATATTATAGAAGATGATGAAGATATTAGTTTCAAATCAGAGATACAACTTACAAATAATATAGCTGAAGTAGAGAAGGCTTATGTGAAAGTTACGAGTTCAGAAGTTACATCTGAGGTATTTTCACACTGGGGATTTAATGAAGAGTTTGTTGATATGATTAAATACTCGGATAATCCTTCTTTAGCACCTGATGAAGTTAAAGAGTTCTCAACTGCACTAAACATAGTAAAAACAATCATCCCGATAAATAAACCACTATCAGAACAATCCATAAACTTTGGACTTAGACTAGCTTCAAATGCAGGTTATAGTAGTGAACTATTGGAAGAAGCGATAGCTAGTATCCAAGAAAAAGTGAAGGTGTAAGATGGCTAAAACTGTTACAATTATAGATACTTTTGGATTTTTCTTCCGTTCGTTTTATGCACTTCCACAACATCTTAAAAACAAAGATGGTTTTCCTACAGGACTTTTGACAGGTTTTACTAACTTTATCTCAACTTTGCAAAAAGAGCATGATAGTGACTATATTATTTTCGCTATTGATACAAAGGGTGATACTTTTAGAAACGAGATAGACCCAAACTATAAAGCAAATCGTTCAGCTCCTCCTCCAGAACTCAGTATGCAACTCCCAGTAGCTATTGAGTGGATAGATAAGATGGGATATAAGACTCTTGGCATGAAAGGTTATGAAGCTGATGATATGATAGCGACTGTTACTTATTTGGCAAAAGAGAAGGGTTATATCGTTCGAGTTGTATCTCATGACAAAGACTTATACCAACTCATAGATGATGAGAGAGTAACTATTATAGATGCCATTAAACGAAAAAGTGTAGATGAAAAAGCTTGTTATGAAAAATATGGTGTAACACCTAAACAGTTTATAGATTATCAGTCAATTTTGGGAGATAGTGCAGATAATGTCCCTGGAGTTAAAGGCATAGGAAAAGTTGGAGCAGAAAAACTACTAAAAGAGTATGGAACACTTGATAATATATATGCTCATGTAGAAGAAGTCAAAGGAGCAAATCAGAAAAAATTGATAGCTTCTAAAGAACAAGCTTATATGTCTAAAGAACTTGTAACACTTAAGCAAGATGTATTTGATAGCATTGACTTTGAAGAGTATAAAATGGATGTAGAAAATCCATTTTTAAATATCTATGATGAACTTGTGCAGTATGAACAAAATGCAGTTCTGCGTGTTTTACATGCTAGAAATATGGTTGATGATAAAACTAAAGAAAATGCCATAAAAAAACAAGAAGTAGATAATTTTGAAGATAAAAAGCTAGAATTTAAAGCAACACTTTTAACTGATATTAAGAGCTTAAACGCAGTATTGGATAAGCTAAATAAAGAGACACTTGTTGCATTTGATACAGAGACAACAGGTCTTGAATATGAGAAAGACAGACTTGTAGGGTTTAGTTTCTGTTTTGATGAAGATGAGGCTTATTATGTTCCATTTGCACATTTTTATCTAGGCGTTGCAGAGCAGATATCTGAAGCAGAAGCTGCTAATGCAATGCGAAAAATTTTTAAAAGTAGGGTGGTTGGTCATAACATTAAGTTTGATTTACATTTTGTTTCGAGATTTTTAAAAGATGATAATTTAGAAGTCATTTCTGATAGCATGATTTTAGCATGGCTTATCAACCCTGAGTCAGCTTTAAGTCTTGATAAACTCTCAGATAAACTTTTAGGTCATACTATGGTTGCCTTTAAAGATACAGTAAAAAAAGGCGAAACATTTGCTAGTGTAGAAATAGAAGATGCATGTAAATATGCAGCAGAAGATGCTTTTATCACTTTTAAACTTTATAAACTGTTTTTACAAAAGTTAGAACTTCAAGATGCCACTCATCTTATAAAAGAAGCGGATGAAGTAGAGATACCATTTATTACTACTCTTTTAGACATGGAAAAAGCTGGTATAGAAGTTGATGGTGAATTTTTAGAGAAGTTTTTAGTTGAGGTTAAAGAGACACTTTTTACTCTTACAAAAGATATTTACGCCTTTGCTGGAAGTGAATTTAACATAAACTCAACTAAACAACTAGGTGTTATACTTTTTGAAACTCTTGGTCTTCCAGTTGGTAAAAAAACAAAAACAGGTTACTCTACAGATGAAAAAGTTCTCAGTGGCTTAAAAGATAAGCATGAGATAATCCCAAAACTTTTAGAGTACCGTGAAGTGTATAAACTCTTTTCAACCTATATAGAACCACTTTTAAGACTCAGTCGTGAAGATGAGAAAAGTCGCATACACACCTCTTTTGTTCAAACAGGAACAGCTACAGGACGACTTAGCTCTAAAAATCCAAACCTTCAAAATATCCCTGCAAGAAGTAAACTAGGACTTAAAATCCGTGAAGCTTTTGTGGCAGGAGAGGGTAAAAAACTTATAGGCATAGACTACTCTCAAATAGAGTTGCGTTTACTCGCACATTTCTCACAAGATAGTGTTTTGGTGGATGCATTTAAGCATGATAAAGATATTCACCTTCAAACGGCTATAGCACTATTTGGTGAAGAAGATGCCTCGGCAAAGCGTTCTATAGCAAAAACAGTAAACTTTGGACTTCTTTATGGGATGGGACAAAAAAAACTCTCTGACACTTTAGGCATTACGACTAAAGAGGCAAAAGAGATTATAGAGAAGTATTTTGAGTCTTTCCCTACTGTTAAAAGCTATTTTCGCTCTATTGTAGAAGTTTCTAAAGAGTATGGTTATGTACAAACTCTACTAAAACGCCGTCGTTACTTTGACTATGAAAATGCTACCCCTATGTTTAGAGCAGCTTACGAGAGAGAGTCGGTCAATAGCGTTTTCCAAGGAAGTGCCTCAGACCTTATCAAACTCAGTATGAATAAAATTCATCAAGTTATAAAAGAAGAGAATCTAAACGCAAAAATGCTACTTCAGATACATGACGAACTTATTTTTGAAGTAAAGGCAGATGAAGCAGAAGTTTTAGGTGATAGGTTTAGAACTATCATGGAAGATATTATGCCTTTAAATATTCCTCTTAAAGCAAGTCTGAATATTGGCTCACATTGGGGTAAGTTAAAGTAAAGTATGCACTACCAAACACAGTTTAGGATAGAGATAAAATCAATTATTTTTTAGTTATGAAGCTTATTTAACTACAAAAGAAAATATCAAAATATTATGATATAAACTGTGGTGTAGGTTCTGAGAAATAATAACCTTGAGAATACTCTATACCTAGGTCGTTGATTATATTTTGTACATCTTCATTATGAACAAATTCTGCAATACATGAGATACCAGCATTGTGTGCAAAAAATGCTATTGCTTTAGTTATCTCATAACTTTTTGAGTTTGTATATATATCTTTTATGTATTTTGCATCTATTTTTAAAAAGTCGATATCAAGATCCATAATTCTCTCAAAGTTAGAGTATTCAGCTCCAAAGTCATCTATAGCGATAGAGTATCCTTGAGATTTTAGTTCTGTTATCTGTTTTATATGATTTTTCTTCCCATTGGAACTAATACCCTCTAAAATCTCTAAAGATACACGATGTGGGTCTATCTTGTGCTTTTGAGATTGTTTTCTTAGATATGCACTTAAATAGTTTTGACTCAAATCATCTTCTGTAATATTTATAGAAACACTATAGTCATTATTTGACATTTTTTTGAAAGTTTTTTCAACCATTATCTTTGTTATCTCTGGAAGCAAACCAGATAATTTAGCTACTTCTAAAAAATGATAAGGTGTTATGACTTCATCATTTTCTACTATTCTTACTAAGGCTTCAAATTTTATTATCTGTTTTGTAGTATTGTTACGGATACCCTGAAAATATGGTTCAATTCTATCTTCATTTAGAGCATTATGTATGAGATTATTCATCTGTATAAATTTTTCTCTCTGCTCGTTATTGATATTGTTATCATCTTGGTTATAGATATAAAGGTTATTTTTACCATTTTCTTTTGCTTGTTTTAGTGCTAATGCACTATTTCTAAGTTTATTTATACTTCCATAAGCTGCACCAAATGAAAATGATATATTTAGATTAATATTGTTGATTTGTATGTCTTCTGAAAAAAAGCACTGTTTTATGTCCGAAACCATATTTTTAACATCTATATTTTTGTCAAAAAGTAGTGCAAATTCATCTGCATTTATTCTACAAATAACTTCAGCTGAAAAATTATCTTGAAGAATATCGGCTATCTTAGCAAGGAGTAGGTCTCCTATTTCAAAACCATAAGCTGTATTTATATAACTGAAATTATTTACATTTAGCAAGATAAGAGTTTTTTGCTCGTGTTGAGAAAGTATCTTTTCTAGGTATGCTTTATTGTGAAGTTTAGTTAGCAAATCTTGATATACCATCTTATCTATCTTTTCTTCAATATCTCTGTTCTTTAGCACTATATTTACAATATATGCTGCAGTCTCTAACAACTTTTTATGAAAAGAAGCAGGGGAACGATGTTCAAAAGAAGATAGTGCAAAAGTACCAACTGTATTGCCATTATTGTCTTTTACAGGCATAGACCAGCATGAGCAAATATTAAAGTCAATAGCAACTTTTCTCAAGTCTATCCATCTTCCATCTTTAAAGGTATTTACAACATATTGTGCTTCGCCTTTAAAAACAGCATTACCACAAGAACCACCACCTGGTCCTGGTTGTAGGTTTTCAAGTGCATCATGACCTTCTTGTGGAATTGATGGAGCTGATAAGACACTCATTAGACCTGTTTCTTTATCTTTGAACATTATGGAGGCGACAGAATTTGGAAGTAGTTTTTCAGCTAAGGAGCATAAGGTATCTAGTATGTCTTTATAATCTCCATGATAGGCGAGCATACCAAGTATATTTTGTTGAATTTCTAAAATATCATTGTACTCTTGTGAAGTGAGATTTAATTCATCTAGTTCATAACTATCTAATGCTTGGCAAGAGCTATTTGTGTCTCCCATCTAAAAACTTCCTTGTTTTAAAATCTAGTAATTATAACTAAATAATCTTTACAATAGCGACTTTAAGCTCTTGATATACGGCATTTTTTCCATCTAGTGAGTGTTTTGAAGAAGTTAAATTATTTATATCTTTTGTTCCACTATATATCATGATAGAATCTTTTCTTAAGTCATCGTTATGTTTTACAGGCAACTTAATTGTTCCATTTTCAGAGGATATAGATATGATACTGTTTTCGCAAAAGCCTAAGGAGCTATGAAGATAAACATATTTATCTCTAGTAAATTGGGAATTTAAACTTTTTTCAGATTTTGAAGTTATAAGATGAAACTTTTTATTTTCACTCTTTATTTTTTCAAATTCTTCTAAAAATAAAAATTCACCATCATCTGTATCAAAACCATCTTTATAAGGTAACTCTTCTCTATTTTTAACTTTATATAAACCATCATCTTGCTTGATAGAAAACTCTTTGAAGTAACTTAGATACTCTTCTTCTGATTTTATTTCTATGTTAAATGCATCACAAAGATATTTACTCAAATCATACTCACTTATGCCATACTTACTATCATGTTGCTTGCTCATGATGTGAAGTGAGTTATCTGAATAAGATGTGCGAATATCATCTTTGGATAAAAAATCTTTTGCAGGGATGATAAGTGTTGCTACCTCACTTGTTTCATTCTCATGAAGACCAAAATAAACGATATTTTCTACTCTTGAGATTGTCTCTTTTACTCGTAGTGAGTTTGGCATTTGAGATAAAGGATTTGCACCTTGGATAAAAACTGTTTTAAAGTCATCAAAAGGAGTATTTACTTTAGATACTTTTTTTGATTTTTTATTAAATGGTGAAGTGATGTTGGCTCTTGAAGAACCTAAGTAAGAGATACCAGACCCTTCCTTAGCAAAAAGTCCTAAAGCTACTCCAAAAGCATCTATAGCCCTCATGACATCTGCACCATCTTCATACTTCTGTATGCCAACACCACAGACTATAGCAACTTTTTTGTTTTCCACCATTTCAATTATTTTGCCAATTTGTCCAAGAGTTACATCCATCTCTTCTAAGGTTATTTTTATCCTAATGCTTTGAGTAAGTTCATAGTAGTCTTCAAATTCACTTGCATATTTTTCTAAATATTCTTCATCACAAGTATCATTTATATATAAAAATCTTGTCAATAACATAGCTAAGTATAAATCTGTATGAGGCTTTATCTGAATATGTAAATCTGCACTTTTCGCTATCTTTGTTTTTACAGGGTCAATAACAATAACTGTTTTATCTTTAATAATAGGTAGTAAATGTGATGAAGTTGTATGTGGATTTCTTCCCCAAAATATAACAACTTCAGATTTAGCTATCTCTTGAGGTGTCATATTTTTATTGCTCCCACGACCTTCAACTATTCCAGCTTCACCAGCTCCATCACATAAGTTTCCATCTGTCAGATAAGAACCAAAAGATGCAAAAAAATGGTCTGTTACCTCTTGCATAAGTGCAAAGTTTCCATGTCCTCTATAGTGTAGTATCTCACTTGCATAAGATGAAGATAGTATCTCTTTTAATTTCAAAAGAGCCTCTTCCATAGATATATTTTTTCCTTTATATTTAGGAGTTGTTATTGTTTTATGTTTTGTGTAATGATTTAGGTGAGGGCATAAAAAACCATTTGTAAGACCAGTTTTATTTGCTTTTATCTTCCCCTCTTTATAAACTATAGAACATGAGTCATAACAATCAAGAGGACATGCAGTAATATCGCTCATGTTATTTATCTTTTAATTCTATTTTTGCAAGTTTTGAAAAAAGTTGTGGTGATTTTATTATGATTTGAGCCTTATATTTAGAGATGTTTTCACTATCTGCGATATTTAAAATCCTATTTATCTTATATTTTGTTTTTTTATTATCTATGTAAATAACCTTGTTTTTTGCATTTATTACATCCTCTTCATCTAAATATATAGTTAGTATAGCTTTGGAAGTATCAGCTACTTTGGCAAGTAAAGTTGAGATATTAACTACTTGTCCAACCTTAACATCTATAGAATAAAGAGTATAGTTTTTTGCTCTTAGTGATTTATCACTAATATTTCTTTTTAACTGAGATTTTCTCAAGTTAAAATCACTTATTTGCGTTTTAAAATTATTTATCTCTTTTTGAGTATTTAGATAAGAATTTTCACTAGCTACCAAATCATAAAATTCTTTGTCTTTTTCTATACGAGACTTTATTTTTAAGTTCTCTATCTCTTTGTAGTTTTTTCTTTTTTTAGATAATGATTTTTTAAGATTTTGTAAGATTTTTTCATCTTCATTGAGACTCTCTTTTAAAATTGAGATTTTTTGAAGCACTGATCTTAACTCTTTATTGTCAAGGTCTGCATCCATTATCAAATATGGCTTAGATGATAATTTCTTACCTATCATATTTTCGTTTATGTATGTAACTAAACCTGAGACATTAGCAGATATATATCGAAGTTCATATGGTTCTACTTTTGAGTAATAAACCTTTGAAAATAGCAATGATGAGATAAATAGTAAACTTATAATTAATTTCAATTAAATATACCTTTTGTTAAATATAGAAATTTTAGCATTTCATTATTAATATTTATGCATATTTCATTTTAATTTAGATATTATTAATGCATATTTAATAAAAGGGTTATTATGTCTGTATTGGATAATGTTGATGCTGCGACAAACTTAGCGAAAAACAATGAGCTACAGCTTTTAGTATTTAGAGTTAGTGAAAGTGAAGAATCTGCATATTATGCTATAAATGTTTTTAAAACAAGAGAGGTTGTTGAGTCGAAAAATCATTACATGACACAAATTCCATCTGCCCACCCTCTGCTTATAGGTACGATACTTCTTCGTAACTTGCAAATACCTATTTTAAATCTTCCTTCTTGGCTTGGTATTGAGCTGAGTAAAGATGAAATACAGCGTTCAAATATATTGATTTGTGATTTTAATGGTGTTATTATTGGGTTAAGAATTATGTCTGCTTTTAGAGTTATGAAAAAGAATTGGAATGAGATGCATGCTCCTGATGCTTATAGATTAAAAGATGATGGACTTGTTATGAATGATACAAGACTAGAAGATGGAAGCCTTTGCCTTGTTTTGGACTATGAGAAATTTTTATCTGATGTAATTCCACAAGCAATGGTTAATATTGAAGAAAATAGTCTAAATCTTCAAAATATTAATATTCCTCAAAAATTAAAAAATGGAACAGTTCTGATAGCAGAAGATTCAAAGACTGCCCAAAGAGCATTAACTCAGATTTTTAAACATGCCAATATTGATATGCTAATATTTGATAATGGAAAAAAACTTGTTGATTATATTGAAAATTTAGGAGATAATACAAAAAACATTCCAGCTATAGTAACTGATATAGAGATGCCAGAGATGTCTGGTTTTACTGTTATCCAAATATTGAAGGCAAATCCATTAACTAAAGATATACCTATAATTGTTAATAGCTCTATGACTGGTGATAATAACAAAAGAGAAGCTGAAGTTTTAGGTGCAAATGGATTTATAGATAAGACAAAGAGTAATGATATTATTCCTCTTATAGTTTCTATTATGAATTAGTAAAATTTTTATACTAATAGATGTGCAAAAAGGCACATCTATTGAAGTTGCTAGTGGTTATTTAGCAAATAAAGAGATAAGTACACCAGCTGCAACTGCTGAACCGATAACACCTGCAACATTTGGACCCATAGCATGCATTAGTAGCATATTTGTACGGTCATATTCCATACCAACTTTGTTTGATACACGAGCTGCCATAGGGACAGCAGAAACACCTGCTGAACCAATCAATGGATTGATTTTATGACCTGGGAAAAGGTTCATAAGTTTTGCCATAAGTACACCTGCGGCTGTACCAACACCAAAGGCAATAATACCAAGAGCCATGATAAATAGAGTCTCAGGAACTAAAAACTGATCAGCTGCTAGTTTAGAACCAACACCAAGACCTAAGAAAATAGTAACGATGTTAATGAGTGAATTTTGAAGTGTATCATTAAGACGCTCAACAACACCAGACTCTTTTAAAAAGTTACCAAACATAAATGCACCGATAAGTGGTGTAGATTCTGGTAAAACTAAAATTGCCAAAGATAAAACAACAATAGGAAAAATAAGTTTTTCTAAGCGAGAAACATGACGAAGTGTTGTCATTTTAATCTTTCGTTCTGCCTCTGTTGTTAATGCTCTCATGATAGGAGGTTGGATGATAGGTACCATCGCCATATAACTATAAGATGCAACTGCTATAGCCCCTAAAAGCTCAGGTGCAAGTTTAGTTGCTATAAAGATAGAAGTAGGACCATCAGCCCCACCAATGATAGAGATAGCTGAAGCTTGTTTTAGTGTAAAATCAACATAGCCCATCTGTGCTAAAACCATAGCTCCAACAAGTGTTCCAAAGATACCAAATTGTGCTGCACCACCAAGTAGGGCAGTTTTAGGATTTGAAAGAAGTGGACCAAAGTCTGTCATCGCTCCCACACCCATGAAAATGATGATTGGGAAAAGCTCATTTGAAAGTCCAGCTTCATAGATAACACCTAGAAATCCATGAGGTCCTGCAATACCAGCAATAGGGATATTTGATAAAAAACCACCAAAAGCAATAGGGAGAAGAAGCAGAGGCTCAAACCCTTTTGCAATAGCAAGCCAAAAGAGTAAAAAAGTAATCAAAATCATAATAATACGACCAAGACCTTTGCTAAAATTACTCATAGGTTTTCCTGTTGCACTCATCTCATCTGGACGAGGATTAACAAAAGCAACAATACCCGTTGATTTTAAGAAACCTGTAATCATCTCTGAAAATGGCTTTGATTTATATGTTTCTTTTTTATGTGTTGAAATAGTTTTCGTAGTTGTAGTTACAGGCTCATTTGCCATTACATTAGTAAATGTAAATAGCATAAAGAGTGCAAGAAATTTAAGTACAATATTTTTCATTGGCTTATCCTAAAACAGCTACGACTTGACCTTCTACAACTTTATCATTTGTAGCGACATTTATAGTCTTGAGTACACCACCTTTTGGTGCAACAACATCGATTTCCATTTTCATAGATTCTAAGATCATGATAACATCGCCTTCATTGACACTTTGACCTGGATTAGCAACGATTTTCCAAACACTACCTGGAAGTAATGCTTTTATCTCAATACCATTGCCAGTTGATGTATTTGGTGTTGGAGCTGCTACTGCTGCTTCACCATCTACTGCTACTACATGAACATCTCCGTTACCCTCAGCAACTTGAACACTAAATTTTTGACCATCTACTACTACTGTATAATTTCCACTCATCTCTTTTCCTTCTCCTTTGCAATCTTCCATATCGGATAATTTTCTTACATTTAACTCACCTTCTCCTTTGAGAAATGAGATACCTTTGTCTTGACATGCTGCAGCTATAAAAATATTTTCTTCTGTGATTTCAATATTTTCTTCTTTAAGAACATTTATCCAATTTTCTAAAGATTTTGCAGGATCAGCATCTGCTAAATCAAGAGCTTTTTCAGTTGTTGGAAGTAAATTTAACTTCTCACTTGCAATTTTAACAATCTCTGGGTCTGGAGCAACTGGAGTTTTTCCAAAATAACCAAGAACCATTCTTCCATAACCTGGTGCAATTGCTTCCCACGGACCTTGCATAACATTGTTAAGTGCTTGTTGAAAGTAAAATTGTGAAACAGGAGTTACAGAAGTACCATAACCACCTTTCTCAACTACTTCTGTCATAGCAGCTATAACTTCTGGAAATTTATCCAATATGTTGTTATCACGCATCATTTGAGTATTTGCAGTTAATGCACCACCTGGCATTGGTGAAAATGGAATTATTGGAGAGACCATAGTTGCTTCTGGTGGTATAAAATAGTCACTTAAACACTCTTGCATCTCTTTTTCATAAGTCAATACTTTTTCAATCTCTAAACCACCAAGGTCAATATCCATACCTTTCGTCGCATGAAGCATTGTTAAAATATCTGGTTGAGAAGTTCCACCACTTACAGGTGAAACTGCCATATCTATACCATTAACACCAGCATCAAGTGCAGCTAAGTATGACGCTACAGATACACCAGCTGTTTCATGAGTGTGCAGACGAAGATGCATATCTTCTGGTATAAGTTTTCTTGCCATTTTAATAGTCTCGAAAACTTTTTTAGGGTTTGAAGTACCAGATGCATCTTTAAAACAAATACTATCGTATGGAATTTCGCTATCAAGTATATCTCGAAGTGTTTTTTCATAAAAAGAAACATCATGTGCCCCTTGACAACTTGGTGGTAGATCCATCATAGTAACAACAATCTCATGTTTTAGACCATGATGAACAATCCTCTCACCTGAATACTTTAGGTTTTCAACATCATTTAGTGCATCAAAGTTACGAATAGTTGTTGTTCCATGCTTTTTAAACATTTTCGCATGTAAATCAATAAGCTCTTTTGAACCTGTGTCTAGCATTACAGTATTTACACCTCGTGCTAATGTTTGAAGGTTTGCATCTGGACCTACTATCTTACGAAATTTGTCCATCATCTCAAATGCATCTTCTCTTAGGTAAAAGTAGAGAGATTGAAATCTCGCTCCACCACCAAATTCAAAGTGGTTTAAACCTGCAATTTTTGCTGCTTCAACTGCTGGAAAAAAATCATCCATAAGTACACGGCCACCAAAAACTGACTGAAAGCCATCTCTAAAACTTGTATCCATTACATCTATAAATTTTTTAGCCATTTTAATCCTTAGCCCTCTCTATGATATTTGACTGCTGCTGTGATAGCTGCAATAATCTTTTTATTGTCTTTTGATACAGAATTTGTTATCTCTGCTACTTGTGGTTCGGGGAAAAATCTATCGATAATTGCTGCCATAGCTTGCATAACAAGAATCATAATAATCAAGAATACAAACACCGTTCCCATTCCTAATCCCATAAATTTAAACCCTTCTAATACGAGGTTAGTTTCCATGAATCACCTTTTATCCATAATTTATTTATTAGTATAGTATAAATATGTTTAAATTTAGTTTTTAAAATATTAATATGCTTTTAAAATTTTATGTGTTGTTACTTTTTTATAGGGTAAATTTGATATAATGACGATAAGCAAGTAAATAAGGAAATAATTTTAAATGATAATTGGAATGAATGAACAAGATTTTATGGCATATGTGATTTTCGGATTGATACTAAACTTTGCATTTTCAATTTTATTTGGAATTTATCTAAGTAACAATATTGGAATGAAAGAGATGATGGATTCAAAAGGTGATAAAGAGCAGTCTATATGGATTAGCATGAGCCTTTTTATTCCATATGCTAAGATGCTAATCACTCTGTACAGGGTTACTGTTTTACAAATTTATTTTTTAAATAAAGGTCTTTCTCATAAAGAGTTTTGGGTTTATATGACACATGAACAAGAGTAGG
>Ga0256829_1001531_pt1 | contig 18740 bp, 18 predicted proteins | sample 131447metaG_FD_185979 | JGI IMG/M metagenome (GOLD analysis project Ga0256829, IMG submission 185979) | Hydrothermal vent microbial communities from Lau Basin, Pacific Ocean - 131-447 | ecosystem: Environmental > Aquatic > Marine > Hydrothermal vents | place: Pacific Ocean: Lau Basin | collected...
TCATCTCAGCACGAGCGGCTTTACTTACATCAAGTACACTTCCCCCTGGTGCGCGTTGTACAGCTAATGCGATGGCATCTTGACCATTTCCTATGTAACCACTTGTTCGTTTCTTGTAGCTCCACTTCACATCTGCAATATCGCTTAGACGAACATTTGGCATGATTTGAAGTTGTTTAAGTTTTTCAACATTGTCTCTTTCACCATAAACGCTAACAGTATAAAAGTCGTTATCACCTTTTAAAAACCCTATAGGCATATCACGGTTAAGTGTAGCGATGGCTTTAGTGATACTCTCAAAGTTGACATTGTAGCGTTTAGCTTTAAAAGGATCTACTTCTATGTTAACAGCACTCTCGTAACCACCAAAAACTTCTACATTTCCTATGGTCTTATTGCTTAACATGTGAGGTTTGATGAAACTATCTGCTATCTTTCTTATATCTGCAAGTGAGATATTTTTATTTTTTGGTGTGAGCGAGATAACATCTACGGGAAGCGTAAAATCTCCTGCTGTGTATATAGCTGGATTTATGCCTGCTGGGAGTTTTGCTTTGGCAATGCTGAGTGCATTTGCTACATCAACTGCCGCCGCATTTAAACTTTTTTCGTAACCAAACTCTGCTTTTACTATAGAGTAGTTTGCAACATTGATACTACTCACATCAGTTACAAGTCCTAAGCGTGATATCTCTTGCTCTATAGGTTTTGAGACCGTTGATGCTGCGACTTGAGCTGTAGCTCCAGCAACTTGAGTGATCACAATAACCTGTGGGGGATTTGCATCAGGAAAGAGGTTTTTAGGGAGTGTTACAAGCCCAATAATCCCCATAATAAAAAACGCCGCAATAACTGAATAGAGCAGATAGGGGCGTCTGTAAAAAAATTCAAACATCGCTTACTCCTTGATGCTCAGTGCATAACCACTAAGCAGTTTGAGAAGAATATCTGGTTTTGCAATAACAATCTTTTTACTTTTTAGGTCATCAGATATAACGACACCCTGTTGGGCATTTTGAACAATATGTACCTCTTGAGCTTGAGCCTTATCTCCTTGTACTACTAAAACATATGTTTTCCCATTACGATTTAACAGAGCATTAAATGGAAGCTTTATACCTTTTTGATGGTAAGTGATAACATCTACTTCTACTCTATCACCACTAATGAGCTTGCTATCTCCCGTGTAAACTTTATACTCTGCTAAACCATGCAAAGTACTGCCTAGAGGCATAGCACTATACTCTTTAGCATTGAGGATGACTCCCTCTACTGAAAGATCAGTTGGCACACGAAGCATCAGATAAAAGCCATTTTTTGAGCTAATAGCTAAGAGTGGGTGACCAGGTGCACTCAGTGTTCCTTTGCTTGCAAAAGTTTTTGCGATGATTCCATTAACAGGGGAGGTGATAGTCGCATATGAGAGATTGTTTTGTAGCTCTATCTCTTTTTGTTTAAGTGCATTGAGATTTGACTCAGCACTTGCTATCATAGTCATCTCTTTTTGAGACTCCTCTATGGAAGCTCCTTGTACTTTGAGTAGGTCAAGTGTACGCTTGTGTGTAGATTTTAAGTTCTCTAGTGCAACACTAGCAGCTATCATCTGCTCTTTGATACTTTGAAGGGAACTTTTGATATTTGTGATGTCAAGTTTAACAAGCAATTGCCCTTTTTTAACACGAGAACCACTTGGCATGATATGTAAGACTCTCGCTGAAATTCTTGGGGAGAGTTTTACATCCTTGTCGTTAGCAACTTCTGCTAAAAATGGTAAGGTTAGCTCTACCTCCGCTAGTTTTGGTGTTAGTGTTTGCACTACTATTGGATAGATTTTTGCTATTGGCTGTGCTGCATCTTTTGCCTTGGCATCTTTAATAGCTTTTACGCCACCTGCTGCGAGTCCTGCGACTGCTACTGCAGCTATTGTTATCTTTATATATTTATTCATTTTACCATCTCCTCAATGTTATTTGCATAGATTACGGCTAACTCCATAAGGGTTTGCCACTTTTGTGCTTGGGTTTTATAGAGTTTTGCAGATGCAACGACTACATCATCTTCATATCTTAGATACTCTTCTGTTGAGAGTCTGCCACTTGTGTAGTTGACCTTCGCTATATGAAGAAGTTTCTCTTTGTTGATTATGCTCTTTTGTGAAAGTTTTAAAGAGTTCTTTAAAAGAGGTAAAGAGTTTTGAAGCATCTTTGCTTTTGAACTAAGCTCCTCTTCGAGTTTTTCATACTCCACTTCATCTTGGTGCATCTGGATTTTAGATTTTTTAATCTCCCGATAATCTCCCATAGCAAGAAGTGGAATGTTAAGCATAACCCCTATATTTCCATAGGTTTTATTGGTGTTTTTGTTATTGTTATAAGCTTTTGCTTGGGAAAAAGTGTAGTTACCATAAGCGACTACACTTGGAAGTAGTTTTTCTTTTTGTGCGTTTATATCAAGACGGTTAGCTTCTATCTTAAGCTTGAGCGGAGTAAGAGACTCTATAGTGTCTGATGATTGCACCGAACCTACTTCTTGCATCTCTATGGGTGCATCAAGAGTGATACCCGTAAGAGAACGGATTGTACTTTTAAGTTGCTCTTTTTGTAGAGCAATCGAGTTTTTAGTTATGTCTACTTGATTGATGCCATCATCTATCTTATAGAGTGCCGATGCTGGAGAGCGACCATTATCTACTTTTATCTTGATGGTCTTTTGTGTTTCAAGAAGAGATTTTCTCTTTACATTAAGTGACTTGTCTAACTCCTCTAAGTAGAGATAATTAGCATTTGCTCCAACTATGACAGCCTCATTTTTGAGAAGATTTATCCTCTTCTTTGCCTTAGCACTCTTTTGCATCTTCTCTGCTTTGTCTGACATAGTGTAGATAGACTTTACAAAAAGTGGCATAGTGAAGTTTGCACCTTCTCGCATAATGTTCTGACTAAATGGTTGTGCAACTGTTTTGTCTTTAACCATAGCAAGAAGTTGATTTGGTGGTACTGGTAGCATCCCTGTTGCAGTAGTGTAGTAGTCATACTTCGCAAAGAGATTCACAGTAGGATAGAGCTTAGCATTTGCCATCTCCTTTGCTACCTCTGCTTGTTTGATTGTCATCTCATCAGACTTTGTTTGTGCATGCTCTTTGAGTGCATCAAAGAGTTCTGGCAGAGTTGTGGCACCAAGTAACAGTGGAAAACTCAGTGCAAGAAATGATTTTTTTAACATAGTAATCCTTTTATTATTTTTTGGGAAAGAGCATCTATGATATTGTGAAAATTTGGCTCTGCTTGAGTTGCTTTATTTTGCATATATTGTGAAATTTTCTCTCTTAGTGGCTGTGCCGTATTGTAAGAAGTGAGTGTTGTTACTATCATCATCTGTATCAAAAATGGCGGTTCTTTTGTAAAAGTTTTAGCACTTTCTCCATCATTTAAGATAGAGATAAGTTGTCCAATAGTTCGTGAAAGTTGTTCAATACACTCATCAGGCATGCTAGATGCACCATTGGCAATCTCTCTCGCAAAGATAGCACTGAAACTTGGGTTTGAGATGAGAAACTCCCCAAATGTTTTTATGTAGTTTTCTAACCTTTTTGTAGGGGTACCCATCTGTGTATTTTCTTTTATCTTTAAAGCTATCGCTGTAAACTCTGGGCAAACGACAGCTTTGTAGAGTGTTGCCTTATCCTTGAAATGGTAGTAGATAGCTGGTTTTGTGATGCTACACTCTTTAGCGATTGCTTCGAGTGTAGTGAGTTCGTAACCATTCTTTGAAAATGATTCTCTAGCATGATAGATAATCAACTCTTTTTTTGATACTTTTGGCATCTTAATCTCCTTACTTACTAAACGGTAAGTAAATTATATATGAATAAAACTTTTATTGAGCTTAAGTGCCTTTGAGACATTTAGAGTAAATTATGTATGAGATTCTTGAAAATAAATAGCAAAATAGTGAAAACTCCTGAAGCAATAACTAAGTAGACAAGATTTTTGCTCCAAAAAAGTCGTTTAAAATTGTCCATGCCAAATACTCTTATTGTCAAAGCAAATCCAACAAATCCACTTATACTTGATGCAAGTGCTAATCCACTTGTCCCCATGGGTGTGATAAGTGACAGAGCAAAAACTATGTAACTAACAAGAGAAAAGGTGGCAATCTTAGCAGCATGAAGTTGCATCTGTTTTGCATAAAGCCAAAGCAGGAGTAACTTTTGGAGACCTAGTGGTAGCAAACCTAATATATACATCTGTAAAACTAAGGTAGTCTGGAGCGCATCTTCATTTGTAAAAGCACCTCTTTCAAAGAGTAGTGTTGTGATCTCCTGAGAGAGTATAAAGCCACCTAAAGTTGAAGCTGTTAGTAAGAAGCTTAAAAACCAAAAAGCTTTTTGCAGATACTCAAGTGCTTTTTGCTCATCTTGATTTTTGATATATCGTGAAACTTTTGGAAAAAGTGCTATTGATGTTGCTATGGCAAAGAGTGCAAGGGGTAGTTGAAAAATACGGTTTGCATAGTAAAGATAAGATATGGAGCCACTTAAGAGAAAAGAAGCTAAGAAAGTATCTAAAAATGCACTTACCTGTGCGGTAGAATTTCCCCAAATAGCTGGAAAGAACTGTGTATTAAACTTAGCTGTTTCATCTTTTATCTTAGAAGATTTTATTTTGAGATATTTAAAACCACCTATGATAAGTTTCATTAACCCCATCTTGTATATAGCACCAATATGGGCTATAAGTTGTAGTACCCCACCTATAACTACGCCCCAAGAGAGATAATAAACAATCTCAGCTTCAGCTTTATCTTCAGAGAGTACAAGTGCCAAGATAAGAGAGATGTTCAATAGGGCAGTTGAAAATGCAGTCGTTGCAAAATGATGTTTATACTGAAGTAGGGTACTTAAAAAAGTGACACTGAAGATGAGTGGTAGATACCAAAAGTTGATGGCAACAAAGGGGGAGGCAAGTTCTATGGTTTGTGCATCAAATCCTACCGCCATCGCTTTTGTGGCAAGTTGGGGGAGTAGGTTAACTAGAATGCTTAAGATAAGTATGATAGATAAAAAAAGTGAAAAGATATAGGCTAAAAAGACACCTTTATGTACAGAACGGGTAAAAGAGGGTATGAAAACCTGTGTAAATGCACCCTCCGCAAAAATGCGGCGAAAAAGGTTTGGTAGTTTAAAAGCGATGAAGAAAATATCACTATATATATTTGCTCCAAGTGCATTTGCAGTAAGCAGATCTCTTATGAAACCTAGTATTCTTGATGTTAGTATTCCAAAACTATTGGTAAAAATCGTTTTAAACATAATATTCTTTATAGTAATTTCTTTATTTTACGAAAGTTTAACGAAAATTTGATTAAAATAGGGGGATTTAATATTTCAAGATTATTTTACAGTAGGGTATTATGGCATTTTTTGGTTCTAATAAAAGTAAAAAAACAAATTCAGTTAAAAAAATTCGCACAACTGTTTTAAAAACTAGAAATGTAGCCAAAGAGTTACTTTCTCTAGCACAAACAAATGGTGTGAGTATAGAAAGTATTGACTTTAACCTCCTTGATGTGCAAACTTTTACGGGACTTAGCGACGGAAAAAAAGATATTGAGTGGGAAGAGACACAAAGTGATGAACTCTATGAACTCGATGATACAACTGCCCTTTTAAATAAAAATTTTCATATAAAACAGATTTACGAGATAGAAGTTTTTACAAAAGATGAAAAAACAAATAATTTTAAAGATTTTCATATTGCTGTTGGGGCTAACGCAACTAGATGTAAAGTCTATCTTAGTATAAAAGCTGGTGCAACTCTCGAGTATTTTACAGACTTTGAGCAAGAACTCCCTATCTTGATAAACAATAAAAAACTTCGAGCAGGGATACTCATCAATATATTTGATGAGATGCTCAAAGATGTTGTTTCAAAGTTATCTGCAAAAGTGAAAGTAGATAAAAAGGTTAATTTTTCAAAAAATGAGACCATTTTAATAGCACAAAGTATAGAACCAACACCAACTATTGATGACTCGATTGTTTTGCATTATGATAAAAAAAAGGAAGTTGACCAGCATGATAAGATAGATTATTCTAAGCGAGGCTATATTCGATCTGTTTTTAAAAATGAACTCCTTATTGAATATGTTAAACCTAAAAAAGGTGTAGATGGTCGTGATACAAGAGGAAATTTTTTAGAGGCAAAAGAACCATTAGAAACAAATCTTCCAGAGTTCAATATAGATGAAACAATAGAGATAATAGAAAATAAAACTAGTAGAGAATACAGAGCGAAAGAAAATGGTTATATAACTTTTGAAGATAATACCTATGCAATTAGAACAGATGTTGAAATAGAAGCTGTAAGTTTTAAGACAACAGGCTCAATATTGGCTGGTGTTAATTCAGAAGTTAACATGAATATCAAAGAAACGGATACAGCTAAGGATGCAGTTGGTCCTGGTATGACAGTGGAAGTAACAGAGATAGAGATAGAAGGAAATACAGGTTCAAATTCCATTGTTCATGCACAAAAAGCGAGTGTAGGTGGTCAAACACATAAAGATTCAGAAATCAGGGCTGATAAACTTGATATTAACATCCATAAAGGGAAGGCTTATGGAAAAAAGATTCATATATCTAGACTTGAACATGGCATAGTTGATGGCGATATTATTGAAGTTTCACAGGCTATTGGAGGGGATATTCGAGGCAAAGAGGTATATATTGAGATATGTGGCTCTTATGTGAAAGCTACAGCATCAAGACTAATAGATATAAAAAAACTCCAAGGGAGTGAAAATATTTTTACAATAGATTCATTGGTAAAAAAAGATTCTAAACAGGGAGTAAAGAAAAAGGAAAAAGAGATATCTGAGCTAAAATTTGATATAAGGCAGATAAAAAAAGAGATTGAAAAATATACAATTGATATCAAAGCAAATAAACAATCTTTTTTAGCGTTGAAGAAGAGACTTGTTTTGTATAAAAAAAATGGTGTGAAGATGCCAGAATCATTTGTCAAAAAATACCAACAATTTATCAAAGTTCAAAAGCATCTTGAAGGGATCATTCAAGAACATGCTATTAAACAAGACAAACTGAGACTCCTTACTACTCAAACTGCTTCTTATCAAGACTCTATTTTTAATGCGCGTATAGTCAATCATGATAGATGGGTTGGTTACAACAAATTAGTATTTAAGCTTATTGACCCGCCTGTTGAAGTGAGTTATGAACCCCCAGAGGGTTCGCTTGATATGATCTTTGCAATAGTTGAAGATGCAGACGGTGCGTACAAAATCCAAGCAGTGAAAGAGAAAAAATGATAGTAGGGTTAAAAGGTTTTATAGTTCATAAAGAACCGAGTTTTGTCCATGTAGATGTGCAAGGGATAGTCTATGAAGTCTTTATCTCACTGCAAAGTTTCTCAACACTTTCAAAGGATGAGATTAAGCTTTATACAACACATATCATTCGTGAAGATGCCCAACTTTTATTTGGTTTTGTCGATATTGCAGAAAAAAAGATGTTTACAAGATTGATAAAGATTAATGGTGTAGGACCGAAGGTAGCAATGGCGATTTGTTCTACTTATACGCCAAATCAGTTCGCAGTCATTTTAAACAATAAAGACCTGAACGGTGTAAAAAAAGTACCTGGAATCGGACCAAAAAGTGCAGGAAGGATTCTTGTAGAACTTGCTGGATTTGATGAAGAATTACTACAAAATAGTGCCTCCACTCCAGCGGCATCTATGGCTTTTTCACAGGCCACAGAAGCACTAGAAGCTTTAGGATTTAAAAAAGATAAAATCTCAAAAGTGCTTAGTCAATGTCAAGGTGATGATACCTCTACGCTTGTTAAAGAAGCGTTAAAGTTACTTTAAATGAAGAGGCTTCCTAGAGAGCTTTATGGTAGTCTCATACTCTTTTTTTATTTTTTCAAATGGCCTTACGCTTTAGGTTTCCCTTTTCTTTATATGAGAGGACTAGATAACAATATCATTTTAGATTTTTTATGGTTAGTTACAGTTGCTCTTATTTGTAAAGATTTTTATTTTTTATTTTTTAAAAAAATAATGAAAGCTATAAAAAAAGATAAAATAGACACATAAAAAAAGAGCCCTTGTATCCCTATGTAAACTACAACTGGTTGAAATAGTATAGGGGAAAATGATTGCCCAAAGAAAAAGCTAGAGGTCAATATGCCAATAGCTCGCCCTCTTTTGTTTGGTTCGACAAGAGATAAGAGCCAAGCGTTAATATTGACCATAACAAGACCAAAACCAACTCCCATAAATAGTGATGATAAGAAGAGTTGATTTGGTGTAGTTACTTGAGAGATGATGAGTAATCCAATAGCAAAAAAGAAGTAGGTAATACTAAAGATTTGTATGAAACTAAAGCGTTCTTTGAGTCTATGATATTGTTTAGAGACAAGCGCATTGACAAGCATGGCAAAAGCTATGAAATAACCAACACTGCTTGGAGTCCCCCCTAGCTTATTAATGACAAGATAAGGTAGTTGTGTTGGTAGCATGTAAAAAAGTAGCATTGAAAAAAATGCCATAAAATATACTGGAAAAAGTTTTGGAGCAATCTTTGCATCTAGATGTGGAAGATGAATAGCTTTTTTAGGCTCTTTGAGTGAGCTTATAAAAATGGGTAAAAACAATATTGGCAGTAAATAGATAAGAAAAGGGTATTGCCATCCAATATGGGCTAAATATCCACCACTAATGATAAAAGTAATACCTCCAAAACCTACTGCCATCCCTTGAAGTGACATAAACTGATGACGCTGTTTCTCATCAAAATAATCACCAATAAGTGCCATAGAGGAGGTCATGATAAGTGAAACTCCAACACCAAGTATAGCTCGTCCAACTAGAATATAGTAAAAATCATCTAAAAAATATCCTGAGCTTCCTCCTAAAACAAACAAGCTTACTCCAAAATAAAGTGGTTTAAGACGACCAATCTTATCGACTACAATACCAGCTACTGGGGAGATAAAAGCAATGACAATAGAAGGGATAACAAGGAGAAGTTTTGAATAAAAATTTATATTTTCTATAGTGCTAAAATGTTTTCCTATCAGGGGAAGTGTTGTTACTATTGCTATCCCAGACATTACACCCATTGTTGCAAGAAGTAATAAAGAGATTTTAATTTTGATTGAAATTTGATTTGACATAAGTGCATTATAACAGTTAAAGTTTAAAGTGCTATAATAATATGTTTTAAAAATAAGGATTAATATTTGAAATTATCGATTTTATTTGGTGGAGCTAGTTTTGAACATGAAATTAGCATAGTAAGTGCAATAACTTTAAAAGAAAAGTTACAAACATTTGATTTGACTTTTATTTTTTGTGATACGGATCATACTTTTTACAAGATTGAAAGTGGATCTATGAAGGCGACAACATTTTCCCGTGGTGAATACAAAAAGATGCCAACTCTTAGTCTTGTCAAGGGTGGATTTATGCAAAAAAGTATGTTTTCATCTACGGAGTATCGCTCAACCGTACTCAATCTTATCCATGGAGCTGATGGCGAAGATGGGACCATTGCTGCACTTCTTGACTTTTACCATCTCCCCTATGTAGGACCTCGTGTTGCTGCAAGTGTTTTCTCTTATGATAAGCGTTATACAAAATGGCTCTGTGAGGCAAAAGATATAAAATGTGTTGATTATGAGATACTCAGTGCTGATGTTCAAAAAGATATAAAATTGGATTATCCCATTATTGTAAAACCAGCCCGTCTGGGAAGCTCTATCGGTGTGAGTATTGTCAAAGAGCTTTCAGAGTTTGACTATGCCTTAGATACCGCGTATGAGTATGATAAATATGTAATTGTTGAGCCTTTTATACAAGGTGTCAAAGAGTATAATGTGGCTGGATACATGAGCGAGGGAAATGTACACTTTTCCATTGTTGAAGAGCCTCAAAAAGAGGAGTTTTTAGACTTTGAAAAAAAGTATATGGACTTTTCCCGTTCAGAGTCAGTGCTTCGTGCAGATATTACTAAAGAGCTAGAACAAAAGTTAACAAATACCTTTGCAAAAATTTATACTGATATGTTTGAGGGAGCTCTCATTCGTTGTGACTTTTTTGTTGTAAATGGTGAAGTGTTGCTCAATGAAATCAACCCTATCCCTGGTTCTATGGCAAATTACCTTTTTGAAGATTTTACTCAGGTCATAAAAGAGCTGTCCCAATCTCTTCCAAAGAAAAACAGTATTCAAGTTGATTATGAGTATATTCACTCTATTAGCAGTGCAAAAGGGAAATAGTGGCTATAAAATCGATCCAATACCAACAACATACTCTTGATATAAGTTATGAGATTGTCAATCCAACAGCAAGTGTCGATATGATAGTGCTTCATGGTTGGGGAAGCAACAAAGGACTTATGAGGAAATCATTTTCAAAATATATGCCAGCCTTTCGTCATATCTACATAGACTTGCCAGGGTTTGGTGGTAGCACTTGCAATCTTACTTTGCAAACTAAGGATTATGCCCGTATAGTGGAACTTTTAATGATTCATCTTAATGCTAGTAAGGATATTGTTGTGGGTCACTCTTTTGGTGGAAAGGTTGCTACTTTGCTCAACCCTGCTGTGTTAGTTTTACTCTCAAGTGCTGGTATTGTGTGGCCAAAGTCTCTTTTGGTACAATCAAAAATTCTTTTGTTCAAAACGATCAAAATATTTGGTTTGTCTCACTTTAGAAAATACTTTGTAGCAGAAGATGCAAAAGAGTTGAGTGAGCCAATGTATGAAACCTTTAAAAATGTAGTCAATGAAGATTTTAGTGAAGAGTTTGCAGATTATGAAGGCAAGGCTCTCCTATGTTGGGGGGCACAAGATAGGGATACTCCGTTAAAATCTGCTCATAAGATTGATGCACTGATAAAAGATTCTCAGTTAGAGATTTACAAGGGCGATCATTACTTTTTTATGCAATATTCGAAAGATATCACAAAACATATTGAAGAGATTTTTTTGAAAAGTTTGGAGCATTAGATGGATGAATATCAGGTTTTATTTGATTTTGTAACCAATGTTCTTTTTGTTACAGTTTTAGGTTGGTACCTTATAACAAATCTTCAGTGGTATGATTATAGGTTATCTCGTGTAGTTTTAAAACATCATAAACCTTTATGGCATCTTCTTTACTTCTTTATCCCTCTTATAGCCTACTATACAACTGCTCAGTTTTTTGCAATCTTTTTTTATTTTGCCTACCTTCCAAGTGTGTTTGTTTGGCACAAAAAGCTAGATAAAAAACTTATCCTTACTTGGCGTGTGAAAAGATTTTTAATCTTGCTTGTGTCACTGACTCTATTTCAAGATGTTTTATGTACTCTCAAATCTGCTTGTGAGCTTTATGGTGTATTTATCCCTTTAGCTATCGCTTATATTGGAAGTTATCTTATTGAGAAGTTTTTATTTGAAACTTTTAAAAAACAAGCAAAAGCAAAACTGACCGCTATGGATAACTTACAAATTATTGCCATTACTGGAAGTTATGGCAAGACTAGCATCAAAAATTTTCTAACAGAGATACTCTCTTACAAATACAAGGTATATGCTACTCCAAGAAGTGTAAACACCCTTGGAGGAATTATAAGAGATGTTAATGAATCTCTCCCTGAGGATACCCAGATATATATCTGTGAAGCTGGGGCAAGAGAGAGTGGGGATATCTACAATATTACTACCTTTATTGAGCCACAAACTGTAGTGGTTGGGAAAGTGGGTTTAGCACATATTGAGTATTTTCAAAGTATAGAAAATATTATTGCTACAAAGCTAGAAATCATGCAGTCTCCAAGGCTAGAAAATGCCTATATCCATAACTCTGTGACAGATGAAGTGCATCAAAAGGTTACTTTTTTTGGTGATGGCGTAAGTGAGATAGATGCGACACTTAAGGGGACAGATTTTCGCGTAGATGGGATGCAACTCCATACAGATGTTTTAGGTTCTTTTCAAACGATGAATATTGAAGTTGCCATCAAAATTGCACAACAGTTTGGTCTCTCAATAGATGAAATTGTAAAAGCTGTAAGAAAATTGACACCAGTAGAGCATAGACTTCAACTCATCAAAGCTGGAGGAAAGATGATCTTAGATGATGGATACAATGGCAATATTGATGGGATGCTTGAGGGTATAAGACTGTGTTCTTTACATGAAGGTGGACATAGAGTTATTGTCACTCCAGGGCTTGTTGAGAGTAGCCAAGAGCTTAATCTTAAACTCATCAAAGCGATTAATGACACTTTTGACATAGTGATAGTCACAGGGACACTTAATGCACAGCTTTTTGATAAACATCTGGATGTTAAACAAAAGACAATCCTCCACGACAAATCAAAAATAACCAATATTCTAGCCTCCCAAACAAAAGCAGGAGACATCATCCTCTTTGCCAATGATGCTCCAAATTTTATATAGGATTTTACTTGTATTTCGTAGATAAGTTTATGAAATATATCTCCTATTTTACAGCTACTATCTTGATGCTCTTAGTGTTGCTCATCGTCTATGATGCAAGTGCTAGGTACCTGTTTTCCGTTGGCTCTACTGCACTACAAGAGTTAGAATGGCATCTTTATGATGTTGTTATATTGCTAAGTATTGCTTACACTCTCAAACAAAATTCTCATGTACGAGTAGATATATTTTATGATAAATTTTCTCTAAAAACACAAGCGTTTATCAATATAATCTCTATTGTTTTCTTTATACTTCCGCTTTCTGTTTTGATTGTTTATATAGGTTTTGATTTTGTGACACTCAGTTTCATTCAAAATGAAGCTTCCTCTAACCCTGGTGGTCTTACGCATAGATGGATAGTAAAATCTTTAATGCCCTTAGCATTTCTTTTCTTATCGCTACAATCTTTGACTGAATTGATAAAAAATATTCAAAAATGGAACTCACTATGATTGCTTTAATAATGTTTGCTGTTGCACTTTTATTGCTTCTTTTAGGAGTCCCTGTTGCTTTTGCTTTTGGTGGTGTAGCTATGATATTTGCTTTTTTTATTCCTGAGCTGGGTTTTGAGGTTTTTCATATTTTACCCTTTAGAATCTATGGCATCATGAGTAATACAACACTTATGGCGGTGCCTCTTTTTATAATGATGGGGTTTATCTTAGAAAAATCAGGTATGGCAGAGAGGCTACTTCTCTCAATGTCTGCTATGTTTAGAGGAGTCCGCGGTGGACTTGGGGTCAGTGTAGTTTTAGTGGGTGCTATACTCGCGGCATCAACAGGTATAGTCTCTGCTAGTGTTGTTATGATGAGCGTGATAGCACTCCCCTTGATGATACAAGCAGGATATAGCAAATCACTTGCATCAGGAACAATAGCAGCAAGTGGAACACTCGGACAGATTATCCCTCCCTCTATCATTCTCATAGTTTTGGGGGATGTTATGAGTGTAAGTGTTGGTGACCTTTTTATGGGAGCGGTACTCCCTGGTCTTCTTTTAGTCTCTTTATATATTGCTTACATTCTTATTCGAGCCTTTTTGAACAAAGAGGATGCTCCTGCTTTAGTGATGGATGAAAAGCTAATATTTTGGGATCTACTCAAAGCAATTGTCCCACCCTTGCTTTTAATGGTTTCAGTGCTTGGAAGTATATTTGCAGGTATTGCATCACCGACTGAGTCTGCTGCTTTTGGAGTTGTTGGTGGTGTGATTCTTTCTGCTTTTAACAAAACACTCTCCAAAGAGATGATGCACTATGCACTTTTTGAGACTATGAAACTCAGTGGGATGATATTTATGATACTTATTGGTGCGACAGCCTTTAGTCTTGTTTTTAATGAACTTGGTGGCACAGATTTGATTTTGGAGTTTTTTAGTGAAGATATTGGGGATGTTTGGGTTTTTATTGGTGTTGCAATGCTGGCTATCTTTATCCTTGGTTTTTTCATAGACTTTATTGAGATTAGTTTTATCATTGTCCCTATATTGGTTCCCATTATGGATGCTTTTGGGATAGATCCTATCTGGTTTGCTATACTTATTGCTATGAATCTTCAAGCATCTTTTTTGACACCACCCTTTGGACTTTCGCTCTTTTTTCTCAAAGGTGCAGCGGGGGATAGTATTAAAACTATTGAGATATACAGAGGGATTATCCCTTTTATAATTTTACAACTTTTAGCACTTATTTTAGTTATACTATTTCCAGATTTAGTATTTGCGTGGATATAAGAATGAAAAATTTAGGTACAAGGAGTTTTTGTGGAAGATATATTATATGCACCATGGCGAGATGAATATGTCGCAGGGAAAAAGATGGATGACTGTGTTTTTTGTCACATAAGTCAACACAGTGATGAAGATGAAGATCTACTCGTTCTTTATAGAGATGAGTTTTGTTTTATGGTGATGAATCGCTACCCTTATACACCTGGGCATTTTATGATTATACCCCATCAGCATACAGATAAGCTCGAAGAGTTGCCTGAGGAGACTTGGCTTCACATAAGTGCTTTGGCTCAAAAAGGGGTACGCTTACTCAAAGAGGGATTTGGTGCACATGGGGTAAATATTGGGATGAATCTAGGTGATGCTGGTGGAGCAGGGATAGCACAACATATACACCTGCATCTAGTACCTCGCTGGCAAAGTGATACAAACTTTATCACATCCATAGCACAGACAAGAGTCTATTCTACAGATTTTGTAAAGATATATCAAAAAATCAAATCATTGATTCCGAAATATATTTAGTTTTTTTTACTTTTAAGTATAAAATAAAATATCCCTGCGATAACTACAAAGATAATTATTCTTAAAGTAAGTGTAGATAGGTCGGTTGTATCATTCATGTTGCAATGATAGCAAAAATATTATTAGGAATTGATTTTGCTCTTTTCCTTTCATAGGTTAAAATATAAAATTTAAGAGAAAGTATGTATAAATTATTGTTAGTATTAGGATTGGGTGGTGTTGCTTTTGCGAACTATACCAACTGTAAAATGAAAAATGAAAATTATGAAGATGTTTGTCATCGTGCTATAAAACTTGGGGTGTCATACAGTTATGCAAATGAGTTTTTACTCTCACGCGAAAAAACAAAAGATTTGGATGAGGAGAGTTGGAAATATCTTGATCCAAATAAGATAAGTCAGCTAAGAGTAAATGAAAAACGAGCCAACAATACACTTTTGCCTCATGTTCCAAAGATAGTAAGGCATCTCAAAAAATACTCCCATGTGTATAATTTTACAGAAAAAGAGTTTGGGGTAAACCGTGAGATAGTAGCTTCGATACTTATGAAAGAAACCGCACTTGGTAGCATAAAACTCAAACACGATGCTTTTAAAGTGTGCAATACTATCGTGATGAAAACCAAAGCCAAAACTTCAAGGCAAAAATGGCTTCTACGAATGGGCAAGTCAAATATGGCAGCTGTGATAAAACACTGTTATGATCTTGGAGTGAAACCAAAAGCATGTAACTTACCAAGCTCTTATGCTGGAGCCATCGGCATCCCCCAGTTTATGCCAGCGAGTTTCATCTACGCACAAGGATATAAAAATAAGATACCTGATCTCAATAAAATGGAAGATGCTATAGTCTCAGTGAGTAAGTTTTTACATAAAAAAGCAAAGTTTCATACCTTGATCGATTGGGAAAAAGTTCGCAATATTGCAAAGATAGAGTCAGATTGGTATGATTTTGAACTCAAGCATAAAAATGCTTCTTTGGTTTACAAGGTAAATAAAAGAGCTTCTCGTCCCTATAGATGTTTTCTTTGCCAAAAAAAGAGGTTCTCCTACCTTTTAGGATATGCAAAAAAGATCATGAGATACAATAACTCCTCAAACTATGCCATAGGTGTGCTGCGACTTGGATATGAGAGTTACCTTGGGTTACAAAAAGGCAAAAAAGATGAGTGACTATTATATCGGTGTGATGAGTGGGACATCCTTAGATGGTATTGATATCTCTTTATGTAGCATAGATGATAAGGAGTGTAAAGAGCTTCACTTTAAAGAGTACCCCTATGATGCTACGATAAAAGAAGATATTCTTCAAAGCATCTCAAATCCACTCACCCTCAAAGAGTTAGGAACACTCGATACAAAACTTGGACTGATCTATCTTGATGCTCTAAGAAGTTTTTTAGAAGAGTTTAGCATAGATGCACAGGGGCTAAAAGCTATAGGCTTGCATGGGCAAACACTTTGGCATGAGCCAAATGCAAGATACCCCTTCTCTATGCAACTTGGAAATGCATCTGTCGTAGCAAAAGGTTTAGGCGTTAGAGTTGTAAGTGACTTCCGCTCTGGCGATATAGCCAATGGAGGCCAAGGTGCTCCTCTCACACCAGCCTTTCATCAGTTTGTTTTTGGAGAGAGGTTTGAGAATGCTGCTGTGCTTAACTTGGGTGGCATAGCAAATCTTACACCTTTGGGTGAGAGACTCATTGGTTTTGACTTGGCTCCTGCAAATATATTGTTAGATTTGTGGATACAAAGGCATCAAGGTAAAAAGTATGATGCACAGGGTAGTTGGGCTAAAAGTGGCAAAGTAGATGAAACGCTTTTGAAACACTTTTTACAGGAGAAGTTTTTTCAACTAACTCCCCCCAAAAGTACAGGTCGTGAGCTTTTTAATGGAGCATGGTTAGATGCAAAACTTCAAGGGTTTGAGCTTAGACTTGAAGATGTACAAGCTACACTCTTAGAACTCAGCACTAAGGTGATTAGTGATGCAGTGAAAAAACAAAAAGTGCAAACGCTCCTTGTTTGTGGTGGCGGTGCTAAAAATAGTTTCTTTTTACAAAGCCTAGCTCAAAAGTTGCCAAGCGTAGAGATACAAGTCACAGATGCCTTTGGGGTCAATAGTGACTCACTTGAAGCGATGGCTTTTGCATGGTTTGCACGGAAGTGTATGTGTCATGAAGTAGTGCATCTTAAAAGCGTAACAGGTGCTAAAAAAGATTCTATCTTGGGGGTGATTTGTGCAGCAGATTAAAAAGTTTGTAAAAACAACAGAGTTTAAAGGGTGTAAAGTAGAGCTAGCATCTGCAGATGCAAGTTTTAGAAGGTATTTTAGACTTACCAAAGATGACAAAAGTTTTATACTCATGGATGCTTCAAAAGAGTTAGATGCTCTTCAACCCTTTATAAAAATAACAAAGTTACTCTTGGGTGTAGAGGTGAGGGCTCCTCAAATCTATCTACAGAATTTGAAAAAAGGGTATCTTGTCATAGAAGATTTTGGAGATACAAATCTCCTTGATATTTTAAATGAAAAAAATTATCAAACACTCTATAAATTAGCCATAGATGAGATCATCTCAATGCAAAAGATAGATCCAATAGACTTACCTCTTTATGATAAAACATTCTTAAAACAAGAGATGGAGTTGATGTCAGAGTGGTTTTTGCAAAAGTTTCTCAGCCGTCAAATAGAACCTGAAGATGTTACTATGCTCGAAGATGCTCTTGAACTTATCTCCACTGAGGTATTGAAACAACCTCAGGGATTTTTTGTCCATAGAGATTTTCATTCAAGAAATATTATGAGTATAGATGAAGAGAGTTTAGGTGTGATTGATTATCAAGATGCTATGAATGGAGCATTGACTTATGATCTTGTTTCACTGTTGCGTGATCTTTACATCTACTTTGACCCTAAAAGCATAGAAGAGTTAGCCCTTTATTTTAGAGATAAAAAAGGTTTGAGTGTGAGTGATGCTGAGTTTATACGCTGGTTTGATTTTATGGGTTTACAGCGTCACATTAAAGTCCTTGGTATCTTTGCAAGGCTCTATAAGCGTGATGGAAAAAGTGCATATCTCAACGACCTCCCCCTTACCTTGAAATATGTTTTGGAGATAGCAAGTAAATACAAAGAAACAAAAGCTCTTTACAAATACCTCAATAGGCTGACAGTGAGGGATGATAAGTGAGGGCGATAATACTCTCAGCTGGAAGAGGGGAGCGGATGCGACCACTGACAGACACACTCCCAAAACCACTTTTAGAGGTCAATGGTAAGGCACTCATCATCTATACTATTGAGCGATTGTGTCAGGCTGGTTTTAGCACCATAGTGATCAACATAGCTCATTTAGGTCAACAGATAGTAGAGGCTCTTGGTGATGGCTCAAAGTGGGGAGTGGAGATTTTGTACTCTGATGAGAGGGAGAGTGGTGCATTAGAGAGTGCTGGTGGCATCATAAAAGCTTTACCTCTCTTGGGTGAGAGTTTTTTAGTAGTCAATGCTGATGTGTGGTGTGATTATGAGTTTGATAGTAATTTTAAACTAGGAAAATCTTTATCACATCTTGTCTTAGTGCCAAACCCAGAACATAACCTAGAGGGTGATTTTGATTATGAGGGAAGTAGATATACTTTTAGTGGGATAGGGTACTATAAAGCAGAGATGTTTAAGACAAATGAGCTTCAAAAATTACCACTCGCTCCAATACTTAGAGAGAACATAGCCTTAGGTAAGTGTAGTTTTGAGCTATATAAAGGTGTTTGGAGAGATATAGGAACACCACAAAGGCTCCAAGAGTTAAATATCTATTAAGTGCCTCTCCATAAATAACCCCAACTTCAGCAATAAGTAAATAGCTCTAGTGCTAGGCAGATTTTTGCAGGACTAGCCGTAGCTAATTCAATAAAATCTAACGACGCAATAGGGCTATTTACTTATTGCCCGAAGGGAGGTTTAAAAAGAG
>Ga0256829_1001532_pt1 | contig 18739 bp, 15 predicted proteins | sample 131447metaG_FD_185979 | JGI IMG/M metagenome (GOLD analysis project Ga0256829, IMG submission 185979) | Hydrothermal vent microbial communities from Lau Basin, Pacific Ocean - 131-447 | ecosystem: Environmental > Aquatic > Marine > Hydrothermal vents | place: Pacific Ocean: Lau Basin | collected...
TCGATGGGTAGCGCGATATGCTTGTACATAATGGTCTGTGTGCCAGAAAAGCCCTCCTGAGTATTCAGGCTTATCTTTTTGAGTGTGATAAATATCGATATCACTCACGTGTTTTGCCAAGTCGTCTGCTAACTCAAACCAACGGTGGTCTCCAGAAACTAGCCACTGATATAACATGCCTTGAATGGGGTCATATTGGTTGTTGTAGTGAGAGATAAAGTGTGTTGTCTCAGGTGCTAATGCTCTCTCGTGGTCAGCATAAAGCTCACCAAAATGTCGCCATCCAAATTCGTCGATAACTAGTCGTTTTTTAAAGAAAGAATCTTGACCCTCAATGCCTTCGCTGATCAAGGATTGGAAGATACTGGTGTGATTGTCCCACGGTGCAAAAGGTACCGCGAGGGTGCTCTTGACCCACTGAGCATTAATGGTGACTTTCGCCTCAGTGATGTGATTTGGTGAAACAAACAGTGAACGAGAGCCTTGCTCCCCAGGTTGTAATTCTAGAGGAGGGCCGTTTTCCGAACCCAATAGACTTATATGCGAAGTGTTTGATGACACTCGTAATGAGGAGGGAAACTTTTCCCAGAATTTGTCTACTTCAAAATATATGGGCCTATTGCCGGTGTTATCGATAAAGGTTGAAGTGGGCGTACATTGTTTACCCGCGTTGACCACTTCGCCATCCAGCGTGATTTGATAGCCGTTAACCACGTTTGGGACCTTTCCTGCGGCATCCACATGGTTTGGGCAGTTATAGTTAATTTCACCGCTAGCAAGCTGAACAACGGAACAGGTTTCGAAATTTGTAATGTCAGTACTCGTTTGGTTGCCGCCGTTGTCTATTGTTTTTACTTTCAACAGATTAGCCGGTGAATCAACTGCAATACCGATTTCGGTGATCGCAAGTGAGTTTGGATCTCCCAAATCCCATTGGCCGTTAGTATGCAAAGCGGCGGCTGGATTTGTGAAGGTAAACTGGCTTTTTATCGACCCGTCACACAAAAATACCACAGACTTTTGGTTTACCGAGAGCGCTTTACCATCAATATTCAGGTCGGCTGATTGATTCACAACAACCGCAGTGAAAACTCCATTGCTTTGATAGGTTTTATAGTGAGTATTTACGCTATGGTGCAACAAGTTAGAGGTTTGGTTAATGTAAAGTGTGCTTTGCAAACCATGAATGGATAGATCCCAAAATTCGTGTTCTGAAAAACTGATTGTTTCTCCGTTATCAAGGGTTATAAATAACTTGCCTGAAATTACCCTTACTGGGTTTTCTTGTTTGGTTAACGGGAAAGGTAGCTCAGAGAGCGCTATCTCGCAGGTATCTCCCGCCTGAATGCAGTGTAAACCAAAGACTGAAAGCCATTTTACCGAGCCATCTTCCCACATTTGAATGACTTCTGAGCCAACGTTTACTAGTCGTGACTGTGCATCTTGTAAACAGATATCCGCAGTGACAGACAGCATACCTTTGGGAAAAGGCAGACCAATCTGAAAATGACAGATTCTATCTTGAGTACGGTCAGGATTTGTTAGGGAAAATAACGTATACGGCATCGATTGGCTCTTGTACTTCATCCGTGATAGCGAGGACGCAAAGCTACTTTAACTGACTTTTTAAACTAAACCAATGTATTCATTAAAAATACAGTTGAGCAATGTGTTTTGACGATGAAAAGGCATTTACATTACTATGGTGAGCATATAAGAAATTGTATTTTCATATGAAGGCTTGAATGGCGAAGAAGTTAACAATAGGCGTGGTGTCTCAACGTGTTCCTTATCCACCTAATAAAGGGGAGAAACTGAGAACGTTTCACCAAATCGAACGCTTAGTGAATTTAGGCTATAAGGTTACTGTACTGTCTTTATGTGAAAATGAGAGTGAGGTCGAGAATGGTAAAGCACTCTCAAATAAGTTGGGCATTGAGGTAGTACCTTTTCGAACGCGAAATAAGGTATTGCAATATTCTTGGGCACTGTTGAATCAGCAACCTCTCAGCGTTGGGGCGTTTTTCAGCTCTGCTCTACAGAAGTGTATTGATGAAGCGCTACTGGGCAAATTTGATGTTCTTTTTCTCTCTGCATCGAGTCTTGGTTATTATGTGTTTAACTCGCCCAGTTACTTGCAGCGACAATGTCGCCTGTTTATGGACATGATGGATGTAGATTCAGACAAATGGCGTCAATATTACGAGAGCAGTCGTTGGCCTATGAATTGGGTTTACAAACGAGAGAGCGAAGGTATTCGCCAGTTAGAAAAACGCGCATGTGAAGACTTTGAAGCGGCGTTTCTCATTGCTAATGAAGAAGTAAAGCTATTTAGCTCAACAGTTTCTAGTGCTAAAACCGTTAAGGTGTTGGGGAATGGGTTAGATTTTTCCGCCTTTTACCCAGCCGCCAATACATCACAATCTGATTCCGCACATTTCCTTTTTACTGGCGTTATGGATTATAAGCCGAATGTAGACGCGGTGATTTGGTTTGTCACACATTGTTGGCCGGCGATCAAAATGCAGTTTCCCGATGCAAAGTTTACCATTGCAGGTATGAACCCAACTCAAGAGGTCAAAGCATTGGGTACTAACGACCCCAATATTGATGTGACGGGTTTTGTTGATGACATTTTGCCTTATTTTCATAATGCTACCGCATTTGTTGCGCCTTTTAGACTTGCTCGAGGAGTGCAAAACAAAGTATTGCAAGCGGCAGCTTGTGCTCTTCCCATTGTGACTACGTCTATGGGGGCGGAAGGTATAGCCTTTGCTGATCAAAATGCTATGTGGATTGTTGATGATGCAGAGAGCTTTGTTGGCGCTTGTATCGAAACAGTGGAGTCTCAGGATATAGGTAGGGAAAAGGGGCGAACAGCGCTTAACGCTTTACTGGCGTCTTACAGCTGGGAAAATCAACTCAAACCATTAGAAGAGGCCTTGAGTAACTCATGAAATCGATAATCAAAGGGTTAATGTTTTCGGTCTTTGCAGTAGTCATGTTACCAGTTACTCTCGTTTTCATATTCCTGAGCTTGATCTTCAATAAAGATGCAATGCTAGCTGCTTTTAGTCAGAGTTTGAGTCTTTTGCCCGGCAAAGTTGGGAGTTATTTGCGGTCCGGTTTTTATCGCTTTGCCATTACCCATTGCTCTGCGGATGCCCTTATTGGTTTCGGTACGTTATTGTCTCAACAAGACACGGAAATATACAAAGGCGTTTACATTGGTCCCCAATGCAATATCGGGAAGTGTACCATTGGCGAGAATACCCTGCTGGGAAGTGGTGTTCACATTATGAGTGGAAAAGGTCAGCACAATTTCTCAGACCCGGATAAGCCAATTAAATCTCAAGGGGGAGCCTTTACGAAAGTTAGCATTGGTGACAATTGTTGGATTGGAAATGCCGCGCTAATTATGGCTAACGTCGGTCAAGGTAGCGTTATTGCCGCAGGCTCGGTGGTCGTGAACGACGTACCTGAAAACGTGATTGCGGCGGGGAACCCAGCCAAAGTTGTTCGTTCGCGATTTGATTAGGCTTCGCAATAAAACGACGACACGTTTTAAGTAGGTTATTTAGTTTCTCTATGGCCCTAGGTAGCAGCCGTGGGCTAAAAAATGTCAATGTGGAAAAGTTATAGCTGTGGTTGCTGAGGCTTTTTTTGTATCTGTAGTCTCCGCCGAGAAAGTCGTAGCCGGTAAAGCCTTCTTCCGCAAAAAAGCGCATTGCCAGATAATGTAACAAATACCCCGGCTTTATCGCTTTGTGTACTATAGAGTAATTGATTCCTGCGCAGTAAAAATAGGCCACCTTGTTGTGAATAAGGTAGTAACTAAAGCCAATGAGTTCAGTACCTGCTGATACTTTCAGTAACCTAACGCGCTCGGGTGCAAGGGTAAAAAGTGTCTCATGGTGAAGGATAAATTGAGGGTTTTGGAAGCCACTTCCTTCTGGTGTGTTGGCCCACTGTTCAATGTGTAATGCCCCAAGTTGTTGAAAGTAATCGCTGAGCGCTGTGGTCGAGGCCGCCGATACCGAAATTTCCCCAAGTTCAGCATTGGCTTTTTTTACTGCCCGTCTGATCTGACTTCTCGTATTGGATGAAAAGGCACTTTCTAGGCTTCGCTCAGAGAATGTGTGCATATAGCTTGGAATGTTTTGCCGCTCATAGTTCAATCCAAGATGAGCGGCAGCATTTAACCAATGGGTTGTAGAACTCAGAAATGATGCCTCACATCTAAACAAGAAAGGCTGTTTAAAAATATATTTCAACAGTAAGGTGGTACATGTTGATTTGTGAGCTTCGTCGCAAATGATGTCATTACATTCGATCCACACTTGATCCTGTTGCTGTATACCCGATTGATTGAGTAATGCTTTTTTAAAGGGAAAAAAACGGAATGCTTTTGTTATTCCGATAAACGCAAAACCAATACGCTCTTTTTTTAACCAGAACTCGACCAGTGAAATTGGGGTCTCTAAAGCCTTTATCCAGCTTGATTGCCAGTTTTCATCTAAAAATGGTGAAAGGTGTTGCGGAAGACCAATAGTCGAATGGTAGAGCGCTTCCACATCAAAATTTTTAGATATCTTTTTACTGGTAAGCGTTATTTCATTAGCGTTATTTTTGGGGAGTTGAGTAAACTTCACACTAACTCTCTTGTTCGGTAAAAAACTTGTATTTTACAATGGCAAAAAATTCGTAAAGCGCTCGCTGAACACCGTTTAGTGCAGTTATTGAGGGCAATTGAACTGACCCTGCAAGCTCGCCAGTGCTATGAAAATCTACCGGAAAAAGTACTACAGGTGAGCTGTGGTTTCGATACATCATTTTTAGACGGGTTAAATGTGTTGCGGACGAAACCGCTCCCAGTGTGGCATCTGAAAACCTTGCCAATACAAGGGCTATTTCTTCAGAAGTCGTGGTACCCTCTGGAATGACTACAACATGACTCGAAGGTACTCCTAGGGAGTACAATAATTCAGCCGCACGTTCAGCGTAATTAATTTCTTTGTCTTTTAAAAAGTAACCCCCCGAGACAATGATTTTGGTGTTGGTATTTTGGTAAATTCTGAAAGCTTCGATATACCTTTGCAAAGAACACTCTGACCAACGGCTGATTTCTGACATGTCACCGTCGGTATCATAATAACAACCTAACACATGAATGTAGTCTGTTTGCGTAGTTAGGCTAGGTTGGGGGAATTTATGTTCCAGTGGATAGAGCATCAGGTCGCTAACATAGGGTTGAGAGCATAGCAGTATCCAGAGCACTGACAGTGACATCAGTGTTCTTCTTACGGCTTTTAAACCCGCAAGTCCAAATAACAATCCTAATGCACATAGCGCAAAACAAAGTACGATAGGTGAGGTTAGTGACACTACAATGAATTTTAAAATATCCATCAAACATATAAGTTCTAGATTATCTGCTGTATACAGTATCATGGCTTCAGGCGTTTGTTGATGATAAACATATTAGGCCTGAAAATTACCCAAGCTAGCGCTACCCGCTAAGGTAATCACTTTTTATAGCAATGCTCTGTAGGAGGCGTCGTGAATAGTTCAATACATCAGTTTACAAAAGGGCTGTTAGTTTTATTAGTGCTCTGTGTAGGAGCTAAACATTCGTTCTCTTCTGCCCACAATTATGACTTTGTCGAGACAGTTGAACGCGTATCATCGTCAGTGGTTGCTATTGGGTTGTACAGTCCGCTTAAACAATCGGGTAGCCAAATGAGAGGTACAGGTTTTGTTGTTGACAATGGTCAATGGGTGATTACCAATCACCATGTTGTTGATGAAGTACTCGATCCAACTGTGGTAGAACACTATGTTGTGCTTCATGGACAAGGCAAGGACGTTAAAACACTCAAAGCAACCATTGAAGCCATTGACCCCCAACATGACCTAGCACTACTTCGTATTCAAGAAACTTTACCCAGTACTGTGTTGGCAAACAGTGAATTGTTGCCAGTTGGCTCAGAAATAGCGATTACCGGTTATCCGTTGGGTGCTGTGTTGGGCTTATATGCTTCTACGCATCGGGGTTACATCGCCTCTGTGTCACCGGATGCGCTGCCTACCACTCAGACTCAGGGGTTAACGGTTGACATGCTGGCGCGTTTAGAAAATCCAGATCTGATTTATCAACTTGACGCAACGGCGTACCCCGGTAATTCAGGAAGCCCTATTTATCGGCCTGATTCCGGTGAAGTGATTGGGGTTATCAACAAGGTGTTTATTGTGGCGGGAAAGGAGTCTGCAATAAGCACCCCTACGGGCATTAGCTATGCCATACCTATCGCGCATGTTCATAAATTGCTCAGCCGTGCAAAAGGGGCGCATTGATAAATGCATTGTGAAACTGGCTTGTTATCTTGTAACTTTTAGTGTCTGAAATCTTTACACTAGCACATGAATTTCATTGTTTTTCTTTTTAAATCAATGCTTTTTATTTGTGGTGTGAAATGTGCTTAAAGGTTTTTGTAAGCTCTTACCTAGAAATTGTATTTGTAGAACGTGAACTACAATAGTCGTGACGATATGGAATTTATGGAAAATAATAATCACCAGACGAAAAGTCAGAGTCGGCGTAATTTTGTAAAAAAAGCATTAGCCGGAAGTATGGTTGTTTCATTACCGACTAAATCGGTGTGGGCACACACCAGTATTACAGCGTCGGCAGGTGCATCAGGTAACGGGTCAGATGCCAATTCAATCGTTCAATACAATCTAGAGAGCCCAGATTATTGGCGATACAACATGCCTTACGAGTTTAAGTACAAAACTTTTAAAGATATCTTCGGTGTAAGTGCTTATAAGGCCAAATATCACGATAGTTTTTCTTACTACCATACCGAAAAGTATGACACCTATCTTTATAAAATTTTGGGTTTACACATATCGAGTTACGCAGGGTACGCAGACTATAATAGACTCTGTATCTCTATGTTTTTAAACGCAGCCATGAGTGGGCAGGATGACATTTATTATCCTGTGGTAGAGGATGGCACATTCAGTTCGTCCTATGCCTTCGCTAGAAAGCTCATCGAGTTAACTTATTCGAATCCCGAAACTTCGGCTCATCAGTTAACTAGCATCATCGAAAACCCATCTTCTTTCAATCTTTTATAATGTTTAAGGCAGGGGTACTTGTTTACCCGTTTAGCGACAAAAGTGGCGTATTATTCTACAACACGGATACAGACGAGTCGTTAATCGTCGACGCCACTCAGTGTGAGTTTAATGTATCTGGTGAACAATCATTCCCAGTATTGGATTCAGTGTCAGAACGCATTAACTCAATCTTAGTAAATAAAGGGTTTACAGAAAGTGACTAGCAGTTTTGTTTTGAATTGCTCCCCTTTTACTTTCAGTGTAGAAACTCAGTTCCCGTATATTAAAACCGCCGCTAAACACATTTACGGTAATAGACTCATTGAAACCCATGAGTTTGATGGGTATATCGATTATCACGTAAGTATAGCGAATAGTAAGGGGCTAAGACGCCTGTTAAAGCCGCAAGCACGTTTTCTTTGTGAAGGGCAGGAGCCTTTTAAACCCCTTGATAAAAATCAAGGGTACGCGTTACTTGAGTGGGGACTTAATTGGGTTATTGCAACCCACGAGTTTAGCTATGTTATCGTTCATTCAGCTGTGTTGGCTAAGGGTGACAAAGCCATTTTACTTCCCGCACCTTCTGGTTCGGGTAAAAGTACACTCACGGCCTACCTGTCAAATCACGGATGGCGTTTGCTGTCAGATGAAATGGCTTTGATTTCACCAGCAGACAGTCGTATTACCCCTTTTGTTAGGCCGATATGCATAAAAAACAATGCAATAGACTTAGTTAAAACCTGGTTCCCTGATGTCTATGTGTCACCTATTGCACCCAAAACACATAAAGGTGATGTTGCTCACATGTGCCCCAGTTCGCACTCAGTGGATGAGGAGAATAGATCAGCCGAAGTCGTTGGTATTGTATTTCCAAAGTACGACCCCTCCTGTTTTTTGGATGTTTATCAGCTCGATAAAGCAGGGTGTTTTCAGGGGCTGACGAAAAATGCATTTAATCACAACCTGCTAGGAGCAGTTGGAATCAATACCATGTTGAACCTAGTAGAGAAAAGTGCTTGCTTTGAAATTCACTACAACAATATGAGTGAAGTGAGTCACTTTTTAGACGAATTGGTATTGGGAAACAATTGTGTTTAGCGCTAGTTTTATTGCCTCTTTAATCGTACATCCACAGCCAGTTCAATCTTTCACTTTGGAAGAGTGGAATCAATTGGTTCTCATTCTTCGTAAGGAAAAAATGCTGGCTCGTTTTTACGCGATTCTTGAGAGGGGCAGTTATTGGAGGAAATCCCTCCAGAGGCACTTCGTCATTTTGTCAACGCTAACATTGTCAGCAAAAAGCAAGCTGTATTGGCCAAGAAAGAAGCCTCAGAGCTTTCTAAAGCATTGAGTGATAAAGCTGATTATATCGTCTTTCTAAAAGGCGCTGCCTATTCAGTGACCGATAACCCTGCAAGTTTAGGGCGTGTGTATAGCGATATTGATCTATTGGTCCCCAAAAACAATTTAGAGAATATTGAACAATATCTTTGCGTAGTGGGTTGGAAGCACCACTCGTTAGACGACTACGATGAAATGTATTATCGCAAATGGGCGCACGAAATTCCTCCTATGCAACACGGGTCAAGAGGTACGGTACTTGATATTCACCACAATTTGGTCCCTGTGATTTCCGGGAAAAGTATAAATATCCAAGCCTTTGTAAAAGATTATGGGACAGCGTACAACAATATAACCGTACTGTGTGAACCCGCTATGTTTTTTCACAGCGCCATTCACTTGTTTTTCAATGAAGATATGTCTTCCGCTTTTCGCGATATGACAGATCTATATTTATTGTCTTCTTCTCAATCAGAGCAGTTTTTTCATGACGTAATGGCCATCACCGAAAAGTATGGTTTTAGAAAAGAATGTATTCTAGCCTTTCACCTATTGTCGATTCACTTTAATATATCGTTGCCTAACGTCACCGCAAGTCTAGTTTCAGTAGAACTAGAACGGGTTTCATCTTTAGAGTTATTGCTCTTACAAAGGCTGACGTTACCAAAACACATTTTAATTTGTGATGGAGAGCGAGGATTTAGTCTTTGGTTGGGTGAGCTACGTGGACACTGGATGAAAATGCCGATTGGCACGTTAGCGTTCCACTTATCAATGAAGAGCTACAGAAATGTCATGAAATTAATTTTTGGACAACATGTTTTCATAAAAGAGAATGGAAATAGAGCTTAGTTTTATAAAAGTGACCTTGTATTAATGAAAGTACTAGTAACAGGCGCTGCCGGATTTATCGGCGCAGCAGTTTCACATTATCTTCTAGAGCGCGGCGATACGGTTGTTGGTATTGATAACCTTAATGACTATTATGAGGTTTCCCTCAAAGAGGCACGTGTTGCAAATATCAAAGATAAAGCCTACGCCAGTCAATTTAGCTTTATTGAAATGGGCTTGGAAGATCGAGCGAAAATGGAATCTCTTTTCGCCGAGGAAAAATTTGATAAAGTGATCAACCTGGCTGCACAAGCGGGAGTGCGTTATTCACTCGAAAACCCTCATGCTTATGTAGACTCTAATCTAGTCGGCTTTGTGAATATTTTGGAAGGCTGCCGTCACAATAACGTAGAGCACTTAGTCTACGCATCTTCAAGCTCAGTTTACGGTGCGAACGAATCTATGCCTTTCTCTGAAAAGGACAACGTTGATCACCAAGTAAGCCTTTACGCGGCCTCTAAGAAAGCGAATGAGCTAATGGCCCATACATACAGCCACTTGTATAATTTGCCTACGACAGGTCTGCGCTTCTTTACGGTATATGGCCCGTGGGGACGCCCAGACATGGCCTTGTTCAAATTTACTAAAGCGATTCTCGCTGGTGATGAAATTGCCGTGTATAACTACGGAAATCATCGAAGAGACTTTACTTACATTGACGATATTGTTGAAGGGGTAATTCGAGCGCTTGATAACAATGCTCAGCCAGATGAATCATGGGACGGAATGTCGCCAAACCCCTCGACGAGTAAAGCGCCATATCGGGTATACAACATTGGTGCGCAAACCCCAGTGCATTTACTGTCTTTTATTGAAACGCTAGAAAAATCTTTGGGTATTGAAGCTAAGAAAAATCTTTTGCCTATGCAACCTGGCGATGTTCCAGATACTTATGCAAACGTCGAAGCTTTGGCAAATGACATGGGCTACAAACCAACCACGTCTATTGAAGATGGTGTTGAAGCTTTTGTTCAGTGGTATCGCGACTATTACAATATCTAAACCTCATCTTGTAAATAAGAAAACGGCCAGTAATGTTAAACCACTGGCCGTTTTTGTTTGTACAGTTAAACAGGATCTTAACTACACACTTGCTAATTTTGCTTTCATTTCTCTTCTACGAGCGTGAAGCAAAGGCTCTGTGTAACCACTTGGCTGTTCTTTACCGAGGAATATTAAATCGCATGCTGCCTGAAATCCGATAGAGTTATCAAGGTCGGGTACCATGGCAATATATTCTGGATCGCCTTGGTTTTGTTCATCCACCAGAACAGCCATTTTGCGCAATGACGCTTCAACTTGCTCTCTAGTGACAATATTGTGTTCTAGCCAGTTGGCGATGTGTTGAGAAGAGATCCTAAGTGTTGCTCTGTCTTCCATAAGTCCCACATTATTAATATCTGGCACTTTTGAACATCCAACACCTTGGTGTACCCATCTAACTACATAGCCCAAAATACCTTGTACATTATTATCAATTTCACGCTCAATAATATCACCGGTTAACTTACTACCTTCAGTTAGTAGTGGAATAGTGAGAATATCGGACAGGCCATCGAATTCCTCATCTAAACCTTGTTGAACGTCGAAAACATTGATTTGATGATAGTGAAGCGCATGTAACGTCGCTGCGGTGGGAGAGGGCACCCACGCGGTATTCGCTCCCGATTTAGGATGTACCTGTTTCGCCGTCATCATGTTTTTCATCTCGTCGGGAATCGGCCACATACCTTTACCAATCTGCGCTTTACCTGACAAACCGCATCGCAGACCTACCGCCACGTTTGACGTTTCATAGGCGCTGATCCAAGGCAGTGCTTTGAGTTTAGCCTTTTCGGCGAATGGGCCGGCTAACATTGAAGTGTGTATCTCATCCCCTGTGCGATCAAGGAAGCCGGTGTTAATAAATACCACACGTTCTTTGGCTTCATTGATACACGCTTGAAGATTCACGCTGGTACGGCGCTCCTCATCCATAATGCCCATTTTTAGCGTGTTTTGGGGAACGTCGATGATCTGTTCAATGCTTGCAAATAACTTGTCGGCAAAGGCAACTTCTTCAGGGCCGTGCATTTTTGGCTTAACGATATAGATACTGCCTTCGCGGCTATTTTTAAACGCGCCGTTGTCAAGTAGGTCGTGCTTACCGATAAGAGAGGTCACTAATCCATCCATAATACCTTCTGGCACAGGTTGCCCATCGAATAGCATGGCATCATTGGTCATTAGGTGACCAACGTTACGCACAAACATAAGGCTTCGTCCAGTTAGCGTTATCGGCGAAGTACTGTCTGCATATTGTGATGGAAGGTAGCTTTTGTCTTCGTGCATCGAACGGGTAAGTGTATGTCCACCCTTTTGCATTTCAATACTTAAGGTGCCTTTCATAAGGCCAAGCCAATTGCTGTAAACGAGCGTTTTGTCTTCAGCGTCAACTGCGGCCACAGAATCTTCACAGTCCATGATAGTGGTTAATGCAGACTCTACTTCAATGTCTTTAATATGTGCTGGATCTGCTTTCCCCACTGGATGAGTTTCATCGAATTGAATAGCGAAATGCAGACCATTGTGAACAAACAATAGTGATGCTAGCGCTTCAGTCGTACCTGTGTAGCCTATCCACTGAGAAGGAGCATCTAGCTGCACTTTTTCGCCAGTGTTTAATTCAACGAAAAGTTCGTCCTTTTCCACCGTGTACGAAACGCTGTTGCGGTGATCGCCCTGCGCCAAAGGAATAAGTGTGTTCAAATACTCCCGTGCAGCAGTGATAACTTTTGCGCCTCGCACAGGATTGTATGAAGAGCCCTTCTCAGCGCCGCCGTCAGAATCGATAACATCCGTGCCATACAGCGCATCATAAAGACTACCCCAACGAGCATTTACTGCATTTAGTGCATATCTAGCATTGTTGATAGGTACTACCAATTGAGGGCCAGCCATAGTCGCAATTTCTGCATCTACGTTTGTGGTAGTAGCGGCAACCTTTTTAGGTTGCTCTACAAGGTAGCCAATTTCGGTGAGAAACGCTGTGTAGCTATCGCCTGATACCGGTTTGCCCGCTTTGTGATATGCATCAATCTTAGCTTGAAGTTCGTCCCGCTTCTCAAGCAGCGATTGATTGACAGAGATAAAGTCGGCAAAGAGAGATTCAGCACCTTGCCAAAAAGCGTCAGGTGAGACACCAGTACCAGGCAGTGCCTGCTGGTTGATAAACGAATCGAGTATGTCGGCAACCTGAAGGCGGCCTCGTGTGATATATCCTTGCATAACTACCCCTATACATTATGTTTCATTCACTATTCTAGTGAGTATAGGGGTAATTTTTTAATTTATGGTTTGTATGTTTGCCATAGTTACTGTGAATTTGGCTACTGACTACCCATTTCCGCAGCAACATCGCTAATTAGTCGACGTAACCAAATATGTCCTGCATCGTGATGAAGTAGCGCACTCCATGCCATTTTCAACGCAATGGGAGGAATATCAAACGGCGGTTCTGTAATAACGACTTCAGGATCGTGAGAAAACAACTTAGCGGCTTTGGTTGGAAGCGTTGCAATGAGCTGCTGTGTTTTGGCGATTTGCAAAGCGGCATGATAGTGGCGTGTAAATACGCGAATTGAGCGCTGTTTGCCAATTTTCGTGAGTTCAGCATCAACCCAACCTAGTTTTTGTACTTCGTTAGGATCAATTCCCACGCCAACACCAAAACCCGTTTTACTTACCCAAATGTGCTGTGCATTTAGATAGCGCTCTAGGTCACACTTTTCCACAAGCGGGTGGTCGGCACTCATGACACAACTAAAAGTGTCGTACCATATGACTTTTTGATGGAATGACAAGGGAAGTTCATCGAAGCGATTGATCGCCATATCAACTTTACCTTGTTCAACATCGTGGAAGGTCACATCACTTGGAGTGATTAAATCTAATGTAATGTTGGGAGCAAGTACTGCTAATCGGCCCACCAATTCTAACAACAGCGTACTTTCAGCGTAGTCGCTCGTCATTATTCTGAATGTTCGTTCGCTGGTTAGCGGGTCAAAGTCAGTTTCAGGCTGAATTGAGCTTTCTAAACGACTTAATACATCCCTAATAATGGGTTGAAGTTCCAGAGCACGTTTTGTTGGCGTCATTCCATCACTAGTACGAACTAATAATGGATCTTTGAATAAGTCACGAAGACGCTTTAAGCCATTGCTCATAGCGGGTTGAGTAATACTCAGTTGATTCGCTGCCTTTGTAACACTTCCTTCCCGTAGTAGCACATCAAGGTACACCAGCAGGTTGAGATCGACCTTCGCTATATTCATCGTTGTAATGCTCTGTATTAATTTAATTTAACACGCCAATTATAAAGACTTTTTATTGCTCTGTCAGATAGGCGATTAGTCGTAATGCTTCTTTGTTGTAAGGGTACAAGACTATTGTTTTTCAAAGACTATTTCTAGCCTTTATGGAGGTATATTGCTTAGTGGCCTAATTTATATGGAAAGAATTTAATAATTTTGCTGAATGGAAGGTGTAAAAATACGAAAAAAAAGGACACCGCATTGGTGTCCTCTTATAAAAATACAATGTTTTATTTATTAAACATCAAACTGGTTCATCGTGTTGTCTTCACCAGAGGCTTTTAGGGCGCCATCACCAGAGAAGTACTCTTTGTGCGTATCGCCTAGGTCAGAACCCGCCATAGCTTGGTGTTTAACACATGCTAGGCCTTGGCGAATTTCCTGACGCTGAACACCGCGAACATAAGCCAACATGCCTTCCTCACCAAAGTAACCTTTAGCCAAATTGTCAGTAGACAGTGCAGCCGTGTGGTACGTTGGTAGTGTAATAAGGTGGTGGAAAATGCCAGCTTCGCGAGCAGCATCAGCTTGGAAGCTCTTGATTTTTTCATCCGCTGCCGCAGCAAGTTCAGAGTCATCGTAATCGGCAGACATAAGTTTGCTGCGGTCATATTCAGACACGTCTTTGCCTTCTTCTGTCCATGCGTCAAATACTTGCTGGCGGAAGTTAAGTGTCCAGTTGAACGATGGAGAGTTGTTGTATACTAGCTTCGCATTTGGTACCTGTTCACGGATTGCGTTAACCATCTCTGCGATTTGACCTACGTGAGGTTTCTCAGTTTCAATCCAAAGCAAGTCAGCACCGTGCTGAAGTGAAGTAACACAATCAAGTACTACGCGGTCAAAGCCAGTGTTTTCTTTAAAGCGGAATAATCCGTTTGGTAGGCGCTCAGGTTTAACTAATTCACCACCTTGCTTAAGTACTAGATCGCCTTCTGAAAGATCATCAGCACTTGATACTGTAGTAGTTTTCAGGAACGCATTGTACTGTGCAGCTAAGTCACCTTCAGAAGTAGATACTGGGATCTTCTGAGTTAGGCCCGCACCTAGTGAGTCTGTGCGAGCAACGATAACGCCTTCGTCAACGCCCAATTCTAAGAAGGCATAACGAACCGCATTAATTTTCGCTAGGAAGTCTTCGTGAGGAACCGTGACTTTACCGTCTTGGTGGCCGCACTGCTTAGCGTCTGATACTTGGTTTTCAATTTGAATACAGCAAGCGCCCGCTTCAATCATTTGTTTTGCAAGAAGGTAAGTCGCTTCTTCGTTACCGAAACCCGCGTCGATATCAGCGATGATAGGAACAACATGAGTCTCGTAGTTGTCAATTTCAGCTTGTATTGCTGCAACGTCACCGCCGTTGGCTTTCGCGTCATCTAGCTTGTGGAATAAATCACCTAGCTCTCGAGCGTCTGCCTGACGAAGGAAAGTGTATAGTTCTTCAATAAGCGCAGATACAGAGGTTTTCTCGTGCATTGATTGGTCTGGCAAGGGGCCGAACTCAGAGCGAAGTGCAGCAACCATCCATCCAGAAAGGTAAAGGTAGCTTTTATTGGTGGTACCTTGATGCTTTTTAACAGACAACATTTTTTGCTGCCCCACGAAACCGTGCCAGCAACCAAGTGACTGTGTGTACTGTGACGAGTCTGCATCGTACTCAGCCATGTCTTTGCGCATGATGCTTGCTGTGTAACGAGCAATGTCTAAACCGGTTTTGAAACGATTTTGAATCTTCATACGAGCAGCGTATTCAGGGTTAATTCCTTCCCAAGTACCTTTTTGTGCTGCTTTTAGAGTAGCGAAGTTATCAATGTCTTGTTGATATTGCGACATGAGCGTCTCTCCCGACTATAATAGTGTTTGTTAACTGTACTGTTCGAAACGTTGTTGATGCGTTTCGTTGAACTCCATTTCATCCTAGAGGTGAGATGAAAATAATAGAAATATATATTTTGGATTGCGGTCATTTTTATTGTGAATGCTATTGCAGGTGAGTTGGCCACTTTGGGTTCATTAATCGCAACGGTCCATTCATAAACATTTAGCACAATGGACAATGTAAAAACCGCAATATGTATGTAAGCTTTGGATTATTCTTAGAATAAGAGTGAATTCGGATTTTTATGTCTGTGTTAATGAAATTGTTATACGGTGTATTCAAGCGATGAATGGCGTACTCTCTTCAGTGGATCAACGAACAAAACTCGTCGGTGAAAATCGACTTGAGTTGCTCATGTTTCAGCTTGGTAGTCGCCACATTTTTGCGATGAATGTTTTCAAGATAAAAGAGGTTATTGGCGTTCCGACCTTGAATAGCATGCCTGGATCTCATAAAAATCTGAAAGGTGTGATGAATTACCGAGGTAGTGCAATTCCTATTATCGACCTGAGACAAGCGATAAAAATTCGAGGCACAGGTGCTACGACTGAGTCGCACAATGTAATCATTACTGAGTACAATCGAACTGTTCAGGGGTTCTTGATAGGCCAAGTGCTAAGTATTGTTAACACTTCTTGGGACAACATTCAGCCGCCGCCAAACAGTATAGGCAAGCAAAACTATCTTACCGCAATTACCCAAATTGATGTTCAAGGGAAGAAGGAACTCGTCGAAATTATCGATGTAGAGAAAGTCCTTGCCGAAATTATTGACTATGACACAAAGATTTCTGATGAGGTGCTAGACGAGGAAATTTCACACCACTTTGCGGGTAAGCAAGTACTTGTTGTTGATGATTCGGGAACGGCGAGAAAACAAATTCGAGATACTTTGAGTCAACTAGGTATGACAATAATAGAGCGCAAAAACGGTGCTGATGCGCTTGCATTGTTGCAATCGTGGGCAGATGAAGGAAATCGCCCGAGCGACCAAATTCTATTGATGTTTACCGACGCAGAAATGCCAGAGATGGACGGTTATCGTTTAACTGCGGAAGTGCGTAATGACCCCAGAATGTCTGATTTGTTTATTGCGTTAAACACGTCGTTAAGTGGCAGTTTTAACGACGCTATGGTTGAAAAGGTTGGCTGTAACCGATTTATTTCAAAGTTTCAGCCAGATATGTTGGTTGATGTAGCACAACAACGTTTACGAGAGTACTTAGAAAGTCGTAAAGGTAGGTAAACGCTCATGCTCGCATAATTGGGCTTTTTCACCGCTTTTTGCTTTTATCTAGTGTTTCCGTGACTTAAAATGCGGCGAAAAAAGCAGGCCGAGCAAAATGCGCGAGTAATTTACTCTATTAGGCCGTAGAAATTTTACCCATTTATATTACCATATGAGATTGTTCATTCTGGCGTATGGTCAAAATGAGAGTATTACTCAGGGAAACATTAATGACAAAGCGAAATATGTTCCAAGCACTTGGCCTTGGTTTATCGTTCACACTTTCACTTTCTGGTTGTTCTTCAACTCAAGACAGTACTGAATCTTCATTAACGGTTAATCAACCGAAAAATATTATAATGGTCGTTGCTGATGGTATGGGACCAGCGTATACCGGTGCGTATCGCAATTACGCCGATGATCCCTCCACTCCCGTTGTTGAATCTGTAGTGTTTGATCAATGGCTGGTGGGAATGGCATCTACCTATCCAGATCAGGTTTCTGGTTACGTGACCGATTCCGCTGCTGCGGCAACAGCGCTTGCAACAGGCACTAAATCCTACAATGGTGCGATTGGTGTAGATGTCAATAAGCAACCGGTTAAATCAGTAATGCATTTCGCAAAAGCAAGAGGTATGAGAACTGGTCTAGCGGTTACTTCGCAAATTGTTCATGCGACACCTGCTTCATACATAGCACACAACGAAAGTCGCCGAAACTACGATGAAATCGCAGATGATTTTTACGATGTGCGCGTTAACGGAGAATTCGTTGCAAATGTAATGTTAGGCGGTGGAACGTCTTATTTTGAGCGAGAAGACCGTGATGTGTTAGCGCAGTTCATTGATGCAGGCTATGAGTATGCAGATTCATACAATCGCCTAGCAAGTATTCCTGCTGGAAGTGATGTTATTGGTTTATTTGCACCCATAGCACTCCCTCCTGTGCTTGACGATGTGCGTAACAACCGTTTGGAGTACATGACCAAGCATGCAATTAAACACCTAGAAAACCCCAATGGATTTTTCTTATTAATAGAAGCAAGCCAAGTGGATTGGGCAGGTCATGCTAACGATATTGGCTCGGCAATGACTGAAATGGGAGACTTAGCATTGGCGATGACTTATCTTCAGTCTTACGTTGAAGAAAACCCAGATACACTGGTTGTGCTAACCGCTGATCACAGTACAGGTGGATTAACTATTGGTGCAGGAGGGGATTATCGCTGGTCTCCAAACTACTTAACATCGTTAAAAGCCTCAGCCCCATTCATTACCACAGCAATGACGGAGCAAGAGTCACCTGGAGCTTACGTTGAAGAAATGCTTGGATTCGAGTTGAGCGACGAAGAAATTGCCATGTTTGACGATGTTGCTAAAGAGGACGACGCTACTCGTTATACAGCTATCAAGACTTTCCTTGATGAAAAAACTAACACAGGGTGGACCACGGGCGGTCACACTGGTGTAGATGTTGAAGTATTTGCCTTTGGTGCAGGGCACGAGACCTTTGCAGGACAAATAGATAACACAGATATTGCTAAGAAGATTTTCCAGATGCTTCAGAATAAGCCAATGGTCGATGTACCTGAAGTTTCTTCGTCACCAGAACTATCTGCCGAGCAAGACTCTTCCGGTAGCGACACTACCACCGAGGCCTGTGATTTCACCCAAGATTGGCGCTGTCAGTAACGATAATTGGCAATGCTCCAGCGTAGGTCAATGTAGACTGGAAAGTTGAATTGGCCTCACCAAGGGAAAGCAATGGACTTTTTACTGCACGCCGTAAACCCGTCCTTGGGGGCTCGGCTTCGGCGATGTATGGACTCCACCACCTCACTTGAATAAGGTGGGAGTTTGCAAACCAAAGGAGTCCATACACAATGAATAATACTGTTATTTCTCTCGATTTGGCAAAACATGTCATT
>Ga0256829_1001533_pt1 | contig 18733 bp, 16 predicted proteins | sample 131447metaG_FD_185979 | JGI IMG/M metagenome (GOLD analysis project Ga0256829, IMG submission 185979) | Hydrothermal vent microbial communities from Lau Basin, Pacific Ocean - 131-447 | ecosystem: Environmental > Aquatic > Marine > Hydrothermal vents | place: Pacific Ocean: Lau Basin | collected...
AATTTAACGAATTATGGTTTTCCTTCATGCCAAAGGCATGAAGGAAAACCGTTTAACAAATATTTTTTTAAAACAAAAACAACAATTGAATTTTAGATGTAATTTATTTTTTTAGAGTATCTTATCGGGAACAAAACACCCTGAACTTTAAACAACTTCAATATAATACCTGATTAAATATCTTCGGACCTGGGTACTCGAATTAAATATCCTGTTTCTTTCAATTCTTTTTTTTAACTTTACGACAAAAACAGAACCATGCAAAATAATATTCCGAAATCTTACGACTACGTTATTATCGGTTCGGGTTTTGGCGGTTCGGTATCGGCATTGCGACTGAGCGAAAAAGGATACAAAGTGCTGGTAATCGAAAAGGGAAAATGGTGGAAACCCGAAGATTTTCCCAAAAACAACTGGCACCTGCGTAAATGGCTTTGGCTGCCTTTCTTTCGGTTTTTCGGTTTCTTTAAAATGACTTTTTTGCGACATGTGGGCATTTTGAGCGGCGTGGGCGTGGGCGGCGGCTCGCTGGTGTATGCCAATACCCTTCCGCGACCTAAAAAACAATTCTTTGAAACCGGAAGCTGGGCAGGCATTACCGACTGGCAAAAAGAACTGGAACCCCATTACAAAACTGCGGAAAAAATGCTGGGCGCTACCCGCACAATCCAGCTCTTTGATGCAGATCTGGCCTTGAAAGAAGTAGCTAAAAAGATGGGACACGACAAAGAATTTGAGCCAACGGATGTAGCAGTTTTCTTTGGTGAGCCCGAAATGGAAGTAGCGGATCCTTTTTTCGACGGTGAAGGCCCCCGTCGTGTTGGCTGTAATTTTTGCGGTGCCTGTATGACCGGATGCCGTTACAATGCAAAAAACACATTGGACAAAAACTACCTTTATCTTGCCATGAAAAAGGGAGCAGAAGTGGTGGCCGAACAAAAGGTAACAGATGTTCGTCCTGCCGGAAAAAAAGACGGTTCGGACGGTTATGTGGTCACTTACAAAAAATCAACAAGCCTTCTTTTCAGCCGGAAAAAGCAAATAAAAGCCAAAGGAATTGTATTCTCCGGCGGTGTATTGGGAACAGTACGACTGTTGCTTGACATGAAAGAAAAAGGGCTGCCGCAGCTTAGTAACATGACCGGAAATGACATTCGCACCAACAACGAAAGCCTGATACAAGTACATTCGTCCGAAAAAGAAAAAGACTTTTCCAAAGGGGTGGCCATTGGTTCCATTTTCCCGCCCGACGAAAATTCGCATGTAGAACCGGTACGCTACGGCTCCGGATCGGGCTTTTTCAAACTCATGGGCGTTCCTTTGACTTTTGGAAAAAACGGCTGGAACAGGACCGGAAAACTACTGAAAAAACTCATTACCAGGCCGGGTACATGGTTAAGTATTTATTTCTCAAAAAATTTTTCCAAAGAATCGGTGATTTTGTTGTTCATGCAGCATCTGGACAGTACACTGCGTTTCAAAAGGGGTTTGTTTAATTTAAAATCCACCGTTTCTTCCGGTAAAGCGCCTACCTCTTTTATTCCACGTGCCAAGGAACTGGCCGAACATACTTCGGATATTATCCATGGTGCCCCGTTTGTAATGACTACAGAAGCCCTTTTTGGTATTCCTACCACAGCGCATATTCTCGGTGGTGCTGTCATCGGTAATTCACCCGAAACGGGGGTCATAGACCCGCATCACAAAGTTTTCGGATATCAAAACATGTATGTTTGCGACGGTTCGGCCATTTCAGCCAATCCTGGTGTTAACCCCTCACTTACCATTACCGCCATGACTGAAAGGGCCATGCATTTTATTCCGGAAAAACAGAAAGAATAAAAAAATAACCGCATGGCCATGCGTCAATGACCACCTTACAAAAAATATCTTTCCCCGGCAGTAACTGACAAGATAAAATGATGTTATAACTTAAAAAAGCCGGAAAACACCGGCTTTTTTAAGTTATAACGTTTTGTATCAGGCCAGACCGAAAGCTTCTTTCACTTTGTCCACATAGTCCAGTTCTTCCCAGGCAAAGAATTTGATGGGTTTGGTATAAACTTTTTGCCCGTTTCTTTCTTCTTTGAAGGTAGTAGTTTCGTCTTCATAAAACACTTCCTGCTCTTCCACCACCACATCGCGGCCAAAATGACCATAAGAAGCGGTCCTTTCGAAAACAGGGTTTTTCAGTCCGAACCGTTTCACAATGGCAAAGGGGCGCATGTCGAAAATGGTTTCCACCACACGTGCAATTTCACTGTCTTTCATAATGTTGCCCTCTTTGTCTTTTACTTTGGCCGTGCCGTAAGTATTAATAAAAAATCCCACGGGCCGGCTTACGCCGATAGCATAAGCAACCTGTACCAGGATTTGGTCGGCTACACCGGCAGCTACCATATTTTTTGCCATGTGGCGGGCAGCGTAAGCACCGGAACGGTCCACTTTGGAGGAGTCTTTGCCCGAGAAAGCACCACCGCCATGAGCGCCGTGTCCGCCGTAAGCATCCACAATAATTTTTCTTCCGGTAAGCCCGGTATCGCCATGGGGGCCACCTATAACAAACTTACCTGTCGGGTTGACCAGTAACCGGTAACCGTTGAAAAGAAATTCAGGATATTTGTTTTTGATGCGCGGTATCAGGTATTTTTCTATGTCGGCAGCAATTTTCTGCTGCATGGCTTTTTCTTCATCAAAATCGTCATGCTGGGTAGAAATCACCAGTGTATCAATCTTCACCGGTTTTCCATCATCGGAATATTCCAGTGTAACCTGCGATTTTGAATCGGGACGCAAATAGGTCATCACTTTCCCTTCGCGGCGAATGTTGGCCAGTTCCCACAACAAGTCGTGTGCAATTTCAGAAGTCAGCGGCATCAGTGTCTCCGTTTCACGGACAGCATAACCAAACATCATTCCCTGATCGCCGGCACCCTGGTCCTCTTCGCTGGCACGGACCACTCCCTGATTGATGTCAGGCGACTGTTCATGGACAGCAGAAATAACCGCACACGATTTACTATCGAACTGATACTCGGCTTTGGTATACCCTATTCTTTCTATAGTTTTACGGGCAACCTGCTGCAAATCGACCCAGGCATTGGTTTTTACTTCTCCTGCAATAACTGCAAGACCTGTGCTTACCATGGTTTCGCAAGCAACTTTTGATTCGGGGTCCTGACGAAGCATTTCGTCAAGCACAGCATCCGAAATCTGATCGGCTACCTTGTCAGGATGACCTTCGGAAACAGATTCCGACGTAAAATAATAAGACATATTTTAAATTTTTAAATTAAACATCAAACAGTGGAGTTTGATGATTGACGGCAGGTAAAAAATTGGTTTAGCATTTTTTATTGTGGTTGCAATCAATCAAATCCTTCCACTTACCATAATTGTTCTATGAACGTGCGGCAAAAATACAAAAATACCATTGCAAAAAAAGTAAATTGTCAAAATCATGTTAATTTAAAACAAATATAATTTGCAAGCAATCATTCACTCACTTTTCCCGGGTGAGATGTTGGAACACATCTTCCAGTTTTTCCCTGGTTTTAGAAAGTGTAAGAATATGCCATGCATGCGAAACAGCAAAATTGAAGATCTCTTCGCGAAGATCTTTTTCCGTATCTGTTTCCAATATCCATTCGGTCTCAGACAAAGCTTCCGCATGGGCAACACCATGAATTTCCAGCAGAAAGTCCTTGTCGACCTTTTCTTTCAACTCAAGGACAAACCTTCCGGCGACCATGGCTTTACGCGAAATCAAATCCACCGTATCATCGGCTACCACCCTGCCTTCATTAATAATTACCACCCGGTCGCAAACGGCTTCTACCTCCTGCATGATATGGGTAGACAGTAAAATCGTTTTTTCTTTTCCCAACACGGCAATGGCCGCACGAATATCCATCAACTGGTTCGGGTCCAACCCGGTGGTAGGTTCATCCAATATCAATACCGGAGGATCGTGGATCAGTGCCTGTGCAAGTCCTACCCGTTGCCGGTAGCCTTTTGACAATGCACCGATTTTTTTATGTTGTTCGGGTCTCAGTCCGGTGAGGCCGACCACCTGATCGATCCTCTTTTTCAAAGAGAATCCCGTACTGTACATCTTTAAAACAAAACCGAGATATTCGCGAACATACATATCGGGGTACAACGGGTTGTTTTCCGGAAGATAACCTACCAATTTTCTAATCTTCAGGGCTTCGGTTTGTACATCAAGTCCTAGAATACGTGCCCGGCCATCATGAGGAGGTATAAATGAGGTGAGAATTTTCATGAGGGTTGATTTGCCGGCACCATTGGGGCCGAGCAAACCGACAATCTGCCCTTTTCCCACATCAAAAGAAACATTGTCCAGCACCTTTTGGTGTCCGTAAAACTTTGAAATATTTTGAATACTGATTTCTGCCATAGAAGTTTTTAAAATACAAATGTAGATACAATGTGCATAACGATTTGGAATTAATAAAATTGTGGAACATCAACAGGTATTTTTTTCAGGCTGATTTTTCTTATATCCGCTTGAAACAATTTCCGGGAAAATCCTTTAATTTTGAAGCAATAAATTAACAAGGCCCGAATCCGAAAGAACAAACCTATTATAAACCTTAAAAAATGAGACACTTTACAAAAATGTTAACCACAGCACTGACAGTGTTGTTTTTCCTGTCCATGGCTGTCGTGAAAGGCCAAACCCTGGAACAGGAGCTGGCAAAGCTGGCAAAAAGTTATCCCATCACTTATAAAAAGCTGCCGGTTGACAGTTTTTTCACACAAAAATATTTGATCGAATTCAAAGAGCCGCTGGACCACAACCACCCGAACGGCAAAACCTTTACCCAGCGTATTTTTCTTTCTAACAAGGGACTCGACAAGCCGGTGGTTTTCGTTACGGAAGGCTATTGGGCCAATTATGCCGCTAATCCGAAATATGTCAACGAGCTATGTCCTATTCTCGATGCCAACCAGATCGTACTGGAACACCGCTTTTTTGCCCCTTCCGCTCCGGACACTCTCGACTGGCGTTATTTGACCGTGCAACAAGCGGCCGCCGATGACCACGCAGTAGCGGAAATGCTCAAACACATCTACCATGGCAAATGGCTGAGTACCGGCATCAGCAAAGGCGGGCAGACCTGCATGATTTATCGTTATTTCTATCCCAACGATGTGGTTGCCAGCGTGCCATATGTGGCTCCGTTGAATTTTTCCATCACCGACCGGCGTATCAACATGTTCCTTGATCACGACGGGACACCAAAATGCCGCAAAACCATATACAATTTTCAAAAAGAACTGATCAGCCACCGCAGCAAATACCTGCCTTATTTTGAAAAAGAGGCAAAAGAAAAAGGGTATACTTATCACCGAATCGGCATTGAAAAAGCTTTTGACCTAATGGTTTTTGAATTTCGTTTTGCTTTTTGGCAATGGGGCAAGTCGCCCTGCGACTCTATTCCCATGGTGCCTGATCACCCCATGAAAATGGTAAAATACTGGGATAAAGTAGCTGATTTCTCCTGGGTTTCGGATCAGGGAATAAAAAAATTCGAACCTTTCTTTTATGAAGCCATGAAACAAATGGGAATGTACGGTTATGACATAGCACCTTTTAAAAAATGGACCGTCTTCAAACACAATCCCAATTTTAATTTTACCCTGCCGAAAGGGACCAAACCCGGTTTTGACCCTTCCATAATGGACTCTGTGGATTGCTTCATCAGGCATAAAGCACACAACATGTTGTTTCTGGTAGGCGGTTCCGACCCGTGGGGCTCAACCTCGGTGGACCTGACTTATCAAAATAATTTGATAAAAATCGTCAAACCGCACGGCAGCCACCGGACGCGCATAAACAACCTGCCCCCGGCACTGAAGAAAGAAGCCATCGACACCCTGAGAAAATGGATGGGCGAAAAGGTCCAACCACAAAAAAATTAAGCCGGGGAATCAAGGCTTTTTACCGTATTTAAAAACAATTAATATATTGGTTTTTAGTGTGTTTATGTATATAACAAGTGAAAAAGACAAAATAATGAATAGCCTGCAGGATGTTTAATTACCAAATAATACGACTGTCTTCTTTCAAAGCATTCTAATTTACAAAAAATCAATGAAAATTGACTATTTTTCCGTAAACTTGCATTCCGAAAACCGGACAGTAAGTCCCAATGTTTTGAATATTCACATAATCTGCACAAATTGTATCAGTTAAAGACTAAAATAGATATTCATTCGGAAGCTTTTCAATCCAACCGCAAGGCCTTTTTAAAACTGCTGAATGATTATAAAAAAATTCTGGAATCGACAACCCGCGGTGGCCCTGAGAAAGCTGTCAAGAGGCATAAAGAACGCGGCAAACTGCTTGTCCGTGAACGGATCAACCTGCTTGTCGATCCCAACACCCCGTTTTTGGAGCTTTCACCGTTGGCTGCTTATGACCAATACGACAATGCTTTTCCTTCGGCAGGAATCGTTACAGGTATTGGTGTCATACACGGTCGGGAAACAGTGATCATTGCCAATGATGCTACTGTAAAAGGCGGTACATACATGCGTTTTACCATCAAAAAACATTTGCGGGCACAACAGATCGCCATGGAAAACCATTTACCGTGTGTCTATATTGTGGATTCCGGTGGCGCTTTTCTGCCTGAACAGGATACAGTCTTTCCCGATGCCAATCATTTCGGCCGGTTTTTTTATAACCAGGCACGCATGTCTGCCATGGGCATTCCGCAAATTTCCATTGTTATGGGCTCCTGTACTGCCGGGGGGGCTTATGTGCCGGCAATGAGCGATGAGACAATTATTGTAAAAGAACAGGGAACCATTTTTCTGGGAGGTCCGCCATTGGTGAAAGCCGCTACCGGCGAAGAAGTAACGGCTGAAGAACTGGGTGGCGCCGAAGTACACACTTCTATTTCAGGAGTTGCCGACCATTTTGCCGAAAACGACACCCATGCCCTTCAGATTTGCCGTAACATCTTTGAGACCCTCGAGTTTCGAGAAAAGCAACATCTGGATGTTACCACGCCGGAGGATCCGTTGTACGATCCGGAAGAATTATATGGCATTGCACCGGTTGATTTAAAGAAATTGGTCGACCCGCGGGAAATTATCATGCGCATGGTCGATGGAAGCCGTTTTCAGGAATTCAAAGCCAAATACGCTACGACGGTAGTCACCGGATTTGCCCGCATCATGGGGTTTCCGGTAGGCATCATAGCCAATTACGGGGTTTTGTTTTCCGACTCATCACTGAAAGTCACCCATTTTATTGAATTGTGTACCAGCCGGAAAATACCACTGATCTTTTTGCAAAACATTACCGGTTTTATCGTAGGGAAAGAATTTGAACACAAAGGGATTGCCAAAGATGGTGCTAAAATGGTACATGCCGTTTCCAATACCAATGTACCGAAGTTTACGGTTATTTTCGGAGGTTCGTTTGGCGCAGGAAATTACGGGATGGCCGGCAGGGCTTACGATCCGCGGCTTTTATTTATGTGGCCCAATGCCAAAATATCAGTGATGGGGGGGGAACAGGCAGCCACAGTACTCGAAACAGTTAAAAGAGACCAGTACCGCGCCATGGGAAAGGAAATGCCGGAAGAAGAGGTGGAAAAACTGCGTAAACCCATTCTGGAAAAATATGAGCGGGAAGGCTCCGCACTTTACAGTACCTCCCGCCTGTGGGACGATGGCATCATAGATCCCGTAGATACACGTAAGATGCTGGCCATGGGTATTGCCATGTCGTTGAACAAAAAATATCCTGAGCAACAATATGGTATTTTCAGGATGTAAAATAGTGTTTTACAAAATGGCACGTAAAGTCATGAAAGCATGAAGAAATACAAAACTATCCTTGTCAGTGAACGGAAAGAAATCCGCAGCATTGTGCTTCACCGTCCTGAAGTGCACAATGCCATGAACGAGCTAATGATCCACGAACTGAGCGATGTTTTCAACCGAATAGCGGAAGCAGACAAGTTGCCAAGGATAGTAATATTGCGTGGCGAAGGCAAGTCTTTTTGTGCCGGCGCCGATTTGAACTATATGAAAAAAATTGCCGGGTTCGGTTTTGAAAAAAATGTTGTTGACGGACAAAAGCTGGCAGCACTTTTCCGTGCTGTTTACGAATGCCCGGTACCCACACTGGCCGTTGTACACGGTTTTGCTTTTGGCGGGGCCAATGGTTTGATGGCTGCCTGCGATATCGTGGTGGCTGCCGAAAACACACAATTTGCTTTCAGCGAAGTGAAACTCGGTATTTCCCCGGCAACGATCAGTCCGTTTGTGATGAAACGCATAGGGGAATATGGTGCACGCGAGTTAATGCTAACCGGAAAACGTTTCGATGCCAAAGAAGCAGAAAAATGGCATTTGGTAAACTGGGCCGTTGCCCCCGACCAACTGGAAGAAAAAGTGCAGGAACTGGTAAATGAAATAAAAACCACCGCCCCCATCGCTGTGAGAGAAACAAAAAAATTAATTTCCCATATTGTAGAAGGCCAGAACCTGGATAAAAACATTGAATTTACAGCACAACTGATTGCCCGCCTGCGTGCCTCCGACGAAGGACAGGAAGGCATGAGTGCCTTTTTGGAAAAGCGAAAACCCTTTTGGGTAACCCATAGAAAATTAAAAAAGTAATTTTCTAAGAGAAACAGATATTTATGAAAATATTCAAAAAAATACTGATTGCCAACCGTGGAGAAATTGCCGTCCGTATCATGCAATCAGCGCGGAAACTGGGAATCCCGGTGGTAGCTGTGTATTCTGAAATTGACGAAAACGCAGCGCATGTACAATTGGCCGACGAAGCTTACTGCATTGGAAAAGAAGAACTGAACGATTCTTATCTGAATATTGATAAAATCATTGCCACTGCCAAAGAAGCAGGTTGCGATGCCTTGCATCCGGGATACGGCTTTCTGTCGGAAAACCCGTTACTTGTCAAGGCCTGTGAAACTGCCGGTATTACCTTCATCGGTCCGCATCTGGAAGCTATCCGTTTGATGGGCAACAAGATAGAATCCCGTGCTTTTGTGCAGGGCCTGCATGTTCCCATCACGGCAGGCGTTACCGGAAAACCGGCCGAGTTGGTGGAAAAGGCAAAAGAAATCCCGTTTCCCCTTTTAGTAAAAGCAGCTGCCGGCGGCGGTGGAAAAGGCATGCACATTGTTCACAAAGGGGATAACCTAAATGAAATACTTATCTCCGCATCTCGCGAGGCAAAAAACTATTTTGGTGACGGGACCATTTACATTGAAAAATACATAGAAGAACCACGGCATATAGAAATACAGGTGCTGGGCGACAACTACGGGAATGTGGTGCATCTTTTTGAACGTGAATGCACCATACAGCGGCGTTACCAAAAAATTATTGAAGAATCGCCTTCTGCAACGCTTACCCCGGAAGTACGGGAAAAAATGTGTACTTCCGCTGTAAATATTGCAAGGGCAGCCCGGTACAACAATGCAGGGACCATTGAGTTTTTGGTAGACAAAGACCTGCACTATTATTTTCTGGAAATGAACACCCGTATCCAGGTCGAGCATCCCGTTACGGAAATGGTCACCGGCGTCGACCTGGTAGAAGAACAGATACTTGTGGCAGCCGGAAATCCGATGCGACTGCAACAATCTTCGCTTTCCCAGAACGGTCATGCTATTGAATGCAGGATATATGCCGAAGACCCTTCTAACAATTTTCTTCCTTCACCCGGAAAAATCCAGCTTTATCGCCAACCAGCCGGCGAAGGTATTCGCGTAGATACAGGGATTACCGGGCCCGGTATCATTCAAAGCATTTTTGATCCAATGATCAGCAAACTGATAGTGTGGGGAGAAGACCGGGCCGTGGCAAGGGAAAAGATGCTGTCTGCTTTAAAAAACTACCATGTCCATGGCATTCATACCAACATTGGTTATTTGCAGCATTTAATACAGCACCCTGCTTTTGCTGACAACAAAATTTCCACAAGCTTCTGCGACAACCATACCGAAGAGATCCTGCAGAATATCAGGCAGGACAAAAAGCAAACGGAAAAAGAAGTGTTGGCACTGGCTTATTTGATGTATTCACTGAACAGTCATAAAATACATTCCCCGCATAATGTCTGGGAAACGCTCGGTTACTGGCGAAACATCATGAAAATACCACTTATGGTAGAGGGAGAACCGGTTATGTTAAGGCTGGAAAGGCCATCAAACGAAACTTTTGTTTTTAAGACAAATGAAAAAACATATAATGTTTCCCTACAATCCATTGCTGAAAACGAAGTGGAGTTTCGTATTTCTCACCGGTATTACAAAGCAGTTGTATCCGATGGGGAAAAAGGCAACCATATTGTTTCGATAGAAGGTGCCCTTTTTGAAATAAAGCGCCTGGATGAACTCGTCGAAACACACGAAAACCCTGCCGATAGCGGGAAAGTTGATGAGGGAAGCTTGTTTGCGCCCATGCCGGGAAAAGTGATCAAAGTAAATATTAAAGCAGGGGACAAAGTAAAAAGGGGCACTGTTTTGCTGGTGGTCGAAGCCATGAAAATGGAAAACAACATTGTGGCCCTTCACGATGGCCTCATTGAAAAAGTAAACGTAAGAGAAGGAGACCGGGTGGATACCGATTTGCAACTGGTAAACCTGACAGCTCCTGAAAAATGACAATAAACAATTTAAATAAACAATCAATGGATTTTGAATTATCACAGGAACAGCAAATGATTCGCCAGACTGTACGCGATTTTGCTGAAAGAGAAGTGAAACCCCGTGCCCGGGAACTGGATGAGAAAGGAGAGTTTTCTTATGAACTCACCAAAATGATGGGGGACTTGGGCTTGTTTGGCATGAACTTACCGGAAAAATACGGCGGACAGGGGCTTGATACTTTGTCCTACATTATAGCCGTAGAAGAACTGGCACGTATTGACGGCTCGCAGGCTGCAACCCTTGCAGCACATAATTCTTTGGGAATCAGTCCTATCTACGAGTTTGGTACCGAAGAGCAAAAAATGAAATATCTGCCACAGCTTTGTACCGGTGAAGGTTTGTGGAGCTTTGGCCTGACAGAGCCGGGGGCCGGTTCCGATTCGAGGGGATCCAAAACCACAGCCATATTGGATGGAGATGAGTGGGTGATCAATGGCTCAAAGATATTTATTACCAACGGGGCCTCTGATATTTCAAAAGGTTGTACCGTACAGGCTGTCTCGGGAGAAAAAGATGGGAAAAAGATATTTACTACCGTCATTGTGGAAGCCGGCACCCCCGGATTTCGCCGGGTGGCCATGCATAACAAAATGATGTGGCGCGCATCGGATACTTCCGAACTCTATTTTGATGATGTGCGGGTTCCCAAAGAAAACCTATTGGGAAAAGTGGGAGAAGGTTCCCACATTATGTTGCACACACTTGATGGAGGCCGGTTGTCTATTGGCGCCATGGGACTGGGACTGGCACAAGGGGCATTTGAAATGGCCCTGGGCTATGCACAGGAAAGAAAACAATTTGGAAAACCATTGACCAAATTTCAGGTCAATGCGTTCAAGCTTGCCGACATGGCCATGAAAGTGGAGTTGGGACGTAACCTGTTGTACAAAGCCTGCTGGCTGAAAGACACCGGGAAACCCTATACCAAAGAAGCAGCTATGGCCAAACTGTATTGCTCGGAAATAGCCCGCGATGTTGCCAACGAAGCAGTTCAAATCCACGGAGGTTACGGATTGATGAAAGATTATGATATTGAACGGTTCTATCGCGATCAGCGGTTATTGCAAATAGGGGAAGGGACTTCTGAAATTCAGCGCCTGGTCATTTCGCGCCAGATTGGATGTTAGTAAATTTAACTTAATTGATAGCTCTATGAATAAAGTAGTAAAAAACGCAGCCGAAGCCGTCCGTGACATTGAGGACAACATGACCCTCATGCTGGGAGGGTTTGGATTGTGCGGTATTCCTGAAAAAACCATTCAGGCCTTGCATGACAAAGGCGTAAAAGGGCTGACCTGTATTTCGAACAATGCCGGAGTTGATGATTTCGGATTGGGCGTTTTACTGGAACGGCATCAAATTAAAAAAATGATTTCTTCCTATGTGGGGGAAAATGCTGAATTTGAGCGGCAACTGCTTTCAGGGGAACTGGAGGTGGAGCTGAACCCACAAGGAACGCTGGCCGAACGTTGTCGTGCCGGCGGTGCGGGAATCCCGGCATTTTTTGTCCCCGCCGGTTACGGTACGGAAGTAGCCGAAGGAAAAGAAGTACGCGAGTTTAATGGAAAGATGTATCTGCTCGAAACGGCACTCACTGCAGACTTTGCGTTGGTTAAAGCCTGGAAAGGCGATACTGCAGGAAACCTTATTTATCGCCATACGGCCAACAATTTCAACAACATGATGGCCATGGCCGGAAAAATTACCATCGCCGAAGTGGAAGAACTGGTACCTGCCGGCGAGCTGGACCCCAATTGTATCCATACCCCGGGAATTTTTGTACAACGTATTTTCCAGGGCAAGAACTACGAAAAGAGAATTGAATTTGCAACAACAAGAGAATAAATAAAAAGTTCACGCAAAGGCCGCAAAATATTTAAACGCCAAAAGTCGCAAAAATGCACAAAAATGATATTTCACATCAATGTATTGGCGCTGCAATCGAGGTGCATAAGAGTGTTGGCCCCGGATTGCTGGAGTCTGCTTATGAGAACGCACTGGCGTACGATTTAAAACTTATGGGTTTTGATGTGCAGCAACAGGTGCCTATGCCCTTTGTTTACAAAGAAGTAAAATTGGAAGTTGGTTATAGAATTGATTTGCTGGTAAATAATAAAGTAATTATTGAGGTAAAATCTGTTGAAAGTCTGGCACCTGTGCATTATGCCCAGTTGTTGACATATCTCAGGTTGTCCGGTATTAAATTGGGGTTATTGATAAACTTTAATGCAAAAACATTAAAGAATAATATCCACCGGTTGGTAAATAATTTGTGATCTTGGCGTCTTTTGCGTAACTTTTCGCGCACTTTGCATGAACCTAAAAAAAGAAAAAACTAAAAAATATACAATTATGAGTTTAGATAAAAACGGTATTGCCAAACGTATTGCACAGGAACTTAAAGACGGCTATTATGTCAACCTTGGTATCGGTATTCCGACATTGGTTGCCAATTTTATTCCTGAAGGGGTTGAAGTGGTTTTACAATCCGAAAACGGATTGCTCGGCATAGGGCCATTCCCTGCCCGAGAGGAGCTGGATGCCGACCTGATCAACGCAGGCAAACAGACCGTAACCTACAAAAAGGGGGCCTCTTTTTTTGACTCGGCTACCAGTTTTGCCATGATCCGCGGCGGCCACATCGACCTTACCGTGCTGGGTGCTTTTCAGGTAAACAAACGCGGTGATATTGCCAGCTGGAAAATTCCGGGCAAAATGGTAAAAGGCATGGGCGGTGCCATGGATTTGGTGGCTTCCGCCAAAAACATCATCGTGGCCATGACCCACACCGACCGCAAAGGAAACCCGAAATTACTGAACGAATGCAATTTACCTTTAACGGGAGTTAATTGTGTAAAACGCATCGTTACCGATTTAGCCGTAGTAGATGTTACGCCACAGGGCTTTAAACTGATAGAACGTGCCCCTGGTGTAAGCGTAGAAGAAATTGTGGAAAAAACAGAAGCCCCTTTGACAGTTGAAGGTGAAATTCCCGAAATGAAACTTTAAATTTTTCAGATACTAAATTATTCATTATGGAACATTCAAATTTTTTAGGCATTTCCTTCATTTTACTTATGGTAATCTTTATTTTGGCCATAAGTATTTTGGTCATCATTGCCCAATGGCGTATTTACGAAAAAGCCGGCCAGCCAGGCTGGGCAGTCCTTATCCCTTTTTTCAATTTTTATATTTTGCTAAAAATTGTGGGGAAACCCGCCTGGTGGCTCCTCTGGATATTCGTTCCCCTCGCCAACATTGTGGTTGAAATTTGGGTTACCAACCTGTTGTCAAAAAGCTTCGGAAAAGATGAAGCGTTTACCCTTGGATTGATCTTTCTTTCCGTTATTTTTTACCCCATTCTGGGGTTTGGAAAGGCAGAATACAAAGGACCCGCCGGAAAACCCAAAATAACCGAAATATCGGTTTGACAACGCAGCCTTATTTCTCCGGACCAATTAGTTTAAAGCCAACGCCGTGAACGTTTATCAATTCAACTTCCGGATCATCTTTCAGGAATTTCCGGAGTTTGGTAATATAAACATCCATGGAACGGGCGTTGAAATAGCTGTCATCGTTCCATATTTTGTTCAGGGCAACCGAACGGTCAAGTACTTCGTTCAGATTATCGCATAACAGGCGAAGCAAATCAGCCTCTTTGGATGTGAGTTTGTTTTCAGCTTTATCTGATTTTAGCAATTGACGGTCAAAATCAAAAGTGTACTTTCCAAAATGATAAATGGCGTTGACATGTTTTTTGCGGGCTTGTTCGGTACGCCGCAAGATGGCCTGGATCCGCAATAACAATTCTTCCATGCTAAAAGGTTTGGTAAGATAGTCATCAGCCCCTAATTCGAATCCCTGAATAATGTCTTCCTGCATGGTTTTTGCTGTGAGGAAAAGCAACGGGATTTTTTTATCGATTTTCCGGATTTCCTTCGCCAGGGTAAAACCATCCATTACGGGCATCATTATGTCTAAAATAGCAAAATCAAAGTTCCCTTTTTTAAAAGCGTCCAGCGCCACTTTCCCATTCTCGCACAATGTAGCTTCAAAGCCTTTGGCTTTGAGATACGATTTCAAAATACTGCCAAGATTTTTATCATCTTCGGCCAGTAATACATTAACCTTTTTGTCCATGGCTTATATTCTTTTCATTTGGTAAATATATATGAAATACGGAGCCTTTGTCAAGTTCCGAATCAACTGTAATTTTTCCATTGTGTTGTTCAACAATGGCTTTTACATAACTCAATCCAAGTCCAAAACCTTTAAAATTATGGATATTGCCAGTATGCACACGATAAAGTTTGTCAAAAATCTTATTTTGGTTGGCTTTGCTAATACCGATACCGTTATCGGCAATGTCCACCAAAATCCCATCCCGGAGATTACGTGTGCTAATTTGAATTATCGGTTCTTTGAGATTATATTTTATGGCATTGTCGAGCATGTTTACAAACACATTTGTTATATGAATACGGTCAGCAAAAACCGTGCTGTTTTTTGCTTTCAGTTCCAACTTAACTTCCCCTCCCCTGCTTTCGGCATTGATCTTTTTGCTGTTGACGGCATTCTGAATAATTTCGTGCAGGTCTACTTTCTCTTTATGAAGTTTTAAACGGCCGCTGTCGATGGTTGCCGAACGCAGGATGTGTTCGGCCATGGTCCTGAGCCGTGAATTTTCTTCATCAATAACACTCACGTAATTGTTGTAAATTTCATCCGACTTTTTTACATCTTTGTCCCTCAAAGCTTCACACACAAGTGAAATGGTCGATATGGGTGTTTTGAATTCGTGCGTCATATTATTGATCAGGTCGTTTTTCATTTCTGACAGTTTTTTCTGCCTGTTGATCACCACAATACTAAAAGAAAACGATCCAATAATGATGAAAAAAAGTCCCAGCGAAACGAACAGGAGTTTGTAAAGCTTTTCAAGGATAAAGAAATGTTCCTGTGGAAAATAAACGAGTAATTTTAAAGGAAATTGTACATTATCAGCTACAGGGGTCAGGTTATAAACGTAACTTTTTGTCAACAACTGCGTAGGATATTTTCCTGTTTTCTGCAATATTAAGGCATTGGTAACAGGTTTGTAAATTCCGTATTCGAATTTCGTTTTGATGTTTCGTTTTAACAGGGAACTCCTGATAAGTGAATCGATCAGATTTTTGTGCGCAGAAAAAAACTGGATGTCATTCGGCTGTTTGAATTTTGAAAAAAGTTGTTGATAACGCGTACTCAGCAACAGCCTTTTTTCCAGCAACCGACTCAGATCATTGGCATTGGAAAGGGAAAGCGATTGAGAAACCAATTCACGGTTAAGAGAATCGAAAATTTCGAAAGCATTCATATTATCGCGGTAAAACTTTTTCGAGTTCAGGTAATATTCCTGATACCGTAATTTGTCGATGGTAAACACGACCCTTTGCATGGCCATGTTCACATCCCGGTTAAAGACAGCCTGACGTACCTGAACAGCATTCCTGATCCAAAAAACCTGGATGGAAAGCAAACCAATGCTTGAAAGCGAAACCAAAATAATGATGATGACTGTCAGACGTTTATTCATAAGGCAAAATTAAACCTTCATTTGATTGAAACAGAACCTTTAACAAATATTAACAACATTTTTTTATTTTTTTGCTTGACAATAAGAGAATTCGTTGTATATTTGCATCGAACAATAGCAAGGGTAAATTTTCATAATTTTTTTGCTTTGTTTAAAGGGTTTTCATAATTGTTGGTTTTTGAGGGGTAAGCGTCCTGCTTACCTCTCTTTTTTTGTCTTATCTTAGCCATCTCTTTTTAATGCTATGATAAAACCGGAAACAATACAAAAGATTCTTGACACGGCCCGCATAGAGGAGGTAGTGGGCGATTTTGTGACCCTTAAAAAAAGAGGTGTTAACTATATCGGCCTTTGCCCTTTTCATAACGAAAAAACCCCTTCGTTTACCGTTTCGCCATCCAAAGGCATCTTCAAATGTTTCGGTTGCGGCAAAGCCGGCAATGTCGTTAAATTTGTGATGGAACACGAGCATTATTCTTACCCCGAAGCGCTCAAATACATCGCCGGGAAATATGGCATTGAGGTGGAAGAAACCCAACTGACCACCGAAGAAAAGCAACAAATGGATGAGCGCGATGGCATGTTTGCGGTAAACACCTTTATTTCCGGGTATTTTCAGGACCAGCTTTTCAACAGCGAAGAGGGAAAAGCCATTGGGCTGACCTACTTTAAAGAACGGGGCTTTTTAGAATCTACCATAAAAAAGTTTCAGCTCGGTTATGCTCCCGACGAATGGGAAGCTTATTCCAAACATGCTTTGGCCAATGGTTACAAAAAAGATGTCCTGGTAAAAACAGGATTGTCCATTGACAAAGGCGACCGGCTCATGGACCGTTTCCGCGGACGGGTGATGTTTCCCATTCATAACCTGACAGGAAAAGTCATTGGCTTCGGCGGACGTATTCTCTCTTCCGAAAAATCCAAAGCCAAATATGTCAACTCGCCCGAATCGGATATCTACAATAAAAGCAAAAGCCTTTACGGAATTTTCTTTGCCCGTAATGCTATCCTCAAGCAAAACAATTGCTATCTCGTGGAAGGCTATACCGATGTCATTTCATTGCACCAGGCCGGAATAGAAAATGTGGTGGCCTCTTCAGGGACTTCGCTTACTGTGGACCAAATTAAACTGATCAAACGTTTTACCCCCAACATTACGATTTTGTACGATGGTGATACTGCCGGCATTAAAGCCTCTTTCCGCGGAATTGACCTGATCCTGTTTCAGGGGATGAACGTAAAAATTGTTCTTTTCCCCGAAGGAGAAGACCCCGATTCGTATGCCCGCAACCATACCAGCACAGAGCTGGAAGATTTTGTTAAAAAAGAAGCCGTTGACTTCATCACTTTTAAAACCAACCTGCTTCTCGATGAAACGCTGGGAGACCCCACGGCCAGAGTATCCCTGATCAAGGAAATTGTGCAGACAATTGCACACATTCCGGATGCCATTAACCGAACTGTCTATATTCAGGAATGCAGCACCCTGATGGATATCCCGGAGCAAACACTTATGAATGAGTTGAATAAGCTGCTCAGAGAAAGGTATAGAAAAAAACTGTACCGGCAACCTGCAGAAGAAGTTGTTCCCGGGGAAGATATAAAACAACAGCTTTCGAAGCAGATGAAGATCGATCCGTTGGACATCAGCGAACATGAAAGGCAGGTGATACGGCTGCTGTTGCTTTACGGCCGGGAAAAAGTAAAAATCCGTAATATAATTGAGGACGAGCTGGGCAACGAAGTGGAAGAAGAACATGAGGAACCGGTGGCACAATTTATTTTACGAAACCTTGATGATGATGGCATTCGTTTTGAAAAAGACATTTACAACCGTTTTATTGATGAAATAAAAAACTTTATGGAAGGCGGGGCCATTCCCGATGAACACTTTTTTGTCAATCATCCCGACGAAAAGCTGGCTTCCGAGGCAATAACAATCATGGCCACGCCCTACGAGCTGAGTGATAACTGGAAAAAAAATAAAATTTATGTAAAACAGGAAGATGATGACTTGCTAAAAACTGTTATTACTACCCTGAACCCGTTACGTACCAAACTTATCAGCCGGCATTTGAAAGAGATAACCGAAAAAATGAAAACCACTTCCAATGAAGCAGAGATATTTGTTTTACAACAGCAGTATTATGAGCTGAAAAAGGTTGCCAACGAAATAGACAACGAACTCAACCGCCCTTTTGATTACTAAAGTTCCCGAATACTTATCCGGGATTTCAGAGAAAATTGGGGCTACCCCTCCTCAAATATCTTTACTTTTCTGCCATTTAAAGGCATAACAGGTCTGTAATTATTATGTAAAATTTCAGAGAATTTTTCAATCTGTTCTCTTGACGCTTCAACCGGATTTTTCAGGATATACCAACTAACAAATTCTGTACATGGAGGTGTTGTTAACGAACCACTATAA
>Ga0256829_1001534_pt1 | contig 18725 bp, 13 predicted proteins | sample 131447metaG_FD_185979 | JGI IMG/M metagenome (GOLD analysis project Ga0256829, IMG submission 185979) | Hydrothermal vent microbial communities from Lau Basin, Pacific Ocean - 131-447 | ecosystem: Environmental > Aquatic > Marine > Hydrothermal vents | place: Pacific Ocean: Lau Basin | collected...
CAAAGCGATGTTCTTAGTGATCTCTGTAGCACGAGATTCCGATTTAACGGTCTCTGGCTTAATGAAATCTCCACTCTTTACGTAAAGCTCGCGCTCCGCTGGTGAGTTGAATTCTTTTACTTCGCCAGTTTCCTTATCGGTAGCTACGTACTTCTCAGTGATTCCGGTATAACCTAGATCTTGAAGCTCTTTGTAGTACTCGATCGCTTTGTCGTACATCTTACCGGTAACCAGGTTAGAAGCAGCAAAATACAAGAAGGAAGTATCCTGAGGATTCACGCGATACATGGCCTCTAATTTAGAAGCAGCCATCTCATAGGCTTTGTTGTTCTGATCGGCAACTGCGCTATTTACAACGGCGGTGCGAATGCTGTTAGCCAAAGTAGCTAATTCCTGATTCGCTCCATCAAGGTCTTTACCCATCTTTACAGCTTCTGCAGCGGCCAACATATCGTTGGAATCCGTAACGGCTCCATCCATAAATAAGGCCTGAGCTTTATAGAGGTAAAAATCTACCTTTTGATCATCGCTCAGCGCTCCCATCATTCCTTCCACTGTGCTCAGCAAATTCTTAGCTCCTGCATAATCGCCACCCTTTAGGGCCTTGCTCACTGCACGTAGCTCTTTCTTTTGCGCGAAGCTGCTCAAAGTTCCGGCTATCAATAAAACAATTAAAAATCGTGTTTTCATGTCAATAAAATTTAATGGCTCGCCTTACAATTGGGGAAGACGATTCATTGTTTGTGGTTTTAAGTAATTACTCATTAGATTCATCGGTCGCTGTATCCGTATCAATCGGCGTGCCATCTTCTGCAATTTGCTCTTCATCCACTTCGTCTTCGTCGTGCATTACTTTAGCAACAGCAGCAATGGAGTCATCTTCTCTCACTTTAATGAGTCTAACTCCTTGGGTAGCTCTACCCATAACTCGCAGATCCTCAACGGCCATACGAATGGCGATTCCAGACTTGTTGATGATCATCAGGTCGTCTGCATCGCTCACATTTTTTATGGCGACTAATTTACCAGTTTTTTCGGTAATACTAATGGTTTTCACCCCTTTTCCACCACGGTTGGTGATGCGGTAATCTTCCAAACTAGATCGTTTTCCGTATCCGTTCTCTGAAACAACAAGGATATCGGTAGAGAAATCGTTCACAGCGATCATTCCCACTACTTCGTCATCTGGACCAGCCAGCGTGATACCGCGTACTCCAGATGCATTACGGCCCATTGGACGTGTCTTCTCTTCTTCGAAGCGGATGGCCTTACCAGATTGTACTGCCAACATGACTTGGCTGTCGCCTGTGGTCAACTTAGCTTCTAGCAGCTCATCGTCTTCGCGAATAGTAATCGCATTGATACCGTTGGTTCTAGGTCTAGAATACTGCTCCAAAGAGGTTTTCTTCACTTGTCCCTTTTTGGTAGCCATGATCACATAGTGGCCATTGATGTACTCTTCGTCCTTGAGGTCTTGGGTACAGATAAAGGCTTTTACCTTATCGTCTGGTTCTATATTGATCAGGTTCTGAATAGCTCGACCCTTAGAAGTTCTGCTGCCTTCTGGGATCTCAAAGACCCGCATCCAGAAACATTTTCCTTTTTGAGTGAAGAACAACATATACTGGTGGTTGGTCCCAACAAATAAATGCTCTAAGAAGTCTTCATTTCTTGTTGCTGAGGCCTTCTGCCCTACACCACCGCGATTTTGCTTCTTGTATTCGGTAAGCGAGGTTCGCTTGATGTATCCGGCGTGAGAAATAGTGATTACCACCTTCTCATCAGCGATAAGATCTGTAATGCTTACATCTCCTCCGGCGTATTCGATGTTCGAGCGACGCTCGTCACCAAACTTCTCGCGAACTTCTTCCAATTCTTCTTTGATGATGTCCATACGACGCTCCTTTTTAGCAAGGATGTCCTTGTAGTCTTCTATGGTCTTCATCAGTTCGTCGTACTCAGCGCGTAATTTGTCTTGCTCCAGTCCTGTCAATTGACGCAGACGCATCTCTACGATGGCCTTGGCCTGGATCTCAGAAAGCTCGAAAGTTTTCATCAACTTCTCACGAGCTTCATCGGCATTGGCCGAAGCGCGGATGAGTTTGATCACCTCGTCGATATTGTCCGAAGCGATAATGAGTCCTTCTAAAATATGTGCACGCTCTTCTGCCTTGCGCAATAAGTACTCGGTACGACGCACCACTACCTCGTGGCGGTGTTCCACAAAATAATGGATCAGTTCCTTGAGGTTCAATAGACGCGGACGCCCATTCACCAAGGCAATGTTATTTACACTAAAGCTGGATTGCAGCTGGGTGTACTTATAAAGCATGTTCAGCACGATATTCGGGATCGCGTCGCGCTTTAAGATGTATACGATACGCATTCCTTTACGGTCGGATTCGTCTCGAATAGTAGAGATACCTTCTATCTTCTTGTCGTTGACCAGATCCGCAGTCTTTTTGATCATATCGGCCTTATTGACCTGATACGGGATCTCTGTCACCACGATCGCCTCGCGCCCGTTCACTTCTTCAAAACTCGCCTTCCCGCGCATTACCACGCGACCACGACCGGTGTGAAAGGCATCCTTTACTCCTTCGTATCCGTAGATAGTTCCACCGGTTGGGAAATCGGGAGCTTTGACGTGCTGCATGAGCTCGTCTATAGTGATGTCATTATTATCTATATATGCGATGGTTCCGTCCACTACCTCAGAAAGGTTGTGTGGCGGCATATTGGTGGCCATCCCTACTGCGATACCAGAAGCACCGTTTATAAGCAAGCCCGGCACACGCGTAGGAAGCACTGTAGGCTCTTTTAAGGTATCGTCAAAGTTAAGTTGGTGGTCTACGGTCTCTTTGTCTATATCGGCCAGCATTTCTTCTGAAATGCGTTGCATGCGCGCTTCTGTATAACGCATTGCCGCCGGAGAGTCTCCATCGATAGATCCGAAGTTACCTTGTCCATCGACCAACATATAGCGCAGACTCCACTCCTGAGCCATACGAACCATGGCGTCGTAAACCGAGGTATCACCGTGCGGGTGGTACTTACCGAGCACCTCTCCCACAATACGCGCAGATTTCTTGTGTGCAGAACCTGCCCGAACCCCTAATTCATACATTCCGTACAGCACGCGGCGGTGAACCGGTTTCATACCGTCACGCACATCTGGCAGCGCACGTGACACAATGACCGACATCGAATAATCGATGTAGGCTGACTTCATTTCATCTTCAATGTTGATAGGGATTAATTTTTCACCTTCAGCCATAAAAAAATCGTTTAGTTTTCAATCAAAATTTATAACAAGGCAAGATACGGTTTTCAGCCCTTTTTTATTGGTCTTCACAGCGCTTTTACCTACAATTTTATTAACAAATTTTTAGGGGGTTTTCGTTAATAACTCAGGGGGGATTTGTTTGGTTATGCGTTTGTTTTTTCGTCCTTTTACTTACAATGGTGTATTTGAGGTACAATTTTTGCTCCTTAATCATTGTTTTAGTAATTTTAGACAGAAAGGAATTCTAGATTATGGATGATAATTTTTCTCCCAGAGTAAAAGATGTAATTGCCTACAGTAAAGAGGAGGCATTGCGTCTGGGCCATGATTTTATCGGCACCGAACACTTGATGTTGGGATTGCTGCGCGATGGCAATGGGAAAGCTATAAACATACTCAATGCGCTGGATATTGACCTGAATAACCTGCGCCGCAAGGTTGAGATATTGAGTCCTGCCAATCCAAATTCGGCAGCGACCTCCAACGATAAAAAGAATCTGCATTTGACCCGTCAGGCCGAACGCGCCCTTAAGACGACCTTTTTAGAGGCCAAGCTGTTTCAAAGCTCGTCTATCAATACGGCTCATTTGCTGTTGTGTATTCTCAGAAACGAGAACGACCCAACGACCAAGTTGTTGAACAAACTCAAGATCGATTACGACGGCGTTAAAGACCAATTTAAATTTATGATCGCAAACGACGATGACTTTATAGATTCGCCTACGGCAGAATCCTCTTTTGGTGACGAAGATGACGCAACCGCAGAAGACGGCGGTAAAGACAATCCTTTTGGTGGCGGAAGCACCAAGGGGAATAAAAAGTCGAAAACGCCTGTTTTAGATAACTTCGGACGCGATCTGACTGCCCAGGCCGAAGAAGGCAAATTAGATCCTGTAGTAGGACGTGAAGCCGAAATTCAGCGTGTTTCTCAGGTATTGAGTCGCCGTAAAAAGAACAACCCGCTCCTTATTGGAGAACCTGGGGTTGGTAAATCTGCCATTGCAGAAGGCCTAGCCCTGCGTATTGTACAGCGTAAAGTGTCACGTATTCTTTACGACAAGCGCGTAGTGACTTTAGATCTTGCGAGCTTAGTTGCAGGTACCAAATACCGCGGACAGTTCGAAGAGCGTATGAAGGCAGTGATGAACGAGCTGGAAAAGAACGACGACATCATTCTGTTTATCGATGAGATCCACACTATTGTTGGCGCCGGAGGTGCCACAGGTTCATTGGATGCTTCGAACATGTTCAAACCGGCCCTAGCACGTGGTGAGATACAATGTATTGGTGCCACTACGCTAGACGAGTATCGTCAATACATCGAGAAAGACGGTGCCCTAGAGCGTCGTTTTCAAAAGGTATTGGTGGAACCCACCTCTGTAGAAGAGACCATCGAGATCCTCAAGAACATCAAAGAGAAATACGAGTCACATCACAATGTAACTTATACTGACGATGCTTTGGAGGCTTGTGTAAAGCTGACAAACCGTTATATGACGGACCGTTTCTTACCTGACAAAGCTATTGACGCTTTGGACGAAGCCGGTTCACGTGTGCACATAACTAACATCAATGTGCCTTCTACTATTTTGGATATTGAGAACAAACTGGAAGAAGTTCGCGAACTCAAGAATACGGTGGTCAAAAAGCAGAAGTACGAGGAAGCTGCTAAACTACGCGATGACGAAAAGAATTTAGAACGAGAATTAGCGCGTGCTCAAGAGGCATGGGAAAACGAATCCAAGCTGCACCGCGAAACCGTATCCGAAGAGAATGTCGCAGAAGTGGTCTCTATGATGACAGGCGTTCCTGTGAATCGCATAGCACAGACTGAAAGCACCAAATTGGCTGCCCTCCCCGATCGTATCATGGGCAAAGTGATCGGTCAAGACGAGGCTGTAAAAAAAGTCGTTAAAGCCATTCAGCGTAACCGTGCCGGACTTAAAGATCCAAACAAACCGATCGGTTCCTTTATATTTTTAGGGCAAACTGGAGTTGGTAAGACGCAGTTGGCTAAAGTTTTGGCGCGCGAACTCTTTGATTCTGACAACGCCTTGATCCGTATCGATATGAGCGAATACATGGAGAAATTTGCCGTTTCTCGTTTAATTGGTGCACCTCCAGGATATGTTGGTTATGAAGAAGGTGGGCAACTCACCGAGAAGATCCGCCGTAAACCTTATGCTGTTGTGCTGCTCGATGAGATCGAAAAAGCGCATCCAGACGTATTTAATATGATGCTACAGGTATTGGATGACGGATATTTGACAGATTCTCTGGGTCGAAAGATCGACTTTAGAAATACGATCATCATCATGACCTCTAATATCGGATCACGCAAGCTGAAGGACTTTGGACAAGGAGTTGGTTTTGGCACCTCAGCCAAGATGAACCAAGCCGATGCACACGCCAAGAGTGTTATCGAGAATGCTTTAAAGAAGACTTTCGCACCTGAATTCTTGAACCGTATAGACGATGTAATGGTGTTCAACGCCCTAGAGCGTGAAGACATCCACAAGATCATCGATATCGAACTAGATAAATTGATCGCCCGTATTTCTGATCTGGGTTACACCCTACAGCTTACCGAAAAAGCCAAAGACTATATTGCAGACAAAGGCTTTGACAAGGACTACGGTGCCAGACCGCTCAAACGGGCTATCCAGAAGTATGTGGAAGATGCCCTAGCGGAAGAGATCATCAATACTTCGCTGCAAGAAGGAGATACCATTACCATGGATCTGGACAGCAAGACCGGAGAACTGAAGATCAAGATCAAAAAACAGAAAAAGCCTACGAATTCGTAGGCTTTTGTCTTTATATCCTTAGGCTAAAACTAGCGCTAACTGACCGAGTTAATATAGCTCCGCAGCATCTATCTTTAAGCCCTCTAAAAAGCTAATGCTGTTGTGGATGTCTTCGGAAAGGATCCTGTCTTCTGAAACCACAGGCACTTCACCGCGATACACTTCTAAAAGCGACTCCAAAAAGGCGGAGGTCTTAAGCGGTGCTCTAAAAGCCAATGCTTGTGAGCTATTCATCAGTTCTATAGCCAGCACCTTAGTAACATTTGCGGCAATACGGTAACATTTGGTAGCCGCATTAGCTCCCATGCTCACATGATCTTCTTGCCCATTGCTAGAAACTATGGAATCCACAGAAGCCGGACTGGCCAATTGTTTGTTCTGGCTCACTATGCTCGCTGCGGTATACTGCGGAATCATAAATCCGGAATGCAAACCTGGCTTTTGTACCAAAAAGTCTGGTAAGCCTCTTAAGCCAGAAACCAACTGATAGGTGCGCCGCTCTGAAATATTCGCCAATTCGGCCAAGGCAATTCCAAGATAATCCAAGGCCAAGGCCAGGGGTTGCCCGTGAAAGTTACCGCCAGAAATGATTCTGTCTTCCCCAACAAAAATATTGGGGTTGTCTGTTACCGAATTGATCTCTGTAAGTATCGTTTGCGCCACAAAATCTAAAGTGTCTTTGGTAGCTCCGTGTACCTGTGGCACACAGCGAAAAGAATACGGATCTTGCACATTGGACTTCTCCCCTGCTGCTATTTCACTTCCGTCTAAGAATTCAAGTATGCGCGCAGCGGTCTTGATCTGCCCCTTGTGCGGGCGAACCAAATGTACTAGCGGATCAAAAGGACTCAAGTTGCAATCAAAAGCATCTACAGAACTAGCGGCAATAAGGTCTGCCAGATAAGACAGTTTGTAGCCTTGAAGCAGCAATTCCACCCCGTAAGCACTCATAAACTGGGTGCCGTTTAGCAGGGCCAATCCTTCTTTGGCTTGTAATTTTATCGGGCTTAAGTTCAATTGTTTTAATACGTCGGAGGCCAAGTGGCGCTCGCCCTTAAAATAAACCGCTCCTTTTCCGAGTAGTGGCAAAGCCAAATGTGCTAATGGCGCCAAATCCCCAGAAGCCCCTAAACTACCCTGTTGGAACACCACTGGCAATACTTCGTGGTTGTAGAATTCAATCAGTAATTCTACAGTTTCTAAAGACACTCCACTGTGGCCATAGCTCAAAGATTGGATCTTGAGCAATAGCATGGTCTTTACTACGGCTTCGGGAACTTCTTCGCCCACACCACAAGCATGAGACATAACTAAATTCTCTTGCAATTCGGTTAGTTTGTCTTCAGAAATAGCAACATTACACAAGCTGCCAAAGCCTGTATTTATTCCGTAAACCGGTGACTTGGAAGACTCCAATTTGCCGTGTAAGTAGTCATAGGAACGCTGAATTCTCTCCCGAGCAGCATCGCTGAGTTGTAAGTGGTGAGGCTGTTCAGCCAGTTTCTTTAAAAGCGGTAAGTCCAAGGTAGACGAACCGATCTGATAGGTGGCATCCATACTGTTAGTTGATGCCTCAAAAATACACTTTCTGCGTCAATATATAAGGAGGAACCGAAAGCAAATGTCGGTTTAATCTTCTTGTGCTTCTTCTTGCTGCGGAGCCTGCTCAGGCTTAAACAATTCAATAAATGAATTACCGATGTTCAAAGTAATATCCGAAGCCAACAGCGCTTGATATCCCAATTGCTGGACCGCAATATCTCCGGCGCTTCCGTGCAGGTAAACACCCATGGCAGCAGCTTGCCAACTTGGGTAACCTTGTGCCATTAGTCCAGTGATCATTCCGGCCAGAACATCTCCGCTTCCGGCAGTTGCCATTCCTGGGTTCCCAGTTGGGTTGATAAGCATTCCCTGCTCGAAACAAATACAGGTATGCGCTCCTTTAATAAGCAGCACCAAATTGTATTTGGCAGCAAATGCTTTGGCCTTTTCAACTTTGTCAAAGTCGTCTGTCCACTCTCCTAAAAGTCGCTTTAATTCTCCTGGATGAGGAGTCAACACAGACTGCGCTGGAATCTTTTCGTAGGATTCTGGTGAGGTAGCCAAAAGGTTTAATGCATCTGCATCTAAAACAACCGGATTCTTCTGTTGTTCTAAAAAGCCCATCAATGCGTTTTTAGAGGCTTCTTCCATCCCCATGCCCATACCAATACCGTAGGTGTGTTCTTCACTTTGTGGAATACTGTCCAAGAAGGCATTCTCATCGGCACTAGACGCCATAGCTTCTGGCACAGCGGTCTGCATAACCGTGAGTCCGCAGGCAGGCACATGAGCTGTGGCTAAACCGCTACCTGCTCTTAAAGCTGCTTGCGTAGCTAGCACTACTGCCCCAACCTTTCCTTTGCTGCCACCTACCAACATACTGTGACCAAAAGTACCCTTATAAGAGAATTTGGCTCGAGGTTGATACCAACTCAAAATATGCTGCTTGTGTAATAAGGTCGCTATGGGCGGTTGTGTCATAAGAAACTCCGGATCCAAACCGATATCCATGGCTTCCCAGGTATTGGTGTAAATTCCGGTAGACGGCATAAAAAACGACAGCTTGGGTGTTTGGAAACTCAAGGTATGATTGGCCTTTACAACCGCATCCGGGTCTTCAATAGGCGCGTTCGGATAAAGCCCACTAGGCATATCGATTGCCAATATAAATGCCCCTGCACTATTTAGATGTTGCACCATGGCCTTTACCCAACCTTCCATACAGCGATTCAGACCAATGCCGAAAATAGCATCCACTACCACATCATCGCGGTGTATTTCAGGGAAATCTGCCTCCGATCTTATGAGTGTAGGCCACTTTTTAGTGACTTGCTTAACTCTGTCGTAATTGATCAAAAAGTTTTTAGAACGTTTGTCACTGCAGTTGACCACATAAGTGTGAACATTATAACCGTGCTGAATAAGATGTCTGGCCAAAACCAAGCCATCTCCACCGTTATTACCTATACCACAAAAAATCCGAACAGGAACCTGAGCCCCTTGCATTCTGCTGTGTAACCAATTGAAAACCTGAGTGCCTGCCCGTTCCATAAGGTCGGTTGGCCCCAATTCTTGTTTTTGAATGGTTATGGCATCTGCCTGGTATAATTGTTCTGTGGAAAATATGTTCATGCTGTGGTGCTTTAGCGCGGTTTTTACAGGCTTAAAGGTAGGATTTTAAGCAGAGTTTCTGCGGATTTATTTTTGATAAATTCTCATCAAGTTCTCGGGGAAACTGCCCAGATAATACTTAAATTTGTTGCGGTTGTGTCTGAGGCATATCTGCTTCATATCCTACCGAAAATCGAAACTAAACTAAATTAAGACATCGTTTTGAAAAATACTGCACTTACTGAAACGCATCAGGCACTCGGCGCCAAAATGGTACCCTTTGCCGGTTACAATATGCCAGTCTCTTATGAAGGCGTAAACATAGAACACGAAACTGTTAGAAATGCCGTTGGGGTGTTCGATGTTTCTCATATGGGCGAATTTTTAGTGAGTGGTCCAAATGCTTTGGCCTTGATACAAAAAGTATGTTCTAACGATGCTGCTAAACTCACCGTGGGTAAGGCGCAGTATAGTTGTTTTCCTAATGAAGACGGTGGCATTGTAGACGATCTAATTGTTTACCGTGTTAAAGACGAGGAATATTTGTTGGTAGTAAATGCCTCGAATATCGAAAAGGACTGGGCTTGGATAAACAAGCACAACAGCATGGGAGCTACTTTACGCGACATTAGTGAAGACTATTCCCTGCTCGCCATTCAAGGGCCAAAAGCGGTAGAAGCCATGCAATCGCTAAGCCGCGTTGACTTGGCATCTATCAAATTCTACAATTTTGTTGTGGGCGATTTTGCAGGTATTGAGCACACCATAATCTCTGCCACAGGATATACTGGTAGCGGCGGATTCGAGATCTATTGCAAGAACAGTGAAGTAAAACAAGTTTGGGACAAGGTCTTAGAAGCTGGAGCAGACTACGGGATCAAACCTGTCGGGCTTGCTGCCCGTGACACCCTGCGTTTGGAAATGGGCTACTGCCTCTACGGAAACGATATAGACGATACCACTTCTCCTATCGAGGCCGGACTCGGTTGGATCACTAAGTTCAGCAAGGACTTTATAAACTCCGAAGCCTTAAAAGATCAAAAAGAAAGAACTCCACAGCGCAAACTCGTAGGATTCGAATTAGAAGATCGCGGGATTCCGCGTCAAGGCTATGATATAGTCGATGGCAACGGTAAGACAGTAGGAAATGTGACCAGTGGTACTATGTCGCCTTCGCTTAAAAAAGGGATTGGCATGGGTTATGTACCTGCCGTAATGGCCGATCCGGGAACGCGTATCCATATTCAGATAAGAAAGAATGCAGTGCCGGCCACTGTAGTAAAACTTCCGTTTTATAAAGGATAGTGCGTCGGATTCTGATACTTGGAGCTAGTGGTTATTTAGGGCGGATCTCCTACAAGGAACTCACCCCTTACTTTGATCTGCACGGCACTTATTTTTCCTCAAAAGACTATACTGAAAATCAGGTCATGCATTACTTTGACCTGGAAAAGGATTCCGTAACTGACTTACTTAAAAGTTTAAACCCTACTACGGTTATTTATACCCTAGCCGGGCCACAGCAGGCGCAGCAGCAAACCCTAAAGATCCTTGTGGAATATTGCCGAGCAACGGGAGCACACCTCCTACTCTTCTCTGGAGTCGCTGTGTTTGATGCCGTGCGCTCTCATGCCAGTTATGAGACCGACAAGCAATTGCCGCAATCTATCCAGGGCAAACACCTAAGTCAGCTGGAACGTATAGTGATGGACCTGCCAGAGTCCTTGTACAGTATCTTGCGATTGCCTTTGCTATTAGGGCCAAGTGCACCGCTTATAAAACAACTGCAAGCCGCTCATGCGCATAAGGCACATTTTGAGTTACATCCCAATGAGATCATTGGCATCAATACCGAGCAAGAACTGGCCAGACAACTGCATTATATTGTGAATCGTAAGGCTACGGGAGTATTTCATTTAAGCAGTACGGATTTGATCCACCACAGTGACCTGTTTATAGAGCTGGCCCAAAAATTGGGATTGCAACCCATGGCATTTTCTTACAATTACAGCTCCAATGAGGATGAATACCGTGCACTCTTGCCCAAATACAATAAACTACCTGCACACTACAGAAGTTCTGTGGCACAATTGATCAATCAAGTCGTACTCAACGAAGAAATAAGTACCTTAAGCCCTAAGAACTCCTAAAAGGCAGGTAAATGAAACTTTCGGAAACAGAAATAGAAAAGGCGCTTACAGAGCTGCCGCAATGGAAGTACACAGAAGGGTTTCTCAAGACAGAGATAGTCTGTGAGGATTTTAAAGCTGCCTTTGCGCTAATGACGCGAATTTCATTTGAGGCTGAGGCATTGAATCACCATCCGAACTGGGAGAATGTCTACAACCGTATAGCAATCGCCTTGCAAACCCACGACGCTGGCGGGATCACCTCCGCAGATATAGAACTTGCCAAACGGATCAACGCCCTTAGGGGTTCAATCTAATATAAGGTCTCTCTGAAGCGAACAGTAAAGCGTTTGCCTTTTGTCTCCACGCTGCTGGTACTTCGTCTTTCAAAACAGTGATTGCAAGAGAATAATAATACCCTTTCTGATAGACCTCCTGATCTGCGATTATGGAGTTCATTGCCCTGTAATCCTTGCGCACTATGGCATTGATGAAGTTTTGAACCTCTTCTGTTTCTACCCCAATACGCTCTGTAGTTGGCAAGAATTCCGAATAGGATTGGCCTTCGTTTATGGCTAGGCCAATGGCACTCCATACCGTATCTGGATTCATACCTTCTTCCCCATCTAAAGCCAAGGCGGCAGCTTTCATGCTGCTACTAGCGCCATCTGAGGCAGCGATCAATCGCTTTAAATACGGACCAAAGGATTCATTGTTCTGAGCTATCTCAAAAGCGCCTTCCAGGTCACCCCGGTCAATTAAATAATAAGCGTAATTCGGGTTTTGATCACCCCCGTCTATTTCTCCGCTCTCTAAAGCCCTGTAGTATTCTAGTAAGGAACTGCTATATTCACCGTACTTCATTGGATTGAAACTCGGATCTAAAGCCAAAAGACGCAAAACTCGCGTAGCATCCTCAGCAATCAAACTACTAAGACCCTGCTCTTGCCTAGCAACTTCAAAGGCGTTAATTGAAGCTTCCCAACGATCTGTCTGCCCATAAACATAGGCTGAGGCATAAGCCAACCAAGAATGATCTGTATTCTGTTCAAAAGCGGCCGTATACCTTCCGTTCTTTTCGAGCTCATCATCGATACAGCGAATATGCATGTACAGATAATCTGGATCCTCAGGATCCTGCTCATACTTTTCATTGATACCTGTGCAAAAGGCCTCTTTTTCGTCATCATCCGCTTGGATCATTATAGCCCTTAAGCTAGGCACATCTTCTCCGTAATTCGCAATACGAGCCCGCAGCATAGCTTCGGCATCGTCATAATTGGAACTCATATTGAGCCAATTCAACAGTTGCGCATCAGAAGGGCTGTCCCAACGAGCGTGGGCAAAGATCATCTCTTTGACCTGTAAGCTGTCTGGGATCTCATTGACCAGATCGTAGGCATCGAGGTCACTGTAAGCCGCTAAGGCCGATTTCTTAGCACCTCTGCTGGTACTGGACAATTCGATCGAATTGGGCGGTTCTTGCAATAGATAATCAACCTTAATATCTATTAATCTAGGGTTTCCTATGTACTCTGGTTCGTCATCTCCCTCGTATCCGTAATAAACGGGATACTCCACAAGTAGTGCCGCGCCCGCAACATTGTAAACATAAGAGCTACCTGGAGCCCCTATCTGAGCTGCGTAGGTCTCTATGGGCAAGCCTCGCGGATCATTGATAATGAGTTGATATTCTGTATTATAGCTTACTTCTAAGGCGTCGTAGGTATGAGCGCCGATCATTAGCTCTTGCCCAGCGGCTTCCACCACAACAGGAATCCCAAGACCGTTGTAAATTAAAAGTTCTGTACTCGTTGTAGAACTTCCTAAAAACAACGCACCTCCAATAAGCACTACCGAAGCGGCAAATTTAGAAGCGGCTCCAAAAAGGCCTTCACCAAGCATAAAGCGATCCCAAAGTTTTAGCTTGCGTTGAATCTTGCGCTCTTTTCCAGGGGTGAGAACCTTGTAGGTATCTATCATTTTATTGGCCAAAGAAGCTTCTGGCAGCGATTTCTTATTCCAATAGGCGTCTTCTATCATAGCCTCGACATCTAACAAGCGTTCTAAGGCGAGATTTCTGAGCAGTTGTAAGTTCTGTCTTGCGCCTGCTGCCCAACCAGAAGCGGCGTTGATCCAAGAATCCATGTTTTGTTTATCTGGCCAACCCAGTTTGAATTCCTCGTACAAAGCTTCGTAACTGTCTGCCTTAATGGATTCTAATAAGGCAGGCTCCAATTGGATCTTTGTACTGTCGTGATAAGGTGCTTTAAAACACTTGTAATAATCGTTGGCAGTAGCCAATATATCGCTGAACTCAGCACTGGAAACACGCCCATCTGCGAGAGCCATACTCAAGGTGTTGTTAAACTTGCGTTCTGAATCGTTGAGATCTACAACAGCGTGCTCGGCATAGTGGATCAAATGTGCCAAGGCCTTGAGATTCTTATCCCAGTTTCCACCCAATTGCTTGGACATTTCGTAATAATAAAGACGACAGTTCTTATCGTGCTCTTTGAGGGAATTGATTAGCTGTTGCTTTTCTGCTTGAACCTTAGCGAGTATTTGGTCTATATCTTTGCGCTTTATGCGTTCACCTCGGTGCCAAATAGCGCGTTTTTCTATGGTCAAAACCTCGTGCTTGGAGGTCTCTAATGCCTGAATTTCCTCTTGTAATTCTTGATACTGATCCAATTGCGACTTTAAGGCGTCTGTATAAAGCTGCCCCTTGAGCCCGTTTATATTGACCGAACTGCTCTCGTAAATAGAATCTACCGCATCAAAATTCAAGAAGGAATAACGATTCATGAAGTTAGAAGCGTACTTCGGATCCAAGAAGGTCCAGGCGAAATACTCCTTCTGATAGGCCGCTAGCGTCTCCTCTTCCGAAAGCATTTCTAGGTCCTTGGCATTGGCAGTGGCGATTAGTCTTTTGGTCATTTCCTCTTCCATCGCTGTGGGATCAGAGAGCAAGACCTCTGCTTTTCTATTGTCTATCTCCGAAGCGAGATACATGCGCTTGGCATTGTCTTCGCGATCTTTATCTACCGGATGTGTTGCCCACATCTGCGGCGGATTATAAGCTCTTGAGGTAAATACTCTATGATTGGCAGGATCCATAGTGTCGACCTCTGGAGATTCTCCGTAAAGCGGGTCATCTAGAACCTGCTTCATATTTTTTATGTATTGACTTTGAATGGTGTACATATTGGCCATGGTCTTTTTTTGGCCGAGCTGAACATTGACAAAACTGAGCGCGTTATTATAGGCCTCATCCGCAACTTGCAAGCGGTGCAAAGCGTGGATCAAAGCGTCACTTCCTGTGAGCGAGACCGCCACCAAGTCTGCCTGAAACTCCATTTCTCTTGACAAGGCACGTTATGCAATAGCGACCACACTAAAGCAAGTCTCAATAAGTGAGCGAACCGCCCAAACTAAAATAGAAAGGATCCATCCGATCCAAGCCACGCGAATATCGATAGATGAAATAACATTCAACAGTTGATCAAAAGCATCTCGTTTGCCTACAATTCTAGCCGCGATCTGCTGGGCGACATAAACATAACGCCCCAAGAGCATGGAACGCTGTGCAAAATGTCCGAATTCGTGGGCCAAGACCGCCTTGAACTCTCCCAAACTCAACACATTGAGCAAACCCAAACCAATCTCTAAGTTCTTTTTAGAAGGAATGATCAAATTGATAAGCGACAGATCGTACGAGACACTAGCATTTACACGACTGGTTAAGAAAACCTTATGCGGCCGCGGAGCTTTGGCCTCATCGGCCAATTTGTTTAAATAATCGAACAGCACTGGTTCTTCTTCTTGGGTCACAAACCGCTGCATGGGGTTCTCTACCTTCTTGTTTAGAAAGAAGAGTGACTTAACCAAAAACAAACAGATAAAGGCGTAGCCACCTGCCAATACGAATGACCAAAGGTCATCAGCATTTAGAAAGGAATAATAAGCCAATCTGCCGAACCAAAAGGTCAATCCTAAATAAAGGATTATAAAGAGCAAAAGTCCGAGTACAGAGAGAAAAACGTGTTTTTTAAAGGAGGGTGTTGGATTGGTGTAGCCCTCTGGAACATTTTTAGGGCCTTGGGAATAAAAACTGTCCATGTAATTTTAATTGTTAGCATTTAAATATATAACATCAAAATTTGAAGTCCTCGGTGAGTTATCAACAATTCTAAGAATCAGGATTTTTCCTTTGTTTTGATCTTCCAAGAAGTTTTTAAAGAACAGTGGGAACAACATCTGCATTTTTTTAAATTTGTGCTTCGAATCAATTTTTATCTATGGGAAGAGCGTTTGAATTTAGAAAAGCACGTAAAATGAAGCGATGGGCGGCCATGTCCAAAGCCTTTACGCGAATTGGGAAAGATATTGTTATGGCCGTTAAAGAAGGTGGCCCTGATCCGGATGCCAATTCAAAACTACGCGCAGTAATTCAAAATGCGAAGTCGGTCAATATGCCTAAGGACAATATTGAGCGCGCCATAAAACGGGCCTCCGACAAGTCTCAGGGTGATTATAAAGAAGTCTTGTTCGAGGGTTATGCCCCACACGGTATTGCCATTTTGGTAGAGACCGCTACAGACAACAATACCAGAACTGTTGCCAATATTCGCTCTTACTTTAACAAATGTGACGGAAGTTTAGGTACTTCCGGATCTGTGGTCTTTATGTTCGATCACACCTGTAATTTCCGCATCAACGGCGAGGGGATCGATCTGGAGGAACTAGAACTAGAACTAATAGATCACGGTGTTGAAGAGGTCTTTGAAGATGAAGATGGCGTTATGATCTATGCCCCTTTTGAAAGCTTCGGAGCGATACAATCCGCCTTAGAGGAAAAAGAGATAGAGATCATAGCCTCCGGTTTTGAACGCATTCCACAAGTGACCAAAACTCTGGATGCAGCCTCCAAAGAGGATGTGGAAAAACTCCTGGAAAAGATCGAAGAAGACGACGACGTTCAGAATGTTTACCACAATATGAACGAACTCGACTAATATCCCCAGAGATACGTAAGAGAATTCGCTGATTTTGTTAGTATAGTCGCAATTCCTTAACTTAGCTCTGTAGGTTAAACAAAAATCAATGCGTAATTTACTGATTTGCTTAGTGTTAAGCAGCGTAATTTGGTCTTGCCAAAAGGACTCGTTCTTGGAGGAAAGAGGCGCAAATCCCACCGGGGATTCTACTATTAGTGTGGATCCGACCGATGAGGAGATTTTTGACGACATTGATCTGCAAGATCCCAGAGCTAGCTTAGACAATAGCAGCCAAGGCTTGTACCGCGGAATATTCTCCACCTACGATGGCGTGTATCATGGAGAAATTGTGATCAATCTTGGTAATAACGGTGAAATGGCAGCTGCTATTCATTTTATCAACGGGCAAAAAATGGCCTTTATGGCAGAAACAGAAACCCTGACCACCGTTGCTTTTAGAAACAACCAAGGCTCCTTCTTTTTCAATGTTGCAGATATAGACGATCCTAAGGCAACTCAGGTTGTCCTCAATGAAGTTCCCGGATATATTAAGGCATACAAGGAACGATCTTCCAGACGAATCTCTATAGCCCTTGGTCATTATGACGACTCTCTAGAACCTGATTTTAAAGGAAATTGGGATCTGATCTCTTTTGGTATACGCGAGTTTAATTTTCCTGGCGCATTCCGTTTGAGCGAAGTAGTCATTTCTCGAGGAGAGCAGGTATATGTTGACCTGGAAAGAGATATGACAGAAGATTTTGAGGGTTGCTTCGGATTTGATGTGCGCGGGCCCTATATAGCCCAGGTTTCTGGCGATATCGCCTTGTTGGAAGGCAAGGATCAATTCTCGAACTTCAACGGTTTCCGCTGTGATTGGAACCTTTCTTATAGTTTTCAGAACAATCGAGGTACCTATTCAGATTCGCGTTGTGCGCCTACCGCACAATCTGGAGTTTGGTTCTGGAACGGACGCAACGGACGCTTGTTCGTAGATGCATTGCGAATTAACTAATCCGCTATCTCTAAAAATTTTGTGTGTATTCGGGGATCTTCCCTACTACTCCTTTGTATTTGGCCATAAGTGCAGCCGTGTCGGCCTCTAGATCACCTTGTAAATTGTATGGTGGATGTACCACTACCGTTTTGGTCTTATAATCAAAGGCAACTGCAATTATTGGTACTTTGGCTGCCATAGCGATATAAAAGTAACCTGTTTTCCAGGTATCCACCATTTTTCTGGTACCTTCTGGCGCAATAGCCATGCGGAATTCTTCGTGTTTATCAAAGATAGCTGCTATAGCTTCCACCTTGTTCTGCCCAGAGGTTCTGTCTAGCGGATAGCCTCCCATCCACCGGAAATAAGCTCCCATGGGCCACTTAAAGAGCTCCTTTTTACCGACAAAATGGATCTTGGTCTTTAGAATTCTGCGGGCATAGGCTCCCACGGTGAAATCGTGCCAATGCGTATGCGGCACTACTAAGACCACAGATTTTTTGACCTCCGGATCAAAGCTCCCTTGAATCTTCCAACCCATGAGTTTGTGGAAAATGAATTTAGTGAACCACATATTACATTTTTAGGTAGAGTTCACGCAGTTTGTCTCGGGTTGCTATCTCTTGCCAATTGTCACCTAGGGCATTTTCCCAAAGCGGCACCAAACCTAAAGCCGTGTCGATCATGGTTTCCATTTGAGCTTCGGTAAGCTGAGAGCAAATTCCTTTGGGTAGGTCGATCTGATGTTTGGCCATCATTTGCTTGAAGAGCTTTACCCCTTCTGGATAGAATTCTTCCAGCTGATTAAAAACAATGCAGTTTCCTATGCCGTGTTTGGTCCCCAAAACATAACCTAGACCATAACTCAAAGCGTGCGCTACACCAACTTGTGAATAGGCAATGCTCATACCGCCGTGCCAAGAAGCCATCATGAGTTTAGCACGAGACTCCTCCGCAGTAATTCCATCGCCCAAAAATAGCTCCACACACAGATCGTAGGCCTTTTCGCCGTAACTCTGGCTAAAGGCATTCAGAAAAGTTCCTTTTAAAGATTCAACACAATGGATAAAGCAGTCCATGCCCGTGTAGAACCACTGATTCTTGGGTACACCTATGCACAGATCCGGATCCAAGATCACTTGATCAAAGGGTGTGAAATCACTATTGATGCCGAGTTTCTTCTCCGGGCCGGTCAAAACGCAGGTACGAGACACTTCGGCCCCTGTGCCTGAGATCGTCGGGATTCCTACGTGGTATACTGCCTTTTTAGTCACCAAGTCCCAACCTTGATAGTCCGCAGCGCCCCCGGGATTGGTCAAGAGTATAGAAACGGCCTTGGCCAGATCTAAAACA
>Ga0256829_1001535_pt1 | contig 18721 bp, 12 predicted proteins | sample 131447metaG_FD_185979 | JGI IMG/M metagenome (GOLD analysis project Ga0256829, IMG submission 185979) | Hydrothermal vent microbial communities from Lau Basin, Pacific Ocean - 131-447 | ecosystem: Environmental > Aquatic > Marine > Hydrothermal vents | place: Pacific Ocean: Lau Basin | collected...
GCAGCAATGACTGCTTATAACCGTGTTGATGAAAAGCCAATAAAAAATCATGAAAAATATATGAATCCTGATTATATTTTCGTTATAGACCCTGCATTGGTATATACGACCGATGTAACGATAAATGATAAAGAAAACACCACATATATCATAACAACACATATGAATACAAAAGAGCTTATTGAGTCTCAACCAAAATTAGCAGGTAAAAAAGTTTATACCGTTGATTGTATCAAAATAGCGCAAGAGACTATCGGACGCGCTATTCCAAATACACCGATGCTTGGTGCGTTTATGAAAATTTCTAAAATGTACGATATTGAATTTTTTAAAGAGAATATGAAACGTATTTTAGCAAAATTGCCTCAAAAGATTGTTGATGCAAATATGCTTGCAATTCAACGCGCGTATGATGAAGTCAAATAAGGAGTAAATGATGGCAGAACAAGGATGGGATGAATTTGAAATAGGTGCGATGCTTCGTTCTTTTAACGGTGAGGCTAAAGATGTTGCATTAACGCTGCAAGAAGATAGGGATTATTCGTCAAACAACTCGTTTACCGCGAGTGTTGCCGATTGGCGTATCGAAAAACCTGTGTTTAATAAAGATTATTGCATAGACTGTCAATTTTGCTGGGTATATTGTCCCGATATCTCAATTATCTCCCGTGATAAGAAGATGATTGGCATTGATATGGATCATTGTAAAGGCTGTGGTATTTGCGTTGAAGTATGCCCTACAAATCCAAAATCACTGCTTATGTATTCAGAGCAAACAGATGAAGAGCAGGCTCTTGCCGCTTGGCCTAGTAAAGATGAAGGAGAAAAATAATGGCATTTGATAAACTAGAATTGCGTGATATTGAAGTATGGGACGGAAACCTTGCAGTTGCACAGGCCATGAGACAGGTTCAAATAGACGTTGTTGCAGCCTATCCTATTACTCCGTCAACTCCAATTGTTGAGGGTTATGCAAAATTTTTAGCAGACGGATATATAGAGGGTGAGTTTGTTATGGTCGAATCAGAACATGCTGCAATGAGTGGATGTATCGGAGCTTCTGCGGCCGGTGGACGAGTGGCTACTGCCACGTCAAGTCAAGGATTCGCTCTTATGGTAGAAACACTATACCAGGCATCTGGTATGCGTCTGCCTATCGTTTTAAACGTTGTAAACCGTGCCTTAGCGGCTCCGCTTAATGTAAACGGTGATCATTCAGATATGTATCTAGGTCGTGATAGCGGATGGATTCAATTTGATGCTTATAACGCACAAGAAGCATATGATCTAAATTTTATAGCATTTAAAGTGGCAGAAGATCATAGCGTCAGGCTTCCGGCTATGGTACATCAGGATGGATTTTTAACATCACACACTGCCCAAGGAGTCAAAACAATAACTGACGATGCAGCATACAATTTTGTAGGTGAATTTAAGCCGATGAACGATATGCTTGATTTAGATCACCCTGTAACTCATGGTGTTCAAGCTGAAGAAGATTGGCACTTTGAGCATAAAGCAAGACAGCACAGAGATTTAATGTTAAATGTAGTCCCAAGAATTCACGAGGCATTTGATGCTTTTGAAAAATTAACCGGACGCAAATACAACATGGTTGAGCAATACAACATGGATGATGCGGAAGTTGCGGTTGTGTGTATGGGATCTTCTGTTGAAACCGCATGTGAAGTGGCACAGGAATTAAGAGACCAAGGAATGAAAGTAGGTGTAGTCGGGATCAGAGTTATACGCCCATTTCCTTTTAAAGAGGTTATTGATGCCTTAAAAGACCTCAAAGCCATAGGAGCACTTGACCGTTCATCTCCAAATGGAGCGCCCGGAATGCTTTTTAACGAAATAGCAGGCGCACTCTTTAACACAGATACCAAAGCAGCATTATCCGGTTATGTATATGGTTTAGGCGGACGTGACTTAACTAAAGAGCATTTAAGAGATCTATTTAAAGAGCTTAAGGTTAATGCGGATGCAGGAAAAGTTACAACTCAGTTACAGCAGTTTATCGGTGTTCGCGGTCCGAAACTGGCATTTTTATAGGAGATTCTTATGGGTGAAGTGAAAAAAATAAAAAACTTAAAGGAGTTCTCAACATCGGCAGATCGTTTTGAGGGTGCAAACCTTCTTTGTCCGGGTTGCGCACACTCTATTATTGTTCGTGAAGTTTTAAATGCAACAAATGATGACTTGATTTTAGCATCTTCAACAGGTTGTTTGGAAGTTTGTACAGCTGTGTATCCATATACATCATGGGATGCATCTTGGATACACATAGGTTTTGAAAACGGCTCTACTGCCGTTGCCGGAGCTGAAGCTATGTATCAGGCGCTTAAGAAAAAAGGTCGCCTAAAACAACCTGACAGAAGTACAAAATTTGTGGCATTTGGTGGTGATGGAGCATCTTACGATATTGGATTTCAATGGATTTCAGGATGTATGGAACGTGGACATGACATGATGTATATCGTGCTTGATAACGAGGTTTACGCAAATACCGGAGGTCAGCGCTCAAGTGCTACTCCAATAGGTGCCAGTGCTACAACCTCACCGGCCGGACGAAAAAGCTACGGTGAGAAAAAAAATAAAAAAGATATGGTTGCTATTATGGCGGCACATAATATACCGTATTCTGCACAAGTTGCACCAAATAAATGGAAGGATATGGTCAAAAAGATTCAACATGGTTTAAATGTTGAAGGTCCTGTTTTTATTAATGCTATGAGTCCATGTACTACGGAGTGGAAATTTGATCCAAAAGATACAATGATGATATCTGATTTAGCTACAGACTCTCTTGTATTTCCTCTTTATGAGATAATTGACGGTCATGAATTAAATATTACATATCGCCCAAAACATAAAGTTCCTGTTGAGGAGTATCTGGCTGCGCAAGGCCGTTTTAAACATCTGTTTAAGGCTGAGTATAAGCATATGATAAAAGAGTGGCAAGATCGTGTCGATGCTACTTGGGAGTATCTACAAAGGCGTGAAGAGGCAAGAGTTTAACTCTTGTGATATACAAAAACAAGCAGACTTGATGATAAGAATTATCCCGCTGCTTGTCTTTTTTATCTTTAGTCTTGAAGCAAAAACATATACTTACACAAACTCATTAATCCATTCCAAATCATCCTATTTACTACAACATGCACACAACCCAATTCATTGGCATACGTGGGATAAAGGGGCATTTGCTTTAGCAAAACATGAACATAAGCTTATATTTTTATCTATAGGATACAGCACATGTCACTGGTGTCATGAGATGGAGCGGCAATCTTTTTCAAATTTAAAAGTGGCTAAGATTTTAAATAAGTATTATATATCTATCGCCGTAGATAAAGAACAAAGACCGGACATTGATAGACATTTTCAATCCATCTACACAATGATGCACAAACGTAGTGGCGGATGGCCTTTAACTGTTTTTTTGACGCCAAATGCAAAGCCTTTTTTTACCGCTACTTATTTGCCCAGACAATCTAAAGACGGATATATTGGATTGTTGCCATTGTTGCAATATTTTGTAAAACTACACCGATACAACAATAGCAAAATTAAAGATGCTGCAAAAAAAATTGTGCAGCTTCAAAGCATGATATCAAAAGATAGCGGCCTGCCTACAACAAAAATAACATCATCTATAGCATCATTATTTTTAAAAGGTATAAACAAACAGTATGATAAAAACAATCCCGGCATAAATATAGAACCAAAGTTTCCGCATGCAAGCACTATCAATGCTCTAATCTTTATCTATCAGACATCAAAAAATGCAAAAGCGCTTCATTTAGCAACTTCTATGCTCAGCACAATGGCAAAGGGTGGTATATATGACCAATTAAGTGGCGGATTTTTTCGATATACTACTGATGAGAGATGGATTGATCCGCATTTTGAAAAGATGCTATATACAAATGCAGGACTACTGCAAGATTACATCAAGGCCTATGGTATTACTAAAAAACCATTATACCTACATGTAATCAAACAAACAATAGCTTTTATGCAAAGAAGATTTCAAAAAAATAATCTCTATTTCAGCGCAACTGACGCAGACAGCTATAATCCTAAAACAAAACAGCTCCAAGAAGGAGCATACTATCTTTTCACCTACAACAACGCTAAAAGAGCATTATCTTCACATGACATAAAAAATATAAAAACAACACTTGCCTATCTCGGTATTACCAAAAACGGTGATTTTAAAGATAATCAAAGCAACATCTATATCAATCCTTTTATTAAAAAACCGCCTGATATCGCCTTGGTTAAAAAGATACTTTTAGCACTAAGAAGAAAGCACCCTTATCCTTTTGTTGATAAAAAAATATTAACGTCATGGAACTCTTTATATATTAAGTCGCTTTTTTTGGCGGGTGATTTAAACCGTCATTATCACGACATGGCAATAAAGTCTCTTAAGTGTTTAATTGGTACGATATATATAAAACACACACTCTATCATGAAAAAATAGGTACATACTCGCCACACATAAAAGCAAATCTGGAGGATTATTCATTTTTAATCCAAGCTCTTATAGTGGGCTATGAAAAAAGTTTGACAAGCAAATATCTAACTCTAGCCGATACTTTAATAAAACAAGCTATAAGAAAATTTTACAAACATCATATCTGGTATATCGCAATCAAGCCGTTCAAAATAAAAGCAACACTTTTTAATAATGCACATGTAAGTCCATTAGCTGTCATGATAGATAATTTATTAAAACTCGCCATTTTACGAGAAAACTTATCGTATCAAAATATGGCTAAAACGATCTTTGTTAAAAATTCACTATTATTAAACAGATATACTTGGTTGATTCCACAGACAGTTATTGAATATGAAAAATATAAAAAAGGTTTTATCGGCATAAAAGCTACAAAAACCAAATTGAAAATTTTAAAATACAAATTAAAAAATAGATACCCTCTTGTGTTATATAAAGCAACTAATAATGCAAAATATATGGCCTGCATGGTAAACAACTGTTTTGCATATAGCAAAAATGCAGATAATATCATTAAAGCCATTGCGTCAAAGTACACAAAATAAGTTATAATTGCGTAACTTAACTCAAAAAAAGGGTTTTTTAAATGAAAAACATACCAAAGGGTAAATATAACCCATACCCAAAAATAGATTTACCGGATAGACAGTGGCCTTCAAATACCATCACAAAAGCACCAATTTGGTGTAGCGTTGATCTAAGAGATGGAAATCAGGCACTTATAACACCTATGGATTTAGATAAAAAATTAAAACTCTTTTCACTTTTACTAGATATTGGCTTTAAGCATATAGAGATAGGATTTCCATCAGCATCAAAAGTAGAATTTGACTTTTTACGACATCTTATTGACAACAATCTTATACCCGGCGATGTTACCATTCAGGTGCTAGTGCAAGCAAGAGAACATCTTATACAAAAGACTTTTGATGCGCTAAAAGGTGCAAAAAAGGCAATTGTGCATTTATACAACTCTACATCAATAGCGCAGAGAAAAATCGTATTTCAAAAATCGCAAGAGGAGATAATCAGTTTAGCCTTAAAGGGAGTTGATTTAGTTAAAAAATATGCCGCCGCTCATGATGGCGAGATTATACTTGAGTACTCTCCCGAGAGCTTTACCGGTACAGAACTTGAGTTTGCCGCTAAAATATGTAACGAAGTTACAAAAAGATGGGGTATTGGCAAAGAACGGCCGGTAATTATCAACCTCCCAGCTACAGTTGAAGCTGCCACACCAAATATATATGCCGATCAGATAGAATGGATGGGCAGGCACCTTAATAACCGTGAACATATCCTTATCTCAACTCACACACACAACGACAGAGGCACAAGCGTAGCAGCTACTGAACTTGCGCTTTTAGCCGGAGCCGACAGGGTTGAGGGAACGCTTTTAAGTAACGGTGAGAGGACAGGAAACGTAGATATCATAACGCTGGCTCTTAATATGACAACGCAAGGAGTTGATACTCATTTGGATTTTGCAAATATTGACAAAGTTGTAAAAACTGTCGAAGAATGCACAGAGATTAACACTCACTGCAGACATCCATATGTAGGAAAATTGGTTTATACCGCATTCTCCGGTTCACATCAAGATGCTATAAATAAAGGTTTGGCTTTTCAAAAACTAAAAACAGATCCAAAATGGGAAGTGCCGTACCTCCCCATTGACCCGGCAGATGTAGGGCGTACGTATGAAGATATTATACGCATCAATTCACAATCGGGCAAAGGCGGGATTGCTTATGTGCTTGAGCATGAATTTGGCTATCAGCTTCCAAAAAAGATGCATCCTGAGTTTGGCAGAATTATTCAAGGAGTGACGGATGAATTAGGCAGGGAGTTAGCAAGCAATGAAATCGTTACTATATTTAATAAAACATACCTGCAAATAAAAAATGATTTAGAATTGGTTAATTTTACTATTAGCAAAACGCAAGCAAACGACATAACGCAATGCGAACTTATTTACATGTACAATAACAAGCAAATCATATCTAAAGGTAAGGGAAACGGACCTATTGATGCATGCAAAAATGCACTCACAAAAGAGTATAAACATGAATTTTCTATAAAATCATATTCAGAGCATTCACGAGGAGAGCAAAGCTCTGCCGATGCTGTTGCGTACATAGAGATACAAACCCCACAGATGGATACATACTTTGGTGTCGGTATTGACAGCAATATCACCATAGCTTCCATCAAGGCTTTATTTTGCGCGCTAAACAGAGCTTTTTCATAAGCTCTAAAAAATTAACTGATTTTCCTGCTGTTTTATCCCTGAGGTTTTTGGCGGTTTTGAGATATGGCTAAAATACTCCATTTTACCCCTTATTTTTACTTTAATAATACCCGGCGGCTGTATAAACTTTCTTTGAACTTGCGGATAATCTTGAATCAGTTTTTTATAAAAATAATGAAATGCGGGTGCGGAAACTCTTCCCCCCGTCTCTCCCGGGTACATGGGTTTGTTATTATTATTTCCAAACCATACAATAGTCTCGATAGTTGGAGAATACCCGCAAAACCAACCATCCACATCATTATTTGTCGTACCGGTTTTACCGGCTAATTGTATTCCTTTTGTATATGCGTACCCGCCTGTCCCGTATTTTATAACATCTTCTAAAATAGTTGTAAGTATAAAAGTCTGCTGCGGGGATGTTATATATCTATGCTTAGCCTGGTTTTGATATACAATCTCTCCGTTTTTAATTACTTTAGTTATCAATATCGGCGTAGTTTGAATACCATGATTTGCAAATGAGGTATAATAATGTGCCATCTCAAGAGGGGTCAGGGTGATAGACCCTAAAGCCAGCGTTAAGTTATTTGGGATATTTTTTATACCAAAATTTTGCAAATGCCGTATCATCTCAGGCAAACCTATCTGCATAACAAGATTAATCGTAGCTAAGTTTTTTGAATGAATAAGAGCTTCACGTAGCGTGATTAATCCTTCATAATTTCTTTCATAGTTTTGCGGCTGCCACTTAATAACAGTACCGTTTGCATCATAATCATAACTTCTGGCAACATCAGGCAAAAGTGACGCACCTGAATATCCAAGGTCTATCGCCGTTTGATAAATAAACGGTTTAAACGCCGAACCGGGCTGTCTTTGCGCCATAACCGCTCTGTCATAAGAACTTTTATAATAATTAATACCGCCGACAAGAGCTAATATATGACCATTTTTTGGATTTAGACTAACCATTGCGCCGTTTAACTCGGAGGTGTTGGCATCATGATATTCTCTATGAAGTCGTTTTAATGTTCTATTGTAAGCATAAAGCAGTGCATCTCTTGCATTTTTTTGCAGCTTTAAATTGATAGTCGTGTAGATTTTATACCCGCCCGTTTTTATATTTGGGATAATGCCTTTTAACCTTCGCACAACCTCATCCACGACATAAGGTGCTTTATTTTGCGTCAATGAGGTATTATAAACTTTTGGCTGCGCTTTTAGTTCTTTATCGTAAGTTTGTTTATTAATCCAGCCCAAATCATACATTCTTTGCAAAACATGATTGGCGCGTGCTAATGAGATTTGATAATTTTTTGTAGGGCAATAAAAGCTTGGTGCCTGCGGTAATCCGGCTAAAATAGCTATCTCTTTTAATGATAAATCCTGTAATGATTTATGAAAATATCCAAGTGCGGCTGTTTTAATACCGTAATAACCATGACCCAGATAAACTTGATTTAAATACCTAGTTATTATCTGATCTTTACTCAGGCTTCTTTCAAGCAAAAGCGCGGAGATAATACCATGTATTTTTCGTGAAATAGTTTTTTTAGGAGTTAATAAAACATTTTTGATTAACTGCTGAGTTAACGTACTTGCTCCCTCAACAATTTTATGAGCTCTTAAATCTTTGATTAAAGCTCTAAACATCGCCGATATATTGATACCTGGATTTTCAAAAAATGTTGTATCTTCTGTGGCTATAATAGCCTCTATCATGCGTGCCGGTATCTTGTCAAACGAAACATAAAATCTATCTTGCTTGCCAAACAGATTGGCAATTTTTTTACCGTTTGTATCATAAATCGTTGTAGTTAACTGAGGATTATAATGGATAACTTTGTTTAAATTGTAGTTAAAAGTAGTAGCATAATATAATACTACAGCCAAAGGCATTATAATAATTATAACGACTACAAAAATAAAGATTTTTCTCATCTTTTCAAATTCCTATCAATACGGTTAGCGTTAATCCATAGTTTTTTATATATCTGCCATAAAGTTTCTAATGCGGATGCCATTGTACCAGATTTTGCAATCTTGTCTAATATATATTATAAATATATCATCCATTTTGAGTGCTTATACACCTACAAAGCTCTAAAAAATCATCCGCGCTTTGAGAGAGGTTTGGTATGATTCTCAAAATAGCTTTGGAAACTGTCGGTTGCCTTATCGCACCTATAGCAAACCCCATACCCCTGAGCTGTGATTGAATCTGCATAACTTGTTGATTATTACCCACAGAGATACAGATAATCATAGATTTACTCTCAATTCCCAAAAGCTCCTTTGCCATTTTACGTCTGATATTTAGCTCTTTTGTTATACTCTGTTTGTTTTTTATAATATACTCTAAATTATTGTGCGCTAAAAGTGTATCATATAGTGAAAGCGCCGTGGCATATATGATCGGTTTGGCTCTGTTTATCAGATATTCAATAATATGCGAAGATGCTAAAATATATGCGCCAAAACTACCATATGCTTTGCCTAGCGTGCCCATCTTTATATAATTTGGTTTTATCTGTATATCAAAAAGTTCAAAAACACCCAATAAATTCTCTCCAACAACTCCACTGCTGTGAGCTTCATCAACGATTAATATGGCGTCATGATTATCACAAATATTAAAAATCTCTTTATTTAGCAGATCTCCCTCCATCGAATACACACCCTCGACAGCTACAATATTTCTCTTGGCTTTAGATGCGCAAAGGAGTCGGTTTAGCTCATCCGCATCGTTGTGATGAAACACCTTTACATGTAAATACTCTAGCCTCGCAATGAGCATTCCTGAGGCATGAAACTTTTCATCAATAAATAATGTATCGTTTTTTCTGACCAAGCTCTCGATAAGTGCTATATTTGCCACAAAACCGCTTCCCATAACTATGGCATCTTCAAACCTGTTTAATTTGCACAACAATTTCTCAAAATCTTTGTGTATCTGATGGTACCCGTTTATTAACATGGAGGATGTCGGACTGTGCAACGGGCTTGACGCTAGTTGTTTACATGTAAAAGCGTGCATCTCCTTGTTTTTAGACAGCCCCAGATAGTCGTTAGATGCAAAATCTCTAACTGAGTAATCAACCAAAACTCTCTTACGAAAACGATTAGACTTTTTAAGCGCGCGCAGCTCAGCTTCATAATAATTCATATTGGTATTATATCTAAGTAAGAAAAAAAAGTGTATAATTATAATTCCTAAAGAGTGCGAACAATCGTATATAAGGGGTTCTACAGATTCGTAAAGCGAATTACGTAGTAATTTTTGTGTGTCGGTGATATCGTTTGAAGCATGTTTACTCTGCTGAGATGCTGCCGCCTAAAAAAATTCTCGCTTCGCTATTGTTAGGCTTTGAGAACCAAAGCTAAGTGCGAGACGCCTCTTTGGGTACTTTAATTTTTAACCTGATTTATTTATTGATGTTACGTCCCCTAAAGCTACAAAAAGTAAACTTTTTGAGGAAACTAGATGAAATATCATGCTTTTCTATAGACATGCGTACATCAGATATTTATTAAAAAATGGATTAGTTTAGAGATTTTTACAAGGAATTTGAATGGATATTTTGATTGTTGGAAGCGGAGGACGTGAATACTCTATAGGGCTTGCGTTATCTAAAGATAAGGCCGTAAACAGATTATATTTTGCGCCCGGCAATGGAGCTACCGATGCATTAGGTGAAAATATCGATATCACAGATTACCGACAGTTAGCCGGTTTTGCTAAACAAAGCAGCATAGACCTAACCATTGTAGGTCCTGAAACTCCGCTGGTAGAGGGTATAGTTGATATCTTTCAAAGTGATGGACTGGTAATTTTCGGGCCGGGTAAAGCCGCAGCAAGACTGGAAGGTTCAAAAGTTTATATGAAGAATTTTTTAGCCAAATATTCTATACCTACTGCGCGCTATATTCAAACATCTTCGGCTAAAGAAGCATTATCTTTTATTCAAACTCTAAAAACTCCTATAGTCGTTAAAGCTGACGGTTTGTGTGCCGGCAAAGGCGTAATTATCGCGCAAAGCATTGATGAGGCAAATGATGCAGTTGTAAAAATGCTAAGCGGTGAGAGTTTTGGAGATGCTGGAAACAGAGTCGTTATTGAAGAGTATTTAGACGGGTATGAGCTGTCCATGTTTGCTGTATGTGACGGTAAAGATTTTATACTTTTGCCAGCAGCGCAAGATCATAAAAGATTAAACAACAACGATGAGGGACCAAATACCGGCGGCATGGGCGCTTATGCACCTACTCCACTAGCACATGATGAGTTATATGAAAAAGTAAAAAAGAGAATTATACGCCCTACATTAGACGGGATGAATCAAGAAAAGGCTCCGTTTCGCGGCGTGCTGTTTATAGGAATTATGGTAGTAAAAAACGAACCTATTACACTGGAGTTTAATGTAAGATTTGGCGATCCTGAGTGCGAGGTGCTTATGCCTCTTATGAAAACGCCGGCAAGTGAGCTGTTTTATAAAGCCGCCACCGGTGATTTACACAATCTACATGTAGAGTTTGAGGATAAATACGCAGTCGGTGTCGTGATAGCAAGCGCTAATTATCCATACTCCGCCTCTACGTCTGCTGAGATAATCGTAGATAAAATCGTACATAAAGAGATATCGGATAATACTCATATCTCTTACGCCGGTGTTAAAAAAGAAGATGATATTTTATACGCAACAGGCGGCAGAGTTTTAGTGTGTGTTGGCTTGGGCGCATCCGTTAAAGAGGCAAGAGATAGAGCATATATGTTGTGTGGTCAAGTGCATTTTGCGGGTAAAAAATTTCGTACCGATATAGCTTACCAAGCTCTTTAGAGATACATAATATGAATGAAGAGATTCACAATCTACTAGAAATGCACCAACTAACTTTGGCTTCTGTTTTAAAAAGATTTATTGCTTTTATTATAGATGATTTTTTGATGTCTGTTGTGTTTATTTTTATCATTTGGAATGATTTTGAAAAAGCTACATCTTCAGTTCAGATGATAAATATCATGGATTCATATATATTAGTATATATGCTGCTCAAAATTATATATCAAACTCTTTTTGCTTACATGTACGGCGCTACTCTTGGCAAGATGGTCATGAAAATAAAAATTATAGATATTAAGACCTTGCAAAAACCATCCTTAACTGCATCTTTTAACAGAGCGGTTTTTAGAATTGTAAGTGAAATGATTTTTTACCTGGGTTTTTTATGGGGTGTGTTAAACCCGACCAGACAGACCTGGCATGATTTAACCGCTAAAACATTGGTCATAAATGTATAAATTTTTTTATCTGCTTCTTTTAGTTTCAATATCACTCATAGCAGCAGACAAAGTCCAAATCTACGCAAGTAAAATTGGAGGCGGTAAAACTTTAGTTAGAGCAAACGGCGATGTGGTCGTACTATATAAAGATTATATATTAAACGCTGACGATGCTATTTATAATCGTCAAGATAAAATCTTACAGCTTTTTGGACATGTAAAAGTAAATAAAGGCAACAACTATCAACTTCTTGGAAATTATGCTAAATTAAACCTTGCCAATAAAGAAAAAGAGTTTATGCCTCTTTATCTGTTAGATCAAAAGTCAGATCTTTGGATGAGCGCTAAAAAAGGTAAAATAAAAAATAACAAACTGCATATCAAAACAGGTATGCTCTCAGGATGCAACCCTGTTGATCCGTTATGGAAAATAGCTTTCTCATCCTCATCTTATAACGATAAAACAAAATGGATGAACCTTTTTAATGCGCGCTTGTATCTTTATAATATCCCTATTTTTTATACACCTTATTTTGGATACTCTTTAAGCAAAAAAAGACGTTCAGGTCTGCTTATCCCCTCTTTTGGAGTTTCATCGGACGAGGGATTTTATTATCAACAGCCAATCTATATCGCAGTAGATAACTGGTGGGATATGGAGTTTAGACCTCAAATAAGAACACTTCGTGGAAAAGGACTGTACGGTACTTTTAGGTTTGTGGATTCTACTCACTCAAGAGGAGAGTTTACAACCGGTTATTTTCAGGAAAAAAACAGCTATGCCGCAGCACACAATCTTGCGCACAAAAGCCATTACGGATATCATCTGCACTATACCAACTCAGACTTTATAAATGACTGGTTTAACTCTGATTTGAGCGGGCAATCGGGTTTATACGCAGATATTGACTGGATGAATGATGTAAACTTTATCAATCTGGCAAACAACAACACTTTTCAAACGCTCACCTCCAATCAGGTACTTTCACAAATAAATATGTTTTACAACACCAACAAAAATTATTATGGAGCATACTTTCGCTATTATCTTGATCTGTCCAAAGCTAGCAATGCCTCCACCCTGCAAAATTTACCTACACTGCAATATCACCATTATCTCTCAGGCTTTTTAAAAAATCACGTTTTATATGATGTAGATTTACAAAACAATACTCTGTATCGCCAGCTCGGTAAAAATGCACAGCAGACAACCCTAAACGCCCCTTTGACACTGCAGACATCTTTATTTGATAATTATCTAAACCTTAGCTACACATCTCATTTTTACGCCCAACATATTTCATTTTCATCTGCAGCAAACCCTGCATCAAGCGTAAACAAAGATATTTACCAAACCGGAAAATTATATGGACAATATAATGTTTTTGATATTAATACCGCACTAACAAAAGCCTATAAAAAAGTGACTCATACCATCACAGTCGGCGCATCATATACACAAAAGGGTGCGAGCAGTAGTGATGGTTTTTATAAAATAGCACAAAACGAATGTAGCACAAATCCTTCATCTGCGAATTGCCTGTTTTATAACGTCAACAATATCGTCAATGCTTTGCAGTTTAATATAACCCAATACTTTTTTAATGAAGAGTCTAAACAGTTTTTATATGACAGAACTTCCCAACAAGTTACATACAATCACGGCACACAAACACTTGGAAATTTGGAAAATGAGATAAATTACAACATAACAAGCAGCTTAAATATTTATAATGATACATTTTACAACCATACAAAGTCAGCTATAGCAAAAAGCTTAAGCACAATTGGATATCACAAATCTAAAATCTCTCTAGCGCTTTCATATCTTTACAACAACAGTTTTTTAAATATGCCTGGAACTACGCAATATACAAAATACTTTACATCTAGTTTTACATATATTTACAACAATCACTACAGATACTTTACCTCATTTAACTACGACTTAGAAGCAGGAAGAAAAAAAAGTGCCTCTATTGGATTTTTATACAGTAAGAGATGCTGGGATTTTGGACTTAGCTATGTTGAAAACACACAGCCTACTCTAACAGCCAACGGCCAGGCTCAAAACATTGACAGCAGATACATACTCTTTACTATTGTCTTAAAACCAATCGGAGGATCTCAATTTAACTACAGGATACCGCAAGCCGCCACAGGGACTTAAGCCTTTATTTGGTATAATCAGCAAAAGAGAATCACCAATCCCATAGATTTAGTTATACCCTCTTACTTAAGGAATAAAATGACATATGATATAACATTAAATTTAACAAACAAACAGGAGAGTTACGCTTTTAATTCAGTTGCCCGTCAAACAAACGGCGCAGCATGGGTTAAGTGTAAAAATGCGATTATTTTAGCCACTGTTGTTGTTGATGAAACTGAAGTAGTCGAGGATGATTTTTTACCTCTAACGGTGCAATATATTGAGAAATCATATGCCGCAGGGAAGATACCGGGCGGATTTTTCAAACGAGAGAGTAAACCAAGTGACTTTGAAACATTAACATCACGCATAATAGACAGATCATTGCGCCCACTCTTTCCAAAAGGATTTGGGTACCCGACACAAATCAGCATTATAGTCCTAAGCGCAGATGCGGAGGTTGATTTACAGGTACTGGCATTAAATGCGGCCTCAGCTGCACTCTATACCTCAGATATAAATATTTCAACATCTATTAGCGCGGTAAGAGTTGCAAAAGTTGATGATAAAATTATTTTAAATCCAACCATGAGCGAACTCTCCGATTCAACGCTGGACTTATATCTCTCAGGTACAAAGGATGATATTTTAATGATTGAGATGTGTGCTTTAGGCTCAGATGAGATTTTGCCTTCGCCTATCATTGACCCTCTTCTTGATCCTACATTAATATCTCAAACGCTAAGTATCCATAAATCAAATGCTTTGCCCGAAGATGAACTCATAGAAATTATAAAAATAGCACAACAAGAACTCTTCAATGCAAACACTCTTTATATAAAAGAATTGCAAAGGTTCTGCCATGACGCTAAACCGCTTGAATTAACCAGCCATGTTGTTAATGAAGAGATAGTTCTATATCTTGTACAACATCATCTCGATGAGATTAAAGCCGCTATTGCTCAGATGGCAAAAAGTGAGCGCTCAACCGCTTTAAGAAAGCTTCGCAAAAAAATTATGCCGCAGCAGCCGGAGTGGTCAGAATTATCACTAAAACATGCAATAGAAAAAGTAAAACATGATCTAGTTCGCAGCATGATATTAAAAGACAATATTAGAGCAGATAAAAGGGCGCTAAATGAAATACGACCCATATCTATAAGTACAAATCTTCTGCCATCGGCACACTCTTCTTGCTTATTTACTAGAGGACAAACGCAAGCACTGGTTACATTAACGCTAGGCGGTCCTAAAGATGCTCAGATGTATGAAAACTTAACAGATGATAAAACTCAAAATGAATCATTTATGGTTCATTACAATTTCCCCGGTTTTGCAGTTGGAGAGGCTTCACCTATCGGTGCGCCGCGGCGAAGAGAGCTAGGTCACGGAAACTTGGCAAAACGTGCTTTAGAGTGTATTGTTAATTTAAATGGCGAAACAATTCGCTTAGTATCAGAGGTGCTTGAATCAAACGGCTCTTCTTCTATGGCTACTGTTTGTGGCGGTTATATGGCTTTGCGTGCTGCTAATATTGATACATCAGATATGGTAGCCGGAATCGCCATGGGAATGGTTAGCGACGGCGATAAATATGCTATTTTAAGCGATATCATGGGATTAGAAGATCATGACGGCGATTTAGATTTTAAAGTAACCGGTTCTAAAGACGGCATCACCGCTATGCAGATGGATATTAAACTAGGCGGAATAAGCTTGAATCTTTTACGAGAAGCACTATATCAGGCAAAAGAGGGGCGCTCTCATATCTTAAATATCATGGAAGAAGCTGTAAATAATATAGAATTTAACGACGGTGTACTTCCCGTAAACCATGTTTTTCACATCGACCCCGGTACTATAGGAAGCATTATCGGTCAAGCAGGCAAAACCATACGTGAGATTATAGAAAAGTTTGAAGTTGCGATAGATATTGACAAAAAAAGCGGAAAAGTTAAGCTCTCAGGCACAGACACCGATAAAATAGATAAAGCCAAAGAGCATATACGCTCAATAGCATCATCAGCAAAACAAAATCAAGTTGAATTTAAAATCGGTGATATCGTTAACGGCAAAGTGAAGAAAATTGTAGATTTCGGTGCTTTTATAGAGATATCAGACGGGGTTGACGGGTTATTGCATATTTCTAAATTATCTGATGAAAAAGTAAACAAAGTATCTGATGTCCTAAGTGAAGGCGATGAGATAAAAGTACAAATTTTAGAATTCAAAGGCAATAAAATTGGACTTGGATTACTCAAATAGATAGATGAAAAATACATTCCGACATTACTGGCCATATACAAAAGGCTATAAATTAAAGTTTTTCTTTATCTTTATAGGTATAATAATGACCGTCAGTGCAACGGCGGCAACGGCCTACATTATGAAGCCCATGATAAATCAGATGTTTATCAAACATGACGCAAACATGCTCATCATTATCCCTGTGGGTTTAATAATTATCTATGTTATTAAAAGTGCGGGACGATACATACAAAGCGTTTTTATAGATTATATCGGACTGCATATTATAACAAAGCTCCGCACAAGACTTCTAAAAAAAATACTTTTTTTAGATATGGCCTATCTTTATGCCAACAGAAGCGGGGAGATGATATCACGTATAACAAACGATATAAACAGAGTGCAGTATTTTGTTTCTTCTATGCTTCCAGAATTTGTGCGTGAACTTATGACGGTTATTGCACTAATTGGGTATGTTGTCTATCTTAATGCAACACTGGCATTTTTTGCCCTGATCGTACTTCCTTTAGTAATTATCCCCATAATCTTGATTGCTAAACGTCTTAAGCGTTTATCACACCGCTCACAGGAAAAAAATGCCGACGTGGTAACAAGACTTAGCGAGGTATTTAATAACGCTGAAATGATTAAATTAAATGCAACAGAAGAGTATGAGATACAAAGATTTAATCAAGAAAACTGGCGTTTTTTTAAAATAAATATCAAATCAGTTTATACTAGTCAATTATCATCTCCTATACTAGAAATTGTCGCATCAGTCGGGCTTGCTATGGTTATTTATATGGGTGGAAGAGAAGTATATGCCGGACACATGAGCGTAGGAGGTTTTACCTCTTTTTTAACGGCAGTCGGGCTTGTATTTCAACCGGCGCGTGGTCTTGGTATTATCTATTCAAAAATGCAGGATGCAATTGCCGCCAGTGAACGGATTTTTACCGTCATGGATCTTGACAATAAAATAAAAGATGGTGATATCATGCTAAAAGATGAGATAAACAGTATCTCGTTTTTACATGTGGATTTGCATTATGAACAAAAGCAAGCATTAAGAGATATAAATTTTAATATTTTAAAACCTCAACATATTGCTTTTGTCGGAGATAGTGGCGGAGGCAAAAGCTCTATTATTAATCTATTGGTTCGGTTTTATGATGCCAGTAACGGTAAAATCAGGATAAATGGCATTCCCATACAAAAGTACAATCTTCACGCTCTTCGTGAAAAAATAGCCGTCGTATCACAAAGAGTATATGTACTTCAAGATACACTAGCGCACAATGTTGCCTATGGGCACGACATGGATGAAGAGAAAGTAATACAAGCCTTAAGGCAGGCAGATGCATATGAATTTGCAACAAATCTACCAGATGGTATTTATACGATGATGGGTGAGGCGGGTGCAAACCTCTCGGGCGGTCAAAGACAGCGCATAGCTATTGCCAGAGCAATATATAAAGACGCCTCAGTACTTGTCTTAGATGAAGCTTCCAGTGCGCTTGATAATGAGAGCGAAAAGAGAATTTTAAAAACTTTTAAAAATTATGCCAAAGATAAGATCACCATAACAATTGCCCACCGTCTTAGCACTATAGAAGATGCGGATAAAATTTTTGTTTTCACAAACGGAGAGATTGCCGATTGCGGATCTCACCGGCAGTTACTAAGCTCATCAAAAGAGTACCAACGCCTCTACAGCGGTACCGTAAAGGCTTAACAGACATGTCCTCCCTTCCCCTTCATTCAAAAATTCGCAGAGTCTTTCAAAAAATTTTTAACCGTTTTATATCTTTGTTTTACAAATCAAAATTTCAAAATACAAAAATAGATAAAAATGAAATACACTCGATTTTAATCATAAGAATCAATTATCGTATCGGTAATACACTATTTATTACCCCTCTTGTATCAGCACTCCAAAAAGAGATGCCTGATGCAAAAATAGACATACTGGTGGGTGCTAGTTTCACAAAGGTGCTCTTTGATGGTTTTATCAATGTCAAAAGCGTGTATGATTTTCCAAGAAAACTGTTAAAAAATCCATTTTTCCTAATCAAATACATAAAACAGTTGCGCTCAAAAAGATATGATCTTGTTATTACTCCAAATTCAGGTTCTAGCAGTGACAAACTAGCGACTTTACTGGCAAAAGGAAAATACAAACTAGGTGTATGTAAATATGATACATGGAACCCGGTCAACAGATGTACGCCAGATACAACACTTTTTAGACACGAAGC
>Ga0256829_1001536_pt1 | contig 18718 bp, 18 predicted proteins | sample 131447metaG_FD_185979 | JGI IMG/M metagenome (GOLD analysis project Ga0256829, IMG submission 185979) | Hydrothermal vent microbial communities from Lau Basin, Pacific Ocean - 131-447 | ecosystem: Environmental > Aquatic > Marine > Hydrothermal vents | place: Pacific Ocean: Lau Basin | collected...
TTCCATCACAAAAAAAGTCAGTATCATCGCAAGCATGACAAGCAGTTGTGTCGGTGGAACCTGTTGTGTTCCAAGTGCTTGGCGTAAAAAGCCAAATACAATCACAAAACGGGTAAATGTTGTCATCACTAAAACCATGGAAGGTGCTAAAAACAGGAGTGTTAAAACAACAAGAACATTTAAGGAAGAGACTAACTGTTTAGGAGTATCTGGAGCTGCAAGATTAAAACTCATCGTAGGAATATTCACAGCTTGTGCACCCAAAAGTGTAGAGAGTGCTACAAAAAGAACAAGTAAACGCAACATTACTTACTTGCTTCCTTTTGTAAAATATTTTTCTCAACACGCTCTTTATTATCATCTTTTGCACCAAAAAAGTGCAACTCAACACGACGATTTTTTTCTCGTCCACTTGCTGTTGCATTGGTTGCGATAGGTTTATACTCTGCAAAACCTGCTGCACTCAAAATCTTTGGAGAGACACCATCGAGCAGTAACTCATGCAGTACAGAAATAGCACGTGCAGAAGAGAGATCCCAGTTATCTTTAAAAGGGCTTCTGGTACTTGGAGGCTGATTGTCAGTATGTCCTTGGACACTTACATTCATGCTCTTTGGCAACTCATCAATAATCAAAGCGACTCTTTTTAAAAAGAGTAAGGCATCTTGATTTTCTATTGTCGCACTATCAGGTTGAAACAAAAGAGAAGCTGGAAGCTTAATCACAAACCCCTCTTGTGCATCATCAAGGGTAATCGCCGGACCATGCCCTTTTTCCATCATCTCATTTGCTTCACCTACAGCCTGTTGTACACGATTTACAGTTTCACTTGTTTCATCCTGAGACTCTATAGGTGTTGATTCTTGGATACGTTTTTTTGAGATTTCTGTTTTAGTTCCACCTTCTAAAACACTCATAGCCCCTGAGAGCGAGCCAATGGCTTCTGAAACTTTTTTTGCATCCATACTTGACATAGAAAGGAGTAAAACGAAGAAACAAAGCAGGAGTGACATCAAGTCACCAAAGGCAGCTAGCCAAGCAGGGAGACACTCTTCACATTCGGGACACTTATCTTTTGCCATTATTTACTTCTTTTAGTCAAACTGACTGACTCTATCTGCAGGGGCAAGATAACTCAGAAGTTTTGCTTCTAAAGCTCTTGGAGCATCCCCTGATTGTATCGACATAATTCCTGCTAAAATCATCTCTTTGACTAAGGTTTCTTCATCATTACGAATAGACAAAATATTGTAAATTGGTGTTCCAAACACATTCCCAATAATAGCACCATACATCGTTGTCAGCAAGGCAACTGCCATTGATGGACCAATGGCTGAAGGGTCTGCCATATTTAAAAGCATGGCAACCAGCCCAATAAGTGTTCCAACCATCCCCATAGCTCCAGCCAGTCCTGCCCATTGGTTAAAGATAGAACCATGAATTTTATGTCGTGTGCTTGTTTGCTCCATCTCTATCTCTAAAAGTTCTCGAATAGTGTCTGGATCACTCCCATCAATAGCCATAGATAAACCTTTTTTCAAAAATTCATTCTCCTCACTATTGACATCACCTTCAAGGGCTAAGATACCATCTTTTCTTGCTTTTGTTGCAAACTCAACAAGTTTTTTAATGAGTTCTGCCACATCCTCTTCACCAGGTTTGACAGCTTTCATGAAAATCTTTGTAAATGCTTTCATTTGAGCTGGTTTAAACGAGACCATCAAAGCCCCTATACTCCCTCCAACAACAATCATAACAGAGGGAATATCTATATATGCACCGACTCCAACACCCATAATCATTGAGATAATGAACAGCGCTAAAATTAAAACAATACCAATGACTGTACCTAAATCCATTCAAACACCTTAGTAAGTGCCTGACCATGATAAATGTCATATTCAACAACACTTAAAAGGTTTAGATTCAAGGCAAACTTTGGTTGGCGATACAAGTATCATTAGCCTAAGTTTAACGAAGAAGATAAATCTTTTAAATGCTGCCCTTCGGGTGAAGAAAGAAAACAGAACCTACTTCGTTGAAAATCCTTGAAGCTACGAGTAGCTCCTGCGAATTTTTGCCTTGTATCTTCTGTTTTCTTTCTTCATTGAATTATGATATTTATCATGGTCAGGCACTTATAATTTATAATGGCACTATAATACCACAATTATTATTAGATTTCTCGTATTGAAGTTATTTTCGCGATGAGTAAGACAATAAGCCATGCTAAAATCATCGTTATCACTGTATGACTTAAAAAATGATCTCCGATAATCATTTTATAGAGTCCTGTACTCCACCCAGCAAAAAGTCCAATGCCCAAACCTATAAAACGGTTGCGTTTTCTTTTAAAAAAGAAAAAAAGACTCAAAAGTGCAAAACCACCGCTTGCATGCCCTGCTGGCCAACATTTTGTTTGTGGTTTTTTAAAATCACTCGGGTATTTTTCCCATACAGCTGTTTTAGGATAGACTCCCCCATAACGTATCTCGTTTTTAGGACAAGGCATATTTGTATGACTCTTCAGTAATCCTACGATACTTGGAACAAAAATAGCAGAGAGTAAAATAATTACAATCCCTCTTTTGTACTTTTGAACAAAAGCTTTTTTTCGAAAAAGAAGAGAGCCGATTAAGAGTGTCACCGCAAAGAGAATTAAAAATCTTTTGGCAGCATAATAAAATATAAATTTATAAGGTTCTGCATACCACGATAAAATCCAACGGTGTGTTTGAAAATTGTAAAAAGAGTCCTGCACAAGCAGGTCAATATCACTTATACCAAAATAAACAATACTTACAACTAAAACAAAAGCTGTAAAAAAAATCTGTTTATTAAGGCTCATAATGCAACATATCCATCTCTTTTTTATACTCTTTTGTCTCTACATTAAAAAGCCCTAACAAGGTAGAAAAAAGTGCATCTTGTGTGTACTCTTTATCGGCTTTAAAGGCACTCAAGTGAAGCTCTTTTTTCATCCTCTCACCAAACCATAGCAAAGCGCCAATATGCGTTTGGGCATCTGGAGCCATGAAGTAAGGAAGCCCATGTAAGTAAACACCACCCTCACCCAAACTCTCACCATGGTCACTCATGTAAATCATTGCCGTATCATACTCTTTGTCATAGCTTTTGAGAAAGTGAATTGTTTTTGTTAAAAAAGTATCTGTCTGTAAAATAGCATTATCATAAGCATTGGCAATTGCCTCTTTGGAGCACTGTTCAAGCTGATTTGTTTTACATACAGGAGTGAACTTTTCAAACTCTTTCGTGTAGCGTTTGTAGTAAGCAGGGCCATGATTTCCCATTTGATGTAAAACGATGAGAATATCTTGTTCTTTGTTCTTTGCTATAAATTTATCTAAACCGACAAGCATACCTATATCACGGCATTCACCCTCTTGACAATCAGGATTATTTTGAGCAGTTTTATAATCTTCATAAGGTACCCGCAAGGCAACACCTTTAGAATCAGAGTTATTATCTCTCCATAAAATAGCGACTTTGTTTGTATGTTTGAGCACATCTAACACATTTTCTGTGCTGATTCCTTTTTTATAACTATAACTACTTCTGTCATACTTAGAGAACATACAAGGCACAGAAACTGCAGTAGAGGTACCACAAGAGAAGACATTTGGAAGATTAATAATATCTTCTTGTGCTAAAAGAGGATTGGTCTCTCGCTCATACCCATTGAGGCTAAAATGATCCGCTCGACTCGCTTCACCTACCACCATAATGATGATTTTTTTACGAGCCTTTGTATCGGGTATTTTGGCATCAAGTCCAATAGGTTTGACAACCAAAGGAGCCGAATTAAAAGTTAAGTTTATATACTTCCCTGTAGAGTATATCCAATATGTCGGGTTAATCGTAAAACGCAGGGGCTTATGCTCACGTACAAAAGAGGTATAGTGCTTCGAAAAGGAGAAAACAGCCACTCCAATAACAGCTAAAGAGAAGAGTAATAATTTTATTCTTGAGAAAAACTCTTGTTTCAATCCTCGCTCTTCAAGCTTGATTTTATACACATAGTATGCTGGAAGCAGACCGAAAAAGACAAAGTATAGGACCTGTTTCACACTCAGGAGGTCTAAAGATTCATGAATATTTGTTTGCATCATATTGCGTATCATTGTTGCATCTATAATGACATGGTAGGTATTCATAAAATAGCTTGTCATTGAAGAAACAAGTAAAAGTGTAATAGCAATAGGCTTTATCGTGTACTTAAAACTTACAAGTCCTAACAAAAATATCAGAAAAAAGCTTATGACAAAAGCAGTAGAGAGGACAAAGCCAAGATTTTCTTCAAGGGTATAGACTTTGATAAGGTTTGCAAAAAAGCTGTAGTTATAAAAGAGTGTAAAAAATAGACTAAGCGAGACAAGGAGTTTTGTTTGTGTTATTGTTTTCAAAATGAGTTTTCTTTTTTATTATTTCTTATAATTATACACTTTTAGTATAAATATTTAGTTAAAAGTGATAGAATAACACAAGGGCAACTCTAAAAACTTTAGAGTTGCCCTTAATTCAAAAAAGAGAGAGAGTATGAATAAACAAAATATAAGTATCGTTATTTTAGCTGCTGGTAAAGGCAGTCGTATGAAATCATCAAAAGCAAAGGTGCTCCATGCCATTAGTGGAAAGCCTATGCTCTACCATATCATCAAAGCTTCTCGTGAAATTTCCGATGATATTACTGTCGTTATTGCTCACCAAAAAGAGGCTGTAAAAGAACAGATGCAAGCTTTTTTTGACGATATAAATTTTGTTGTTCAAGATGCACAAAACTTTCCAGGTACGGGTGGTGCTATGAAAAATGTCACCCCTAAAAATGAAAAAGTTTTAGTGCTTAATGGCGATATGCCGCTCATCACTTCAAATGCCCTGCAAGGCTTTTTAGATACACAAGCCGATATTATTATGAGTATTTTTGATTTAGAAGACCCAAGTGGCTATGGTCGTGTTGTCATAAAAAACAATCAAGTCCAGTATATTGTTGAGCAAAAAGATGCCAATGAAGAGGAGCTACAAACGACAACGGTAAATGCAGGAATCTATGCGTTTAGCAAGGCAGTCATAGAAAAGTATATTCCCCTTTTAAGTAATGACAATGCACAAGAGGAGTACTACCTTACAGATGTTATCTCCATGGCGAAAAAAGATGGTCTCAGCATTGCCCCTCTTTTAGTAGATGAAGAGCATTTTAAAGGTGTCAATTCTAAAAAAGATTTAGCAGACTCAGAAGTGATTATGCAAGAGCGTATCAAAACAAAATGGATGGAAGCAGGTGTAGTCATGCAACTTCCTTCAACGATTTATATAGATGAGAGTGTGACATTTGAGGGGGAATGTCTTATAGAAAATGGCTGTCGATTAACAGGAGAAACCCTTATCGTCAATTCACACATCAAAGCATCAAGTGTCATTGAAGATAGTGTTGTCAAAAACTCAGATGTGGGGCCAATGGCACACCTTCGCCCTGCTTCACATATAGAAGACACACACATTGGGAACTATGTTGAAGTAAAAAAATCTTCACTCAAAGGTGTCAAAGCAGGACACTTAAGCTACCTTGGAGATGCCCAAATTGAAGAAGGCACAAACATTGGAGCAGGAACGATTACCTGTAATTATGATGGGATTAAAAAATACAAAACTATCATTGGAAAAAATGTTTTTATAGGCAGTGACAGCCAACTTGTAGCCCCTGTAACCATTGAAGATGATGTTATCATTGCAGCTGGAACAACGGTAACAAGTGGAAAAGTAGGCAGTGGTAATCTCGCTATCAACAGAACAAAAATGGCACTTGTAAAAGATTATTATTATAGATTTTTTGGTACAAAATAATCCAAACACTCAAGCTGACCCTCAAACCTGAATTTACACAAAAATTCAAAGAGGGCTACCCTCTCATTACCAAAGATATTTTCACAGATTTTAGTGCCCTGCAAACGCAAGGCACACTCTTAAATCTTTACGATACAAAACGCAACTTCATCGCTCGTGGCTATTATGCCATTCAGAATAAAGGGCACGGTTGGGTGCTTACACAGCAAAAAGAAGAGGCAATTGATATTGCTTTTTTCATAAAAAAAATACAATCTGCACTTGCTTATAGAGAAAGTTTTTATGCAGATGCCACAACAACGGCATTTCGAGTACTCAATGGAGAAGGTGATGGACTTGGGGGACTCACAATTGATTATTTTGATGGATATTACCTTTTTACCTGGTATTCCCTTGGAATTTTTGAGTTCAGATCGCTTATTTTAGAAGCTTTTCAACAGAGTGTCTCTTTTAAAGGTCTCTACCAAAAAAAACGTTTTGACAGTAAAGGAAAGTATCTTGATGACAAAGATGACTTTCTTTTAGGAACACAAGCCCCTGCGCCACTTCTTATCAAAGAGAATGGTGTTACTTTTTCTATTTATCTTGATGATGGTGCGATGACAGGTCTCTTTTTAGACCAAAGAGAAGTACGAAAAACACTCAGAGACAAGTATGCCAAAAACAAAAAACTCCTCAATACTTTCTCATACACTGGTGCTTTTTCTGTTTTTGCCGCCCTTGGGGGTGCCCTAGAGACAACAAGTGTGGACTTAGCCAAACGCAGTCTCCCAAAAACAACAGAGCAATTTGAAAATAATCATATTGATGCAGCAAAACAAAACATTGTTGTTGAGGATGTTTTTTTATATTTTAAATATGCCCTGCGAAAAAAAATGCTTTTTGACATTGTTGTAGCCGACCCTCCAAGCTTTGCTCGCAGTAAAAAACACACCTTTAGTGCAAACAAAGATTATGTGAAACTTCTCAAAGAGATTATTCAAATCACAAAAGTAGGTGGAGTCATTGTTGCTTCAACAAATGCGGCGAGCTTTAGTATGATGCGATTTCATGATTTTATCGCGACAGCATTTAAAGAGTTAAAGGGAAAATATAAAGTTTTAGAGAGTTACTCTTTGCCAAAAGATTTTAGAGTATATGAAAAATTTCAGGAGGGAAACTACTTAAAAGTAGTTTTTATTCGGAAAATAAAGTAGCTACAAGTAGCTACCTAAAAGCTTATGCAGCCATCACCTTGTCAAGTGCACGCTCAAAAGATTCTAAATCAAGTTCAAACTCTTCTATGCTCTCTTTTGCAGTTTCTATAGACTCTGGTGTAATTTCACCATTTGGCATAACTGTTTCACGAATGACTTTAAGCTTTGCTGCCATCTCTTTTTCTTCTTCATATGTTCCATCAGGATCATCACTGTATCTGATAATATGAATAATATCAGGATCTAAATTCCAATGATGAAAGAGTGTTGCTGTCACATCTGTTGTTTGTGCCCCACATGCAGTTTTTTCTGCATTGGCTATATCTTCACCACTTTTTAATGCCTCTTTAATGACATCAGCTTTCCCATCTTCTATCAAAGTTTTTGAAATAACAACTCTGCCTAAATCAACCAAGAAAGCAGCAGGCCCTAAGATTGAAAGCTGTTTTGAAGAGCGACGAATTAACCAGTTTATCATCAGTGCAAGTTGTGTCTCACATGCTTTTGTAAACTGCTCCTTTGTCATCTCATAAGGAGAGAGGTCTATGGTGAAATTTGAATCAACGGCACTATTAAGAACAAAAGTACGCACAGAATCTTTTCCTAAAAGTGAAATAGCCTGCTGTATGCTCTTAATAGTACTTTTCATACCATACATAGGAGAATTGACAATACGTAAAATTGCAGCTGTTAAGAGAGGATCTTTTTCTATCGCTTTTTGCATATCTGCAAAAGTTGAATCTGGATTTTGATAAATTCTCTCTACTTCTTGTACCGATTCTGGTAGTGGAGGAATAGAGTCTATGTTTTCAAGGAGTGTTTTTGTCATCGTTGAACCTTCGTAATTATATGCTCAAATTGTAGTGCAAATTTGACACATATACTCCCCATAACTTCATCACAGGTGCATAAATTTTTAAATGTTTACTGAAAGTAACATTTTAAAGACTTTATGTTTATTACAACTTATTATAGTATCATTATATAAAGCTATCACACACAAGGATATGATGTGCCCTCTTTTTTAAACTATACATTACTTATGATTGAAGATGATAAAGACAAAAACCATGCCATTACAGCATTTTTAGAGTATAAAGTACAAAAATATTATACTGCCTATGATACAGACAAAGGATTAACTCTTTTCTTAGAGAAAAAACCGCAAATCCTTTTACTCGATAGTGCTGTCAAAAATGCACTCTCTTTTTTACAAAGAATTAAAAAACTAGACGAAAATATTATTATTATCCTTATTGTGAAAGAGGAAAACAAGGCATCCCTTTTTGACTTTATTCAACTCGGTATTGATGCTTTTTGGCTAGAACCGCTTCTGTTAAAAGAGTTTACAAAAATTTTACAGAAGGTCAGTACTACTTTAACATTAGAGTGGAAATTAGCACAAAACAATAATCATAAATATGACTATCTCACAGGGCTTCCAAACTCTTTTCAAATGCAAGAGAGTCTTGATGCAGGAGAGTATAAGCATATTGTCCTCTTAGACATTTCCAATTTTTCTACCATTAATAAACAGTATGGAAAAGAGACAGCAAATACCATCTTACAAACTGTTGCAAAAGAGCTCACCAACCATACAACGGCAAGAAGTGCTTTGTTTAAAGCAGAATCCGATCGCTTTATCTTTTTACTCAAAGAAGAAGATCCCGAAAAAATTGAAATATTTTGCCAACAGATTATTGGTTTTTTTGATACAAAATCGATTAAAGTAAAACAGCAACATATTAACATTGGTTTTTCCATCGGTATTGCCAAAATCACAGAACAAGAAAAAAGCATTTTAAATGCTGAATATGCCTTAGAGTTTGGCAAGGGTTTAGGGAGCAGATACTACTATTTTTTTGATGGAGATGCACAAAACATTCAAAAAGAAAAAGATATTATCAAATGGCTCGATGTCACAAAAGAGATGCTCGAAAAAAACCTCATAGAGCCCTATTATCAACCCATTGTCAATATCAAAAGTGGTGAGATAGTCAAGTATGAAGTACTTGCACGCGGCTACTACAACGGCGAGCTCTATTCACCTTACCAATTTCTTGGTTCTGCTGAGCGAATGGGACTGATTAGTTCATTGACACGAATGATTATCAACAAGAGTTTTGCCTACTTTGAGGGAACGGACATCTGTTTTTCCATCAACCTCACACAAAGAGATTTACTCGATAAATACCTCATGACTTTTCTCCAACAGAAACTACAAACCTACGATATTCAACCAAAAAATGTCACCTTTGAAATTTTAGAGAGTGTCACAGCTGAAGAGTATTTAGAAATTTTACTCAAACAACTTAAAAATCTTAAAAAAATGGGTTTTGAAATTGCTATGGATGATTTTGGCATTGAAAACTCTACATTTAGCCGTATGTTAGAGATTGATTTTGATTATATTAAAATAGATGCTGCGTTTATCAAAAATCTTGAAAATGACAGCATAAAAGACAAGGTGATTGTATCGGCCATAGTTGGTATGGCAAAAGCCCTCAACATCCCTACCATTGCCGAATTTGTTAAAAATGAAAAAATCTTGCAAATCGTCAAAGATTTAGGTGTCGATATGGCTCAAGGGGAGTACTTCGCACAACCCCAAAAGTTTATTGAGAAGTAATGCCTTGAAGCTCTGCTAAAAAATCCTTAGCATTCTCATAGCCATTAACATGTTTTATCACCGTTTCATCACTCTTTAAAAAATAGAGTGTAGGTGTCACAAAATGCTCAAGTGCCAAAGGCACAAAATCTTCATGAATATCCAGATGCACCGCTATAAAATCTTTCGCCAAAGCCTTTTGCACCGCACTATTTTGAAGCACCACATTTTTCATATATTTACAAGCAGGACACCCTTTTTGAGAGAGTAAAACAAAGACTTTCTTGTGCTCTTTGGCTGCAATATCATAAGCATCATCCAAATCTTTCACCCAATGCACCTCTGCAAAAAGCACACTTGTAAAGAGTACCATCATTATAATTATCTTTTTCATCTTCAACTCCTACAATTTATTTAGATGCGCTAAAAACTCTTCTGGTTCCATATAGCCTATAAGTGTTTTTGATTCTAAAACATGCGAATTTGCATCAAAAAAGATAATTGCAGGTGGTCCAAAAACACCATATTTTTGACTCAATGCCTTTTCTTGCTCCCCATTTGCAGTAACATCTGCACGTACAAGTACAAACTCATTCATTTTAGCACGTACTTGAGGGTCTGCAAAGGTAATTGCATCAAACTCTTTACAAGAGGTACACCAATCGGCTGCAAAATCTAAAAGGATTTTTTTACCTCTATTTTTTGCTAACACGGCATCTAACTCTGCGACTGATTTTACAATGTGAAATTTTTTCTCTGCTTGTTTTTCTTCTGTAGCCACTCTTTGCACTGTAGGTTTGTTTAAAAATGCCAAAGGTTTGCTCATACTTGAACTCCCCGCTAAATACCCAATAAACAAAGCAACAGAGTAGATAAAAATAATCATCGCAACACTCTGTTTAAAGAAATGGTGCCCTTTTTCAAATACACCTAAAAAGAGTGAAAAACCAATACCTAAAATACTATACATAATCATAATAACAGAAGGTGCAAGTATTTTCTCAAGCATCCAAATTGCCACACCAAGCATAACTACACCAAAAACAGCAGAGACTAAGGTCATCCAATCTCCCGGTTTTGGCATAAACTTTCCTGCACTGACACCTACAATAATAAGCGGAACACCCATCCCGATACTCATGCTAAAAAGAGCCATACCTCCAAGCAAGGCATCCCCTGTTTGACCAATGTAAACAAGGGCTCCAGCAAGTGGTGCTGCCACACATGGTCCAACAATAAGTGCCGATAAAAAGCCCATAATAGCAACACCAATATAGCCTGAACCATGCTGTTTTGCACTAATTTTTGTCACCAAAGCATCAGGAAGTTTTAACTCATAAAAACCAAACATACTAAAAGCAAGAGCAACAAAAATAAATGAAAACGAGTAAACAACCCAAGGTGTTTGCAGCGCTGCTTGGAGATTTGCTCCAAAAAGCCCTGCTAAGACACCAGCTATAGTGTATGCGACTGCCATAGAAATCACATACACAAGAGAGAGAAGAAACGCTTTTTTTGTTGTAATCCCTTTCCCTTGAGAGATGATTAATCCTGAAATGATAGGAATCATTGGAAAAACACAAGGGGTCATTGCGAGTAAAAGCCCAAATCCAAAAAATGTTAAAAGAATAATAAAAATATTGCCATTTTTAATGGTATCGGCGATGCTATCAGTTTGTGACTTTTCACTTTTAGCATCAAAACTTAAATCGGGTAATGCCTCTGATGAAGCGAGTTTATCACTATTTACATTGAGTATAAAATCTTTTTCACTTGGTTCATAACAAATACCATCATCAGAACAGCCCTGATACGAGACTCTCACAGTCACTTTTTGCATGCCTCTCACACCTGCTTCTTTGGCGAGTTTTAAAATAAATTTTGGGGATTTGAGATAAACGAGGGTATCGTAATGTTTTACTGATTGAGGAGCAATCTTTTCTACAAGTGTAATGCCATTGCCCTTAACAAGCTTCACATCTACTTTCTCTTCATAAACATAAATCTTTTTGCCTAAAACTATGCCGGCTTCGATTTGTGCTTTATCATTTACTTTTGCATAGGGTTTAAAAGCTTCAGCAGGTAATAAAAACTGACCTGCATGAAGCATATGTAAACCAAGCACCATAAATACAACTGTTTTTACAATAACATTCATTCTTAATTTCCTATTTTTGATAAGAAATTATAACATGTGTATGTGTATGGTTTGTGTATAAGCTACTTTAACTCTCCATTTCCATAATGTTTATAAAGGTAGTCAAGAACTGTTTTTTGATCCTCTTTTGTAATTGGTGCTTTAAAATGTACAATCATTTTATCTATTTTCTTTTTCCAAAAAAGTTTTGATTGTGGTCCTTGGTTAATGATATACCCAAAAGAGTGACACATCAAACAGTTTGCATTGACAGCATCAAATCCCTTACCCATTTTAATTTCATAAGCAATATAAGGGACTTCCATCTCCTCTTTTACCTGTGCAAACAAACTTATACTTAACAACATCATTACTATTAATTTTTTCATTTTACTCTCCTAAACCACTTCTACATTAACAACATCGATACCATTATATTTGTATCCACCATGGTTCCATAACACATCTTTTGCAAGCGGTTGTTCTTCACCAAGTCTATTGATAGCCTTTGCCATAATTTTTAATTTGCCATATTTATTTGGCTTAAATCCAAATCGGAATGCTTTATAAGCATAGCGTCCAGCATCATTATCTAAAAGTGCACTCTCCCAAGTTTTGCCATCATCTAAAGATATTTGCACATCTTTGATTCCTAAACCACTATCAAACGCAACACCACGGACAACAAGTTGTGAATGATAAGCAATCTTTGCCCCTTCTAAAGGATACCCTATGACTGATTTTACATTCATTTTTGTAATTGGTTTTGTTGATTTAAAATGCTTTTGTGGTGTCTCTGATTCTGTCGCATTATCAGGAACTCTATACGCTTCATCCATAAAGAAAAGTGATTTATATTTGTTAGTCACCGTAATATGGCTCATCATTTTCACCCAGCTGTCAGAGTAGTAGCCAGGAATAATTAAACGCAATGGATACCCATTGAGGTATGGTAAATCTTCACCATTCATCTCATATGCTAAAATCACATGGTCATCTAACTCTTCAAGGTGCAATTCACGTACAAAGTTTGGTGTTTCATAATATGCAGCTTTTTCAAGTCCGTTAAACCCTATCCACTGTGCATCTTTTTTGAGTCCTGCACGGTCTAAGATGTCACTTAAACGCACCCCTTTCCATTTTGCACAGCCCATTGCACCGCTTCCCCACTGTATACCGCCAGGAATTGGGTGAAATGCAGAACGGCTATTTCCACCACACTGTAAAACAGCTGTTACTTCAACCTGTTCAAAATCATGCTTCAATGATTTTAAAGAGATATTTAACTCTCTCTCTACTAAACCATCAATTTTAATTGTATATGCATCAGGATCAATATATGTTGGAATATCTGGAAGGTGCCAACGCACAAAAAAGCTATCATTAGGTGTAATACTTTGTGTAAATATATCTCTTGGTGTTTCTAAAAGTGGTGGTCTATCAGAATATGTAATCATTGGTCTCTTCTCAGGGAACGCAACCTTAGAAATCTTTCGTCCAGTTATAGGTTGTGTTGTCACCCCTGCTGACAAAGAACTTCCAACTAATGCAGCAGAAGCTGCGATAGAAGTTTTAAAAAAGTCTCTTCTTTTCATAAATTTTCCTTATAATGTTTTATTATAAGAATAATTATATCAAATTATCTTTAAAGTAACTGCTCTACAACTATTGAATTTTCTATGTTATAATTCTCTTATGAATGACACAACAGACTTTACAACCTTAACAATCCGAATGCTTATTTTTGTAGTAATTGCGGGAGTGTTTTACTTTACACTCAAGAGTAAAAAAAGAGATTAAGACTTTTTTCTTAAATCTTCTGCGATTGCTCGAGCCTCTGCCAATTTTTGCATCAAATCATCAAACATTTTCAAAAATCTCTCATCGAGTGCCAAGCTGCCATCCTCTTTTACCATTGTATTTTGTAAATTATTGAGTGCAAGTTCAAGTTGCATCACAGTGAGTGCTGGATTAGCCATCTTCTTCTCCTAAATATTTTGGTACCAATGCCTTGATAGTTTCATATATTTTTTCAAAATCTGTAGAGTAAACTCTATTTTGCCCAATTGCTGTTATAAAATTTGTATCACGGTTAAAACGCGGGACTAAATGCATATGAATATGTTCTGCTATCCCCGCCCCTGCTGTTGCACCTAAATTCATCCCAATATTCACACCATGTGCACCAAAGCCCTCTTTGAGAAGTCGTACCCCTTTTTGTGCTAAACTCGACATATGCAACCAAGTTTCACTCTCAAGTGTTTCGAGTTTATCTGTATGGACATGCGGGATAATCATAAAATGCCCAGGAGTATAGGGGTATTTATTCATCACAACAAAACAATATTTATCGCGGTAAAGGACATGCATTTTTGCATCATCATCTTCATGGGTGCTAATGTGACAAAAAACACACCCCTCTATTTTTTCATTTGTGACATATTCATCGCGCCATGGGGCATACAGTATATCTTTCATTACTATCCTTACAAAAATGCAAATACTAAATCAGGAAACGCAAGGACAAGTCCTAATCCAATAAGTTGCAAAAGTATAAAAGGGATTATACCCTTATAAATCTCCATTGTACTTACACGCTCTCCTGCGGCACCTTTTAAGAAAAACAAAGAGAGTCCAAAAGGGGGTGTTAAAAAAGAGGCTTGCAGATTCATTGCAATAAGGACACCAAACCAAATAGGATCTATACCAAATGCAGCCATTACAGGCACTAAAATAGGTACAATAATAAAACTAATCTCTATAAAATCTATAAAAAATCCAAGTATAAATATACTCAACATAGCAATGCCAATAAAGACCCAGACATTACCTATATCTTGACTAAAAAACTCCAAAATAACATCAGTTCCACCAAGTTCATTAAAGACAAGACTAAACGCAGTGGCACCGATCAAAATCATAAAGATCATGCCACTGAGCTTCATTGTCTCAAAAAGTGCATAATGAAGCATCGCTTTACTCAATGTTTTATTGAAAAAAGAGAGGAGTAAGCCACCTACCACACCAAACGCAGCAGACTCTGTAGGAGAGGCAATCCCCGCAAAAATACTCCCTAAAACAGAAATCATTAAAAGCAAAGGCGGAATAATCGCTTTGAATACATCTATAAAATGTATCGCTTCGCTCTGCATTGCAGGAGCATCTTGTGGTTTGAGATAGGCTCGAAGCAAAATATAGGTAATATAGAGTGAAACAAGTGTTAAACCTGGAAGTACGGCTCCCATAAACAAGTCACCCACACTCACACTCATAACATCCCCAAGCACAATCAAAATAATAGATGGCGGAATAATCTGCCCAAGGGTTCCTGAAGCGGCGATGGTTCCACTTGCTAAAGATTTGTTATAGCCTGCGTTTATCATGAGTGGCAGCGCAATCACACTCATCATCACCACAGAAGCCGACACAATCCCTGTCGATGCGGCAAGAATAGCACCGACAATAACAATGCTCACACCAAGCCCGCCACGAACACCTTTAAAAAGTGAAGCCATTGAAAGCAGTAATCGCTCCGCCATTCCTGATTTTTCTAAAATCAGTCCCATCATAATGAAAAGCGGTACTGCCATTAAAGTGGTATTGCCCATAATACCATAAATACGAAATGGCAAGATACTAAACACATCAAAACCAAGATCAGGAATCACAAAAGCAAAAAGCATTGCTACCCCGCCAAATGCAAACGCAACAGGAATACCAATGAGTAAAAGCCCTAATGCTAAGACAAACATAAAAAGTGCAATCATACTGTTTTATACTTTTTCATAATTTGCATACCTTTACGCATTGCCTGCAGTGCTAAAAGCACAAATGCCAAAGGCATCAACGATTTTACAATCCAGCGATGCGCCAAGCCACCCGGATCAGAAGATGCTTCATCTTGCACAAAACTCATCTGCACAAAATCAAAACCTATATAGATAATAAGCCCTGAGAGTGGAAGAATAAAAAATACAATCGCTACAAGATCAATAAGTGCCTGCGTTTTAGGTGAAAATTTATCATACAGTATATCAACACGGACATGTGAGTTATGCTCAAAAGTGTAAGCAATACTCAGTAAAATCACAACATCAAAAAAATGCCACTCTAACTCTTGGAGGGCTGTTGAACCTGCTGAAAAAAGGTAGCGTGCCGTTGCATCATAAACAATTAAAACAACTAAAAGCCCAAGTATAAACGCAGTAAGATACGAAATACTAGATAAAATTCGGTGCATCATTTGCAAAAAGTATAATATCGCCTGCATGTGTTTGACTTGCAAGGAGTTGTGTGAGATTTGATTTATCTGCTAAGAAAATTCTATTTTTTACTGTTAAGTTCTTCTCAAAAAGTTCTGCGTTTAATGCCCCTGTCACAATGACAATATCAAACACATCATTAATCGCCTCTATCAGTTGGAGATTTAAAGCTTCACTACTCTCTACAAGACCAGGGGTTACAATTACTTTACGCCCTGCATGCAATGAACACAAACGCACACCCTCAAGCATACCATCAATGTTGCCATTATACCCATCATCTAAAATGATTTTACCGCCTGCTTGTATCATTTGCAGTCTATGCTCTACGGGTTCGAGTCTTTTCACCGCTTCCACAATCTCTGCATCACTAAGTCCAAATGTTTTTGCAACTCGTACAGCAACAGCGATATTCATCGTTTGAAATGCCCCAAGTACATCTGTATGCAAATCTAAAACAGTCTCACCAAGAGTTATTTTAAAACTTGTTCCCTCAAGATTTGCTTCGACATCACTTATCTCATTCCCAAAAAATGTTACTTTTTCGTGTGCTTCATCTGTCACAGAAGTGTGGATAAACGCTTTTTTCAGTCGAGGGGATTGCATAATTTCTAATTTTGTTGCAATAATATTTTTTAAAGATTTGAAGTACTCTATATGTGCTTCACCCACTTTGCCAACAACAGCAACCTGTGGCTCTAAAAAAGTAGTAATAGCATATATATCTCCTCGCTCGCGTGCTCCCGCTTCTGCGACATAAATCTCAGTATCTTGCGGAAGATTATTGTTTACATCACCTACAATACCGCCTAAGGTATTGACACTTCTTGGGGTTGCATAAACTCTAAATTTTTGCGAGAGTAACTGTGCGACAAAATTTTTAATACTTGTTTTACCATAGCTCCCTGTAATACAAACCACCTGTAAATCTTGCATTGCTTGCAACTTGCGTTTTGCCTCTTTTTTATACACATTAAACAGAAATTTTTCTATCACAATACTCGCCATATAAGCCATAGCCAAAGGCATAAAAACACTATAAACTTTACAAACCTCTTTGAGGGTACATAAAACATCACTCAAAAGTGTAAAAGCAATAAGTAAAATAAGAAAACGCCGTACACGCCATGTTAAAACAAGTTTTTTGTCAAGCCGCTTATGCCAAATAAAGATAGCCGGTAAAACAGCAAAAAGAAAAAAGATAATAAAAAACTTTCCAGTCGTATAGTAAGCCACAAAAGGAATAATAAAATAGATAATGTGCCATTGTGGTTTATGGTGCTTCAACACCACCCGTGTCAATTTATAATCATACCATTGTAAATTGGTAATCAAATACCAACCAAGCAGTGTCACAAAGAGTACATTGACAACAAATGCAGCAAATGTTTCATAATTTTCCATATTATTTTCCTAAAGTTTCTAAAAATCTTTTTTCGATTTTTTGTGCAATATCTTTTGCATTTTTCATAAAAAAGTAATGATCACCAGCATAGACTTCAAGTTGAGAGTCCTCTATAAGTGCATCAATTTTTTTGGCAGAACGCAGCGGTGTTGCTGTGTCATCTTCACCCCAACAAAGTAATGCTTTCCCTTGGTATGCTTGAAACTTCTCAGCAAAGTCTTCATTGACCACATTTTTAAAAGTTTGGTACATATATTCACTCAATTCTTTAGCATCATCCGCTACAAAAAGAGAGCGAAACTTTGAAAACCCAAAGACTTTAAGTGTTTTAAATAGGCAAATCTTTGTTTTTACTTTCAAAGATTTTTCTATGTAAATGCCTGCACTTGCCACTAAAATAAGCACTTTTGGATTCAGTAAAAGGGCTACTTTTCCACCAAAAGAGTGTCCAAGTACTATATCTTTAGAAGCATTAATCTGCACCATCAAAAGTTCTACAATACGAGCTACATCCTGCGTTGTTAAAACAGTACTACAAGTAGAGTTTCCAAATCCTGGAAGGTCAATATAAATATGACGAAAACCACTCATAAAAGGAGCAAAAGATTGTTTCATCAGATTTTTATTGCTTCCCCAGCCATGCAGTATAATTATATCAACATTTGCGTTTGGATTCACAATTTCATAACTGATGTTAAAAGTATGCTGCTTATACTGTATGGACTTACGTGCCATTACTTCCCTTTTGCACTCGAAATGGAGTGAATATACTCATAAGTCACTTTCGGTCGGTTTTTACTTGGGAGAGAGAGACTTAAAAGTTCAATAGCAGATGAAAAATCTTCAAAAAGATAATTTGCCATAGATCCTGGAATAGGGTTTATCTCATTTAAATAGACTTGATTGTTGATGACAAAAAAATCGCAACGGATCAGTGCACCTTCAAACATTCCGCTATACACCTTTTCAAAACTCGCTCGTAATTTTGCCTCTAACTCCTCACTAATATCGGCTTTTAAAACCTGTTCTACTCGTGAGAAATCCATATATTTTTTCTCAAAATCTAAAAATTCCTCTTTATGCGGTTCTTCTACAATAGAGAAGTGAAATGTACCATCAGCATAAAACCCTGCAAGATTATACTCCTTAACCCCCTCTATAAATGATTCTATTAAAACATTTGTATCATACTCAAAGGCAGTATCTAAAGCATAATCAAATTCACTCTCTTCTTTCACAATACTCACC